>Ga0224508_10001786_pt1 | contig 18942 bp, 19 predicted proteins | sample SF_Jan12_sed_USG_4_FD_170157 | JGI IMG/M metagenome (GOLD analysis project Ga0224508, IMG submission 170157) | Sediment microbial communities from San Francisco Bay, California, United States - SF_Jan12_sed_USGS_21 | ecosystem: Environmental > Aquatic > Marine > Sediment | place: USA... | reverse complement strand
CCAACCAATATCCATAATTTAACATAATATACATTATACGCATAAGTTAGGATCTGGGTTTAGGAGTTCCAGGCTATGCCCTTCGCTAGAAATCCGGTTCAAACTACCGATCCAGGCGCGCGCCGCTACACCGATCAAACACCGTAATCACTTTGAGACGACAACCACTTCGCCGGTTTCCCGGTCGTACTGCAGTAGCGCACCAAACGTCACCGCAAGCAGTTGCTCCGCCGATGCAGGCTGAACTTCAAGAAGCAGCGTGCTGTGCGGCAAGGTGTCGCACTGGTCCGTGTCGAGATCGAGGCTGTACAGCACGCTGTCTAGAATCAGCAGCTCATTGGCCGCCGCATTGTAGCGAATCTGCATCAGGCCCGAGAAACTGGATGACTCACCCAGATTGCAGTTCGTCGAGAGTGCCTGACGATCGCCTGTTTCGAGATTCACTCGAAATATCGTACCGGATGCCTGCCCGGCGGCGAATACTTCGGCCGCTGTCCCGGATTCAGTTATCGATACGAGCGTCCCGAACGCCGCCCCGTCGCCTTTTTCCCCGGCGCGGGAGACCACTTCGATCACTCCCGACCCAAGATCCAGGGAATAAATGCCGTCATTGCTCGAGTCGCTGATCAGCACGCGGTCATTGTCGGGATCGAACAAGAGTCCGTTGATGTGCTCGAGCAACGTCGAGTCAATATTCGCGACCTCGTTGACCTCCTCGGTATCAAGATGTACTTCCAATACACGGTGACGGAACGATACGAAAACCCGGCGCCCCGCCTCGTCGAGCGCGAGTCCGCTCGCAAGATAATTGAAAGGCTGGCTGATATCTCCTATTACCCGCCGGTCACCCGTGGTCAGGTCAATCTCAAACAGTCGCTCGGCCACGTTGCCACCGTCATCGGCAACATAGGCACGACTCGCGTCGGCGGAAATCGCGAACTTCCTTGGCACGACCAGCGCATTGCCGGACCCTACGCGCCGCGAAATGAACTGCGACCGCTCGCCGCTCGATACATCAATGGCAATCAGCGTGTCGAGCGATTCGTCACCAACGATCACCCGGTTATTAGCAGCATCGAAACCAATCGCACGAATCTGTGCGAACGCCAACGGGTCATCGGGGCTTACGATCGAAACGTTTTGCCGCGTGCCTGCATTCAGGTCGATCTCGTCGATACCTTCAAACGTAGCGACGTATACAAGATCGCTGGCTAACTCGGGATGGGCCACAAATCCGCCGATATTGAGCCCCGGCGTGAGGTCGGCGCGCGTTCCGTCGGCAAGTGAAACGCTCGTCAGCGGTTCCAGGGGACTGATGTCATGCAACCCGACAATACGATCGTCGTCCAGCGCGATGTGCAGTACCATCCACGGAGTCGTTGCATCGGTCTCCGACAAGGTCGAGAAGCTCAATGTCGCCAGATCGACTTCGACAATACGGGACTTCGTGTACCACTGACCGGTCTCCGGGACGAAATTTACCAGAACGTAGGCGCTCGTATGTGTATCGCCGCACACGAGCTCGCGCACCGAGCCCGGCTTGAATCCCGCGCCGCCATCCAGGAACGCTGCCGGAAGATTCGAGAGCACCGCATCCTGCGCGGACGCAAGATCGTATTGATGCAGGTCCCAGTTGTTGCCACTCTCGAGCCCGAGGTACAGGAATTCATCGTCGAAGCGCCGGAAGCAGGTCAGCGATGGCGCTGCTAAGATATTTCCGTATACGGTTTGCTCGTCCGTGGCGTAATTGTGTTGCACGAGGTTCTGCATCACGCCGGTGCCTGTCAATGTATTACTGAGGCCGACCACGCGCGTCGCGTCCGGGTCGAGAGTGAACGTGATGGGAACCTCGAGGTATTTGATCGTTACGGTAGCCGCTTCCTGGGTGACACCGCCGTTGCTATCTTCAACCGAAACCGCTAATTTGTTGTCGCCACTGCTGAGTGCGACCTTGGCCGACCAAGTCACGTCTGTGGAGCTATTCGGTGTCGCGCTGAATGCGGAAATACTCGAAGCCACACCATTTACCGAAACGCCAGCGACACCATCAGTATCGCTAGCCGTGCCGCTGACGGTGACCGTCCGTGCCATCGCACTGGATGCAATCCACGGGAAGATAATCTCGGCGGTGCTATTTGAGTTCGGCGGGTTAGTCGCACCGCCACCGCTGCCGGTGTTTCCGCCGTCGGACGAAGACCCGCCCCCTCCTCCGCCGCAGCCGCTTAACGTGAGTACCAGGCATAACAGGGTGCCTTTTAGCAATCGTGTCATTTGGTTGATCCCGTCGTGTCGAACGATTTTATTGTCTATTACCAGCTATTCAGGCGGCAAGTATTTGCCCATTCTCGGGGCTTCGAGCGTGGCCGCTGCGGGACGCTGGCGGCCGCCCGGTACGGCGAAACTACAATGTGTGATTTGCGTAAGCACTTGTTGCCAAAGAGAAATATTTAGCCACTCCCTCCCAGTTACCGAAGAACCCAACACTTCTTACAATTTGTAGTTAGGCTCGATCGATTAAGGCCTTGATAACCAAAGAAAAAGGGCGAAACGGAAGTTGCGCCCTTGTATACATTATACGTGTTCGATGGTGAGTCTTCTCGCGTATTTGTCAGTCGTCTGTCCGCTTCCTCTACAGCGCGCACTGCGAGCGCTGTGAGAGTCTGCCAAGGCCGCAATTTTAGACCGCGGATACAATTCTACGATTGAAAGATAAAAACGATCACGAAAACGACAATGAGCGTAACCGCCAAAGATGCAACCAGCCATCTTTCCGCCTGCGGTTCGTGCATGACCAGCGCTTTCGAGATAACCAGCTTATTGGCCAAGTCGCTCGTGCCGCTGTCCCAAATATCAAACACCGGTTTGTACCGTTCTTCTATCAGATCAATCAGGACCAAGAACGTAAACACAACCCCGGTGGTCGCGACCATTGCAAATGCACTATATTCCCAGCCGGTGGGTCGAACAAACACTCCCAAGAATATAACCATTCCACCAGTGATGAGCATCACGAATAGCTCGCCGACGGCCAAATTGTGTGTTCTCGAAAGAATAAATTTCTCAAGCATTTGCCGGGTAGCGCCTTTGATTTCCGATTCTTCCAAAAGCGAGTAAAGTCGATCATACGCCGCCGAACTAGCCGATTTCGGCAGCTCGGCTACAGCTTGTCGAATAGCTTCGAACTTTTCACGCGTCAATCTGCGCAGTTCTTCGCTCCTTATAATTTCCACCGCCAGTTCACGTTCCGTCGCAATACCTGCTTTCAAACGGTTCATCGCAAAACCGTGCAATAGCGCGAAAAAGAACAGCAGCGCCGTTATCGCGTCAAAATACTCAAAGCTCGTCGAGGCTCCCGGCACGACGGTCAGAACCGTGCCAATCGACAGGATCCAGACAATTGTTATCCGAAACGATTGCCGCCGTCTGGCCGATAAATGCAACATAATATTGGCAGCAATGACAAAAGCGGCGCCAATGCCCACCCACCGGGTAATCGACCCGTACCCAAGTAGCGAAAGCCAGATAATCGATAGAACTGGCGTTACATACCAAATAACGTTGATCAGGTGAGTATCGGATATCGCGACTCCTTTGTAATAGGCGAAGTTACTAATCGTCAATATCACGATTCCATAAAACAGCACATAGGAAACATTCTCAAAGCTGAAAGAGACGCTGGCGTAGCCAAATATCACGACAGGAATCGTCGTCAATACGCCGCCAATCCGTGCAATCAGGCTCGCAAGAATCGGTGCGTCCGGAAACTGCTCAAGTTCACTTACGCTCTTGGAGACGAGAGTCATACCGAGCGAAAGCATTGATACCGCAAGAATTGCTGCCAAGAGTGGCGTGCCGAGATCAGGGGACCAGCCGCCATCAGGGCTGGAATCAGATGCGCCACCGCTTACCAAGACTACGCCAACGACGCTAAGGGCGAGCCAACCCAGCTTTGCCCTGCTAAGTTTCTCACGATATAGGAGGAAATTGGAGAAGACTATTACACCCAGCGGATAGAGTTCAAACGTCAATGTCGGAATCATCTCGTTGCTTGATTCCCGAATCGACCAAGCAAACCCAACGTAAGACCAGGTCAGCACCGCACCGCCGAGAAACGCGATCACCGCGGGCCTTTTGAATTCTCTTATCTGTCGCCACGGCAAGTCGAACTTGAGGTAGGCACAGTGCCCAATTACAGCAATTAGACTGGCAAAGCACAGCAACGTGATTGGCTGGATGCCTTCCGAAAGCCGACTAACGGGCGCTATGAAACTAGATGTCAACGCGCCGACCAGTAGAAGCGATATGGCTTTTGAGCGATTACTCCATTGACTCGCTTTCATCTAACCCAATGTAACACTTCTTATCAAAAGAGACTGGCGATCATCGGCGCAGCTATGTTGCCGTACTGACATTGACCCCCGATGGAAGGGGTGCTATGGACTCACATAAACTCCAGTGTCGTGTGCGCCTATGAGGACAGTCAGAATAGGCAGCACATTAATATTGAACGGCCGGATTCGGATGCTTAGGGGGCATTTATACACTTCTGACATCTGACATCTACTCTGTGTAATCGGCTCAAGCCCTTGATGTCTAAGGGAATTACCCAGCCACCCTTCTCCTCGTTACGCAAGATTCGATGATTCCGTACAGATTCTGGTTGAGCCCGATGAGACAGTGAGCTGACTACAAGAGAAAAAGGGCAAAGAATAAATTTCACCGTTGTATACATCATACGCATAGGATTCGGGCTAACCCTCTCGCGAATGGTATTCTCGGCTATGGATTGCAGGAGTACCGTTTGAGACACGATCGGCCGAAGTCCTACCGTGGCGGACAACCGGTTCGCCGCGACAACACGCGCGAGCTTCGATCTGGTCTGATTATCGCCAGTTTCTGTTTGCTCAACACGGCTGACGCGCAAACGCATATCCACAAGTGTACGGACGCCGACGGCGGTGTTGCGTATTCCCAGTTGCCATGCACACCTCAAAAACCCGTCGAAGCGGAGAAATCCGAGCCTGATGTGAAAGCTGAGAGCGCAATCCCGGTATCCGAAAAACAAGAGCTGTCTACTAACGAAATCGCGACAGAACAGGCCGAGCTGGAAAGCAACAGATCAGCATGCAAAAAGCGCTATCGAGACGCGATCGATGCCATCGACGCCGAAATTGTCCGCGAGTACTCGCCGGACAAAGCTGAACAATACAAACAGCGATTATTGCTATTGACCCGCGAACTTAGGCAATGCTGAATAAATAAGATAAACAGTTCAATCGGCGCCATGCACTCCCGCCCTGCCGCGTTCGAACGATACCAGATCAGGACAGGTTATTGGTCGGGGGCCGGAACCCTAAAGACCGTTGAATCGTGCGCTTCTGGTCTTGGATCCATAACAACCTCAAATACGGTCGAATTCTGCTCTTCTGGTTTTGGAATTATCTCCGGGAAGTATCTTTCGATAAGCGCTATTCGTCCTCTTGTATACTCTTCATCCGTTATTTGATCGTTTTCATGCATCTGATCAAGTTCATTGAGTCTCTTGATCCCTACTGACGAGTTTTCGCCCCAACGGTTCAGTATGCCGCCTTCGTCCGATGGCTCTAACTTGATAGAAATTGTGGACGGGTACAGGTTGTTCTGCGCTCCAGATGCGGCGTCTACGCCCCAACCAATGATTACCCCGTTTAGAATGTTGCCCCATACTGCTCCACCAACATTCTTGACCAATGCGACGCTCTTGGGCGCGTAGCCCCTTTTTTGGATAACGACTAAGTGGTCCCTCTTTCGCTTTACTTCCACCAATGCTGGAGTCGAGCCAACGAGCATTCCATCAATCAAGATATCGGCTCCTAACGGGTCCGAACTGATTGGGATACCTTGCGTTGTTCCCTTGATAACAGTCGCGCAACCGCTAGAAATAATCAGTACGGCTAGCATTGCGGTCCCGATGGTCAGAGTGCGTAAGTGGCGCATAATTGATACCGCAATTCGGAAGGTTAATTAGAGAAAAACATGCATATTTCATTCCGAAATCATAAGTCACTGATATGCATATGGATTGCGTGAGGCGCTCGCAAAGGAAGACTGAACTTTGTAAGTTTAGCCGACAGTTTGGGGTAATTACGGATGATCTGACAGCAATAGCGTGAAGTATATTGACTGGATCAGGCCGTAGTAGAGGCGACCCCGAATGTTTCGTAGATTCATGATCGTCTGCTGGGTGCTCTTCGCCATTAGCGCAGCAACAGGATTTGTTGGTTGGACTGGTTACGAGTACTACGGCTATCAAGCACGAGCGTCGGTGGCTGATTAGTGGCTGGGCCGCCGCCGGAATCTTGTTGTGGAACATGCTCTGGCACGCGGGTCACTGGATTTGGATCGGGCGGAAGGTTCATTAATGGATGGTCATGGATTTGGCGTCCATAGCTTGGGGTATTGTCGTTAAGTTAGAATGAGTGAAAATGTCCGCTAGTGAACCCGAAGCGGTTCTAGCACCGGACACAAAGGACACAAGGGACACAAAGGACAAGAAGGGGCTTCCGATGTCACCGCATCAAATAATTGCCGTTGCCGTGCGACTTTCGCAAGGAGAGGCTGATTCGATCCTGGTATTTGTGGTGGGAGCTGCAATAGTCGCTCTTTTTGCGCTCGCTCTCTGGAAATTCCCGTTGACCGTCGTTCGTAAGCTCCTCTCCTCAATTCCGCAAAAACCTGAACCGCAACAACGGCCGGATTCGTGGCTCGCGATGGGCAGTGCCCTAATTGGGCTTTGGTTGCTCAGCTCGACCGTCCCGTCGTTGATACAGACTGTGGTCCTGCATTTTGGAGGATTTAAGGCCACTGGCACTTCGAGTTGGGTTTATGATTGGGGCCAATTCTGACCGATTCGAGTGAATGGGAGTTCACTGTCGAGCCTAAGAAAAGGTAGTTTCCATATGATGAGTGGCAAAAGAAGCGGTCCGGGTGTCTATCAACCAGCCGCCGAGTTGAGGTCGACTGATGTTCTGCAGTAATCCACAACTTTGGATTTTTGGGGCGGACAACCTGTTCGCGCGCTTTGGGTTGTCTCCATGCGCCATCAGCTGGCTAGAGACCCTGATGTTCGTATGCACCGTCTTAATATTCCTTGAAATATTCGTTGTACTGGCATATTTCATGTCTCGCTGGATTGTATGGGCGTATTTGAAGATACGCACCATGTAAATTGTGCCAGTTTGACTGAACCTTTCGGTCCGCACGGGCGTCGGACTAACAGTATTGCGGCTGTTCTAGTTCAATCGAGCAAATTCGCCCCGCCATCGTCCATTTTTTGAGAGCGGACGATTGATAGCGCGACCCCGAAATTCTTAACCCAAGGGGCCGCTTACCGCGCCAAAGCCGCCGTTGAGTTAGAATGGCTCAAATCGGCTGATACTGAACCCTTACCGGACGCCGATCCTGACGCAATCTGTAGCGTCCGAGCACCGACAGGGTAGATACTCCACGAATATTTGCCATCTCGAGTTGGAGGAAAATAAGAATGAGCTACATTGACGGTTTCGTGATAGCCGTGCCGACGGCGAACAAGCAGAAATTCATCGAACACGCCGGATCGGTCGACACTGTTTTCACCGATCTCGGCGCTACGCGTGTTGTCGAATGCTGGGCTGATGATGTGCCCGAAGGAAAGATCACCGATTTCGGCAAGGCGGTGCAAGCGACGGCCGATGAGTCGATCGTATTCTCCTGGATCGAGTGGCCGGACAAGGAAACACGCGACGCCGCCATGAAAAAAATGATGTCAGAAGATTTCAAGGACGAACGGATGGATATGGAGAAGAATCCCATGCCGTTCGATGGCACACGTCTTATCTTTGGTGGCTTCAAGCCAGTTGTCGAACTCTAGGGAGCACGAGTGGCCGTATATGGACTCCTCCTCGTTGCAAGCACTCTGTTGATGACAAGCATGGCACGACTGCATACGTATATTCGGCCTCTGTAGTTGGCACACGTTGATGCCGGGCCATAATGGGCTATTCGCGCGTCAGCTCCCAATCGCTTCTTCGTACTCTGGGCACTTAGTCATTCACGGGTTCGGCCGACGCCGGTTCGACCTGTTTGCCATCAAGCAGTTTGCTTAAGCAATCGCTGTTGAGATTCTCCTATTATTTCCCGCTCAGCCAACAGCCAAGCCGGGATCGTAATCCGTGTCATTTTGCAGCATGGCCCAAGCCATGCGTGCCGTTTTGTTGGCCAGTGCCACGGCGGCGACGTTAGGGTGACGTCGCTTGGCGATGTCAGTCGCCCAGCGACTCAACGGGTCGTCCCGATGTTTAGCCTGTGACACCACCGCCCTGGCACCGTGGATCAGGAGTGTTCGCAGGTAGGCATCACCGCGCTTGCTGATATCGAACAGGCGGTGCTTGTCACCGGAGCTGTTTTGTCTTGGCGTCAGTCCCAACGCAGCCGCCATCTGTCGGCCTTTACTGAACTGCTCGCCGGTACCAACGGTGGCGTCCACCGTGGTTGCCACCAGCGGGCCAAAGCCACGTAGTTGCTGCAACCTCTGGGTGACTTCGTTGCTGCGAGCCAGCGTCTCGATCTCCTTGTCGAGTTCCTTGAGGCGATCGTCCAGGTTAAGAAGGTCGTCCCAGAGACCGTGCAGCAGGCACCGGAAGCTATCGGTCAGACCGTTCTCTGCATCTTCCAGCCACTCAGGGATCGCTCGCCGCAGTGCCAGCAAGGTCTGCGGGGCAACCAGTCCGTACTCGGCGACCAGGCCGCGGATCTGGTTGGCCTTGGCGTTGCGATGATCCTTGAGCTCGGTGCGGACACGATGCGTTGCCTGGATATCCTGCTGTTCAACGCTCTTCACGGTGACAAAGCGCATATGCGGACGGCTCATTGCTTCGCAGATCGCCTCAGCGTCGTTGGCATCGTTCTTGTTGCTCTTCACGTAGGGCTTTACGAACTGCGGCGCAATCAAGCGCACCGTGTAAACCCGAGACTGAAGCTCCCGTGCCCAGTGGTGCGCACCGGTACAGGCTTCCATGCCGATCTTGCAACCAGGCTCTGTGTTGTCCAACAAGGCTTGCAGCCACTGGCCGCGTCTCAGTCGGCGCTTCCAGACCGCCTGGCCGTGACGATCCTCGCCGTGCAACTGATACACATTCTTTGCCAAATCCACACCAACTCTACTAAGCTCCATTACGGACTCCTTCTCATTCTGTCACTGAAAAATTACGCTTCTTCAGTCTGGCACATTGCGATGCCGTTAAGATGAGGAGGAGTCCATCCCATTGCTTCTGGCCGTAACGCGTCCTTCGTTTCACTCGTTTTCCGGCGAAATGAACGTCTCCTAACGGTGAGAGCTGACGTTTGATAGCGGATCACTGAAATCCTTGCGCCAAAGGGGCCGCTTACCGCGCAAGAGCCGCCGTTGAGTTAGAATGACTCAAAAGGTCGGCTAATGAACCCGGAGCAGCCATTCGATAATGAGCAAACGATGGAACGTTTTATAGACGCATATGTTCACGGAACTCAGCTGGGGGTCTTAGTTGAATTGGAGACGGCGGACGATTTCGCTACGCGGACTGACGAGTTCAAAGCGCTTGCGCGGGACTTGGCTATGCAGATTGCCGCGTCCGATCCAACATCGATCTACGGGAACGAATTGGATAATGTTGTTTCGATGACGGATAGGATGAGCCTATCGTCCGATACCGAACGCAATCTGATGACTCAGGAGTTCATCAAGAATCCGGAGATCACGGTCGCCGACAGAATCCGTGAGGTCGAGACTCAGCTTGGCGTACCGATAAAGGTCATTCGATTCAAAGCCGGCCAGTTGTCGTAATGCTAGCGGCTGCTTCTGGCCGTGAGTTGCCACGGCCTCCGGTTGAATTCAGGCGATTTCAACGTCTGCTAACGGTGAGAGCGGAATATCGATAGTGCGGCTCCGAAATCTTCACCGAAAAGGGGCCGCTTACCGCGGAGAAGCCGCCGTAACGCTATAATGAGTCAAAAGGGCTGCTACTGAACCCAAAGCTGCCGTCTCTAGTCCACCCTTTCCTGGACGAACTCCTAGAGAACAAAATTGACGAGAGTGATTTACATTTTTCTGATCGCACTTTGCATCAGCGGCTGCGAAGTGCAGACGCTGTATGAAATCCAACTGCCGGAATTGGCCATGGAGAGTGGCGAAGGAGTCATTCGGAAAGACGGCTTTACTTTGTATCTTTCGAACTCCAATTCCGAAGATGCGCCCGGAATCACTGTGATTGCCTATGCTGATAGCGTCATACCAACATGGGATTGGGAAGAGTTTCAAAGCTGGCCGGCGGACAAAAGGGCGACGGTATTCGGTACTTACTACGACGAAAAGTATTTATCACTCAATGTCTCCCATGAAGTCGGATGTCCCCTGCAAGTAGAGAAATTTGATCACCGAGAATCCGCTCAGGAGACAGACTACGGCCAGTGGCTTCACAAGGTAGTGCCTGATGAGTACGCTTACTCCATTTCTCCCAAGGGTCTGATCATCTCTGTGCCAGTTCGCCAGTGCGCATCTTTGCTCGAGCAGCCACAATCGAATGCGCAGGTGTTCACGTTAAACATCGCCAGCGATCCTGACATTGAATCAGAGGCAATCGAAATACAGTTTCGAGTTAGCAGAGTAGGCGTTTGGTTAGTTGTCTGGGGCCGTTCCTTTGAGATCAACTGAAAGTTCGCTTCTGGCCGCAACGCGCCTATCGTTTTGCGGAAATTGCGGTGGTCTGAACGACCGCTCCCGGTAAGAGCAGAAGTTAGATATTGAGCCACCGACATTTTAACGACAAAGGGGCCGCTTACCGCGCAGAAGCCGCCGCTTCGTTATAATGGCTGAAAGGGGCCGCAAGTGAACCCATTGCAGACATTCAGAATCCCTAGATCCGCACTAAAATTTGCTCACGATCTGACTCAGCCCGCCGGGTAGGAGGGATGATTAGCGGCACAAATGTCAAAGCTAAGTCGTGAACATCATCGAGACGTGGATCCCAGCATTATCTCGACTGTCGAAATGGCTTATTGTTGGCTTGATAGACTGCACTCAGCTTGGCGCGGGGTGCGACCGATGCCGTCTGAGGAGTCCGCATGAACAACGTTCAGAATCGGGATTTGTACGAAATCCTCGAGATTAGTCCGAATGCCAGTCAGGAAACCATCGAGCGGATGTTTCGCTATTTCGCACAGCGCTATCACCCTGATCGTGGAAGCACGGGCGATGCAGACCGGTTCCGCCAGATCGTCGAAGCGTACGGCACGCTAAAGGAGCCCGAAAGCCGCGCGGCATATGACTCCCGCCACAAGACCAACTTCGATTATCAATGGAGCCTGGTCGAGGAAGCAGGCGACAACGACAACTTTGACAAAGACAGCATGATTCAGGAGCGCGTTCTGTCGGTACTTTACACCAAGCGCAAGCGCGATCCCCGTGAACCGGGGCTCGGACTGATGCAACTGGAGCGCTTGACCGGCTGTCCACACGAAATGCTCGAATTCCACCTGTGGTATCTCAGGGATAAAGGCTGGATCATGCGTAGGGAAGACGGTTCGATGGCAATTACCGCGGACGGCGTCGATCAGTCTCTGTTGCTTCACCGGCGTGACGGAACGCAGAAGCTCATCACCGAACAATGACGGTTTTTTCGCGGAGGCTCGCGACCAAGCGTTGAGATACCTCGAGCGGTTCTGAAAGAGCGACGGCCATTGTTATTTTCGGGTTTGGAACGAGGGATAATGTCCGCTTGTGGCCGAGGCTGTGTGATAACTCGCCGTTAATTGTCGGATTCAGTCGCTGTTTTGTTTTTCGCGTTGATGATCGACAGATATTTTTCGTATTCGAGGTGATTTTTATTGAGGCGAACGAGCTTACGCTCGGATCGCTGCCAAGATGTCTTTTGTTCCGAGTAGATTGATGGCTCGTTTTATGTTGTAAGCGAGTACATGCAGGCTCATCTCGGTACTGACTCTGGGTAAAGTCTTCATCTGGAAGTGCGTGGCACCCATCCAGGACTTGATGGTGCCGAACGGATGCTCGACAGTCGCGCGCCGCACCCGCCGGGCACTCATACTCGTCGTCTTTCTCGACATACTTGAACGCGGCACGATCGAACTGGCCCCTGGCCTTGTTGGGTGAGGTCTTTGGCTTGGGTAAATAGGCATCAATGCCGGCCTGCTCGCAGTCGCGGATATCATCGCCGTTGTAGTAGCCACGATCCGCAACAACGTCCAGTGCCTCGGCTTGCAGTGTTTCTTTGGCTTGTCTTGCGACGTTGGCCATCTGACTACGGTCACTACCAACGTTGGTGACCTCGTGCGCAATGATCAGGTGGTGCTTACTGTCCACCGCGCTCTGCACGTTATAGCCCACCAGCCCTGAGCCACGGCTGTTCATTGAGCGAGCATCAGAGTCGGTCAGTGAGAGTTGTTGGTCCGGTGCCTAAAGCATCCGGACTTCGCACTTTTTTAGCCGTGCCATCTCCTCTTTCAGTGCCGCGATCTTGTCGGCCAGTGCCTGACCTCGATCCTCGTCCAGCTCGGTAGCGTCGCATTCAGTCAGTTGCTCCAGATAGCGATCGATACTGGCCTCAACCTCCGCCAGCCGGCGCTTCATCTTGGCACGCGTGAAGTTCTTGTCACGGTTGTTGACCGCCTTGAACTTGCTGCCATCGATGGCGACCAGCGTGTTGTTCAACAGCCCGAGCTTCCTGCACAACATCACGAACTCGCGACACACCAGGCGAATGGCCTCACCATTGTCCTTCCGGAAGTCGGCAATGGTCTTGAAGTCCGGTGCCAGGCGTCCGGTCAGCCACATCAGCTCAACGTTGCGTTGTGCCTCACGTTCAAGACGCCGGCTCGACTGCACGCGGTTCAGATAACCGTATACGTACAGCTTCAGCATCATCTTCGGGTGGTAGCTCGGTCGGCCGGTGGCATTGGGTTCAGTCCGGAAGCCAAGGCCAGAGATATCCAGATCATCAATAAACACATCAACAACCCGAACCGGGCTATCTTCGGTAACGTAATCGTCAATGCGTTCGGGGAATAGTGTCGCCTGCGTTCGGTCTTCGCCTTCGATAAAGCCGCTCATCGCGCATACTCGTACCGAAAAGCACGATTATAATTTATGTGGAGTTTTCACACGGCCTCGGCCGTTAGCTGACAGTCGGATTGGCGATTTTCAGCTGATCTGGCCGTCCGCTAATTGGAAGAGCGGAAGTTTGATATTGAGCTTCCGAAATCTTCACGCCAAAGGGGGCCGCTTCCCGCACAAGAGGCGTCGTTGAGTTAGAATGGCTCAAATCGTCGGCTGCTGAACCCAATCCACCGGATCAGAGAGCGGGAGCACAAATGCCTGGTACTTCTTTTCTTCTTGCCGCCGAATTTGTTTTCGTTTTGGTGAAGGGATGAAGGTCGGAAGTTTCAGCCTCGCTTGTGCGATATTACTACTTGCATGCGCACCATCCAGCACCGACATCAACAAAGAAAAGCGTTCTGACGGCAATCTTCTGACGGCCGAGGAGTGGCAAGAGAATATCGAGATCGTCGCGGAGGTGCTGAAAAGCAATCATCCAGATCCATTTGCCTACAGTGATGAATCCGAATTTGACCGGAGACTCAGAATCCTAGGTGAAAAACTGGATTTACTCGATGATCACGAAGTACTGATCGGTCTAATCGCTGCGGTCGCGTCCATCGAGGACGGACATACGGCGATTCGCGGTGGCTTCAGCTTTCTTTCCGGTCAGTACCCGTTCAAGTTTTATGCGTTCAGCGACGGATTGTTCGTCACGGCCGCGAACGACGCTCATCAGTCATTGGTGGGTGCGCGGCTCGTCTCCATCGGTGGTGTCTCGTCAAAGGAAGCGCTCGATCGGGTGGTCGGTATCACACCGCACGAGAACGCGATGACGCAGCTCGAGCGGGCGCCTGCATTCCTGTCGCTGCCGGAGGCGCTGGATGCCCTGGGTCTGGCCAGCTCCTTGGAGCGGGCCGAGTTTGTTTTCCGGCAGCCCGACGGCTCCGAATATGCCGTCGAGGCGGTACCTGTCTCGCTTGAAGATCGGATTTACTGGAGTGGCGATGCGGCGCCATCAGACCGCCCGTTGCACCGTCAGCGCCGCGGCCGAAACTATTGGAGTGAGTATCTCGAGGATGCAGGCGTACTCTATGTCCAGTTCAATCGTGTCCGAAACGATAAAGATCAATCGATCTCCGATTTCGCCGCCGAGCGGGCAACTTTCGAAGCCAAGTACGCACCGCGATGTGTTTTTCTCGACATTCGTGACAATGGCGGCGGCAATGGCTACTTCAACCCACCCGTCGTGGAATGGGTAGCGAACTCGCCCAGCGCCCGGCAGGGTCGCTTTTTCGTTGCCATCGGGCGCGCAACATTCTCGGCGGCCCAAAAGCTCGCTACAGCCCTGGAGCTTGAAACGGGCGCGGTATTTGTCGGCGAGCCAACTGGCAGTCGTCCTAACCACTTCGGCGATTCAGAGAGTTTCCAGCTGCCGCACGGCGACCTCACGCTGTCGGTGTCGTCGCTTTATTGGGAAGATGCGGGTACCGAAGACTCACGTGACGCACTGGAACCCGATATCGCCGTCAGCGCCGCGTCGGAAGACTACTTTACTTTCACCGACCCGGTCTTGAACGCGGTGATAGCACGCTGCCGATAGCCAAGAGCGATTGACTCGCGGTGAGAGCTGACATTCGGATCTTTCGCCTCGAAAACTCTTCGCAAAGGCGCTGGTTTGCCCGCGCTAGCAGACATTCAGCTAGAATAGCTGAAAAGGTCCGCTGCTGACCCATAGGTGCGCTCATGAATTATCGCGGCTCATGCCATTGTGGCGCCGTCAGGGCGAATTACGAGACGGATGCGCCTGTAATTCTCAGGCAGGACGGCTGTGGTTTTTGTTCAACTCGCGGCGTGAAGTCTGCGAGCGATCCGAATGGACGGCTCACGCTCGTCTCTCAACTTGGGCTCGTTCGTTATCGGTTTGGGCACAAGACTGCGGATTTTCTTATCTGCCCAACATGTGGAACGTATGTAGCCACTCAGATGGAGGGCCCGCATGGTCCGGTCGGCGTGCTCAATGTCGTGGGTCTTGCGATTTCGGAATTAAGGGATGAACCGGCGACGTTTACCAGCCTTGAGGGCGAGAGCGTTGGTGATCGAATTCAACGTCGCCTGTCACGCTGGACACCGATGATTTTAGAGGAGCCTGCGACGCAATAGCGTAAATCTCTGATCGACTGCAGAAATTCACCAATGACCTGAACTAATGGCTGCTAACGAAGAGACCACCCGCTCAGTTCAAGAGACCTTACTCGTCACTTCGCGATCCGTAGTAGCCCGTCCGCCATGTGCCGACCGAATTCCTCGTAACTCTGCTCTGACGGGTGATAACCATCGGGCGCGAACTGGTGCCGGTCCGGCTCAAAGTCGAGCTGCACATGAACAGTATTCGGGAGCGCATCCACAACCTGCATGACGACATCATCAAATGACCGACTCCGCATTCCGAAAACGGCCCGCAATGGCCGCGGTAACAACGGAAACCTGTGCAGTGGCGGCATGCCAGCAACTGCAATGACGGCACCGGGCGAATGTACTCTCAACTCGTCTAGCAGCAGCGACAGGTTCTGTCGCCATCTTCGAAGCGTCGTCAGGCCGGTAATGTCATTCACACCAACAGACACGATGATGTAATCAACAGCGACATCAGGCAATTCCGGAACCAGGCAATCCAGAATCTTCGTCGAGTTGTATCCGCTGACGCCAAGTGCCCGCCACGAGACACAGCAGTTGAGCGACGTTGCAATTGCCGTTGCTGTCTGGCCGACCAGCGCCTTGGACAGTTCCGTCGCGCCTACCCCGGCAATGATCGAGTCACCGACTGCGAGCAGACGAATTTGTCTGCCATCGCCTGACGATCCCTCCGACTGCCCGCCAGCCGGACCGAATCTGGGCGCAGTCTTACGCACGTAAAGCGCTTGCGGCAAGAGCAACAGCAATGCCCCCCAAAACAGGACGTTTTTCATCGGCGCTGGTTTCGGCTACGAAGCGCCGAACATGGCGAATATCTCTGCGCCTGTGAAATCTTTGGTCTTATTGGTGAACTCGTAGTAACCAGGTTTCTCGTCGATGAAGACCTGGCTCTCGAACGCCAGGCTTTCGCTATCTTCAAATAAACCGACCGGCATCATGTGTTGTCCGGATTCCTTCAGGCGATAGAAAAGATGCGTCCCGCAGTTGCGGCAAAACCCACGTTCGGCCCATTTCGATGAATCGAATACCGAGATATTCTCCTCGCCGTCAATTTCGACACCGGCCCCGCAATCGATTTCCATGAACGGTCCGCCACCCCATCGACGACACATCTTGCAGTGGCAGGCACCCACGCCATTGCTGGCATTTTTTGCCGTTATTCTGACTTCACCGCAAAGGCAGTGACCGCGTCTTTCGGTTGTCTCTCTCGTATTGGCGTTCATGGTTTTCCCTTCGATTGTCCCTGTGTGAGCAGGGTCAGAACAAGCGCGAGCAAAGCAGAAACCGCTTGTTCGCACAGAATAGACGTCTTTGCTGATATTTCACCATAAACGCCCGCAGTCCTGCTGGCCTGGTCCATAGATACGCATAAGAAATGCGCATATACTATGCGCATTTAATACGCTAAGATCGAGCCCTCCAGATCCGGAAATGAATCAGATGACGACCAGAGAATTCAAATACGAGGAAACTGCACGGCGCAAGCCGGTAAACCTGACGATCAACCAGGATCTGCTCTTGTCCGCTCGTAAATACAAACTGAATCTGTCCAAGATCCTCGAAGATTCGCTGCTCGCAGAGCTAAAGACACGCTGGCAGAATAATTGGCTGGATGAAAACGTAGCAGCTATTTCCGCCTACAACAGACGTATTGCGAAGCACGGTGTCTTCAGCGACGGGGTTCGACGGTTCTGATGCAACAATTCGACATTGTTGAAAATGCGAATTCAGTCTCCAAACGACACGTACCCTACTTACTTGTTCTGCAAGCGCCGCTCTTTGACGAATTGACCACTCGGGTCGTTGCACCACTTATTCCACTCAAAGCTTTTGGGAAACCCCTGGAACATCTGACTCCGGTAATTTCTGTTTCCGACCGATCGTTTGTAGTCTCAATGGCCGAGATGGCCGGTGTGCCGGTTGCGGCGCTGGGATCCAGAATCGATTCAATTGTTGATAGTCGACTCGAGATCATCTCGGCGCTCGATTTTCTGTTCACCGGAGCTTAGGCGACGTTCGAAGCTACTCGTGTGCGAAACGCGGTCAGAGTACATTTGGCAAACCACGATCATGTCGACCAGGGCAGAGCTTATGGCTCCGGAGGCGAAATGTACTCTGACCCCATTATTCAATAAGATAATGAGCATGCGTAAAGTCGCGGTATTCATTTTAATCTTAAGCCTGACCGCAATCGGCAGCGCCGAGGAGTTGGAAGGTAATTACCTGTACAAGGTAACGACGATTCGGGCCGCGACCGGCGCACTAGCAGAGTTGCTTGACTGGGAAGCGCAACTGAAGGCGTCAGAATATTTCGACGACGCGGGACAGGAACAGCCTCTTCTCATGCGCCATTCACAGGGCGATCAGTGGGATTTACTGGTCATCGTCCCGATGCAGAGCTGGGGGGGCTATCACTCCGATGCGGCGGCGCAAAAACGCAGCAACGCGTCGGCCAAACACGCTGAGCTGATTGCGGACGGTCAGAACTTTTTCGCGTTTTACGAAGACCATTTTGCGTATGGGCCACCATGGTCAAAACTTAAGAATGCATACGCCGCGAACAGTTTTTATCACATTGAGATGTTCAAGGCAGCGCCCGGAAAAGCCGGCGAGCTCCTCGAACAACGCCGTATGGAGAACGATTACCTCGCATCAACCGGCCAGACGCAGAATATGATTTTCCGTCGTGCGGCAGGTTCCGACGTGGATGTTTTCACGATCGGATTCCACCGGAGTCTTGAGGCATTCGCGGCACCTGCCGATGTCACCGCCGAGGAAAAGGAGCAAGCGGCCATAGCCGCCGGGTTCAAAGGTCTTTCCGATATTTCATTCTACCTGCGTTCGCTCATCTCCGGACATCACGACACGCTGGCCGTAAAGGTAGACTGAATGAGGATGCTAGTATCTCGACTCTTCGAGACTCACTGCGTTGGGAACAGAATGCGACCCCTGTTCATCCTGCTGCTCGCGGCCTTAGGCGCCTGCAACGACACTGAATCCAGGCTGGAATACCTGGCCAACGAGGGCGTGGCCGTGTTTCATGAGGATACGACGCTGCTGTTTGACCCATTGTTTCGCACCGATTTCGGCATCTATGCGCTGGTTCCGGATGAAACGCGGGAAGCGATATTCGGTGGCGTCGCGCCGTTTGACCGGATTACCGCGGTGTTCGTCAGTCACCACCACGACGATCATTTCGATCCGACCGACATGCTCCGCTTGTTGCAACAACACGATACAACTCAACTGTACGCACCGCAGCAGGCCATTGATGCGATGAAGACCGCCGCAGCGCCGGATGACGCCGCCGTCTTCGACCGAACAATCGCTCTTGATCTGACCTACGAGGACGATCCGCAGATTATCCGGAGCGGAGATCTGTTGGTCGAGGCGTTTTTTGTGCCGCATTCCGGTTGGCCGGTGCGGTCGACTGATGTCCAGAACATCGCGTTCCGAGTGACTGTCGATGATGAGGCGTCCGTCGCTCACCTCGGTGACGCCGATCCCAACCTGGTCCATTTCGAACTGCATCGCGAAGAATGGCACGAGCACTCAACGGACGTCGCTTTGCCACCCTACTGGTTCTTCGATTCCAAAATGGGCAACCAGATTCTAAAAGACTACGTCCGTCCGAAGCATTCGGT
>Ga0224508_10001785_pt1 | contig 18950 bp, 19 predicted proteins | sample SF_Jan12_sed_USG_4_FD_170157 | JGI IMG/M metagenome (GOLD analysis project Ga0224508, IMG submission 170157) | Sediment microbial communities from San Francisco Bay, California, United States - SF_Jan12_sed_USGS_21 | ecosystem: Environmental > Aquatic > Marine > Sediment | place: USA... | reverse complement strand
AGAACAATTGATCAAAGGAAGAGTGATGAAATATGCTCGGATGATGGAAAATGATCTGCCCGATCTGCACAATACGGATTTGTCCAAGATTCATGACTATTACAATGCCATTGAGGATATTTTTAAGTGTGTAGAAGGTGAAAGCCACATCCGACATGATCATTCCTTGGCCTACAGGCATCGAAATAAAAAAGTGTATAGCTACCAGGCGTATACGCATCAGGAACTAACTGGCTTGGTAAATATGATCTACCACGATGTTTTTAAACCCAAAATACGGATGAATCAAACATTGGCACCCCAGTTTTTTTCAGATTGGGAACTAGCCTTGTTTCAAATAACCAATAGCAAATTTTTGGGAATAGACGATCGGAAAATGCTTACCGAGAAGCTAAAAATTAACGTTCCCAAAGGTTATTTCCCTGGAAGATATATTAAACATGAATTGGAATACTTTGTATTGCAACCCATTCGGGCTCAATTAAAACTTTCTATAGAAGAAGAACTTACATATGATATTCTGAAAACCAGGGGACAGAAACTACAGAAAGTGTACATCTTCATTCATGAACCACGAATAACCAAATGGTTCTCTGGTGCCAATATCAAAGAGTATCTCGAGCGGGAAAATGAACCGGAACTTAGTATTCTTTATAAGAATGGAGCAATTGAAATAATAGAAACCGAACAATGGTCTGAGGGAGTACATTTTCCGCAAATGGGTGCTAAAGCCATTAAAATACTTAGGAAGATCAAAGAATCTGACGGCTTTTTGATTACCAATGGTGAAAATGCCGCTATGATGACCGATATTATTGAGATCGATCATTTCCACATTGGAAAGGCAAGAAATAAAATGACCGCTAAAATTATGGGTATTCCAAAGAACAGTGGATTTATTCAATTCGTTCCGGCAGGTGTCAGAACAACCTTGGCCTATCCAACGCCAATTCAGACCTCCAAAGACTTTGACAATGCCTTGAAAAGCGAGCTGTATAGTTCCCTAGAAAGAAAAATTGGAGAAAAAAAATTACTGAATATCCTCTCCAAGGATGCCATAGAAAATGGAACCCCAATTAACGCGCTTCTTTTAAAATTGGAAGAGGAAATAACCAGAAACAAAACGGTTGAAAGAGTGAAATCCTCTTTTGCCGGAGGTGTTTACGAAGACGGACTGCCCTGGAGCGGTGTAATAGCAGAAATCGACACTAAAAAAAATGCCTGGAAATTTGCAGCTCATATTGCGAATAATAAACCAAAGAATGTTCCTGGACTTATCAAAGAATATAAAAAGAGAAGTCATAACCAAAACAAGATAGAACTGGCCTGGAATGGAGGCTATATCCTTAATCCTGAATTGGTAGGTAAACTAGGATTGCCCGAAACATACATTGGCTCGCCCTTAGGTTTGCTAATTATGGATCATAAAGTATTTTGTCCTCCGCTGTTCAATAAACCTGCATTCATAATTTATAAGGATGGCTCCATAGACATAAGGAAAGTTAATTCTAGCTCGGGATTTAACATAAAGGGAGGGAAAGAAGAAATGGTCTTTAATCCTGGTAACTATAACAAACATAGTTCTTCTGAAACCTGTTATTATGATCTTTTGTACCCCCAAAAAGAAATAAAAGGGAATGGTAATTTCATCATTAGAATAGCCGGAAATACTGTTAAGCAAATAATTCCCACAAGTTTGAATGAGAATGTTCCTGTTATCCCGGTGGGGATCACTCTATCCATTCCGCCAAAATTATTTTCTGATAAACTATACAGGGAAGGGAAAGCCTTGAAAATAGAGCTTCTAGAGCCGGAAAAAGATCCTTACCATTGGAAGGATATCACATATGCAATTGAGGCTGGGCCCTTGTTGATAGATAACGATGCACTTGCCGTGAATATGGAGGTAGAAGGTTGGACGACGTCTAATTCTATTAAAACCCAGGCTGCAAGATTAGATTTTACCGACATGAGGGGACCTAAGATTGCCGTGGGTATAACTAAAAAAGGCAAACTCATGGTGCTCATGGTGAATGGTAGAATTAGAGAATCTGTGGGAGCAACTCATTTCGACATGGCCGACATTCTGTTAAAGTACGGAATGTACAAAGCAATGGGCTTCGATCCAGGTGGCAGTAGTACTCTTGTGGTAGATGGCAAGATCATGAATATTTCGCCCTATAATAAAAATTACGAAGAAGATATCTATTCTCTTCCTCCCGAACCACGCTTTGTTGCCAATGCAGTTATGGGGTGGATTGAAAACGAGAATTGATAAGAGAGATGAGAAAATTGAAGGAATAGTAGCGAATTCCTGAATACTATGATAGTAAAGCTGTAATACTAAAAAAATAAATAAGGACTCATTTAATAAGAAATGAAACGGGGATAGTAGATAAATAGTTTTTTACTGTCTAATCTGATTACGCAAGCTTAGCTTTATTTCTTTTCGTTTTAAAAGACAAAGCCTTTTTTACTCTGCTATTTTTAAACTTATAAACACGAGCAACAGGATTCTCCTTAATAGAAGAAGTAACAATGCTCATTTTAACAGTATTAACCTTAGCTTCAGAAGAAGTATCCTGAGCTTGGGCAGCTAGTCCGATAAAAAGGATAAAGATTAATGTTATAAGCGTTTTCATGTCTTGCGTTTTACATAATAAAAACGCAGCAGTGGGCATCTTACCGGGTGGTAAATCGCTGAAACCGCCTTATTTTTCGGTATTTGACAGAAACTGGGTTAAAATGCAAAAAACTATCAATGAGTGTAATTCACCTTAAAAACACTAGGGCGATATTAGGGGTACTTAATCGGGATTTGAGCCTTAAAATTTCATGAAAATATTGGGGTTGGGGCAAGTTTTCTTTATAAGATGGAATATAATACCTTAAAGGGTTATACTTTTAATGGCATATCTTTTATTCTATTTGACCGTCATCTAAACCTGATATTCATGAGAAAAATCACTGAAAAAACGAACTTCCTGTCAAGTACAATGTTGTTATTAATGATATTAATTGGATGCAATCAGGATAAGCGATCAAAAAAATCTTCTGCTGAAGTAACTGCTTCTGAAGAGAAGTCAGATGGTTGGAAAATAGATTTTTTTGATGATTTTAAATCATTCAATCCGGAAAATTGGCAGGATCAGAGAATATGGGTGAATAATGAAAAGCAATGCTATGTACCTGACAATCAATTTGGAACGAGGGAAGTCAGTAATGGATCATTAAAAATCAAGGTGAAAAATATCGGGGATCAAATAAGCTGCGATAATTTGGATAAGCATGGGAAGCAGCATCCTGAAACGCAGTATGTAGCGGGAAGGATCGCCTCAAAAAACCGAAAAGAATTTATCAAAGGTAAATGGACAGCCAGGTTACGACTTTGGGGTGAAAGTGAGGCAAGTATGTTCCCGGCATGGTGGATCCTGGGAGCTCAGAATAATGAGTCTCCTGTTCAGGACCCCGATGAAAATATTTGCTGGCCACTCACCGGATCAGGAGAAATTGACATTTTTGAGCATCACGGGGATTATGGGGGAGATCATTTTACGACTGGCGCCATCAAAAGCCTGGGCGAATGTGATAAAGGGGATTGGATGAGTTTACGCACTAATGTTGAGTCCTCTTTAAATGAATACCATACCTACTCAGTAGAATGGGAAGGTAGTGATCTGGTGTATCGGGTAGATGACAAGGAGGTATATAGAAATGTAGGAGAAGGAGATAAGTACCCGGAACCCATGTTTGCAATTTTAAACTATGCCAAGATCACAGATTCCCCTATGGAAGGAGAATGGGTTATGGAAGTAGATTGGGTAAAACACGAATCCCGTAATTGAGAGAGCTAAATAACCGGCCAATTGGCCTAAGCTTTAATCAGCATTGTCAGCCATAAAGTAGAATCAAAACCGGCATAAAAGGGAAGAAATGAGATTATTTAAAAACCACGGTCCTGTTGTTGTAAACTAGGATCTTGCGCTTTAAATGTTTTTTAACTGCCCGGGCTAATACTACTTTTTCAAGATCCCGTCCTTTAACGATCAAGTCTTCTATGGAATGCGCATGATCTACATGAACGACATCCTGTTCTATAATTGGCCCTTCGTCGAGAACTTCGGTAACATAATGGCTTGTGGCCCCTATGATCTTTACCCCTCTTTTATAGGCTGAATGATAGGGCTTCGCTCCCGGAAATGCAGGTAAAAACGAATGATGAATGTTTATTATCGAATTCTCGTAATTAGATATAAACCTGTTAGAAACAATTTGCATGTAACGAGCCAGCACGATAAAATCCACTTTTTGGGCACTTAATAAATCAAGCTGCTGTTTTTCAGCAATTTCTTTGTTTTCAATTGTAACAGGGATATGGTAAAATGGAATTTTAAAGGCATCTGCAATGGGTTTCAGATCTTTGTGATTGCTTAAAATTAAGGGGATCTCAACATCCATTTCCCCTGACTTATATCTGCCCAAAAGGTCATAGAGACAATGATCGTATTTTGAAACCATCAGCGCCATAATTGGCTTCTGCCTATCGGAGAAAATGTCATAGTCCATATGAAATTGCTTGGCCGGACCCAATTCAAATTGTTCGTGAAATCGTGAGGCTGAATCTTCGTTACTAAAAACGCATTCTATTCTCATAAAGAAGGTCTTTTCCTGACCATCAACATGTTGATCTATGTAAACAATATTCCCTTCATTTTCTGCAACACAATTTGTTGTGATTGCAATTATACCTTTTTTGTCTTCACAACTTATCAGGACGGTTAAACGCATTCGTATATATTAATTAATTATCAACGAGTGAAAAATAGTGACAAAGGTATTATTTATATCGCCTAAAAATATTTGCTCGGGAATAAACCAATCTTGAAAAAGTAAAGATCGGTGCGAATGTGATCAGTATTTATTAAGAACGAGAAGGTGACGCATACGCCTTAAAGGTCTTTACAAAAGAGTTGGATTGGAAGATTGATGTCTTGCCTACCTCGGGATATAAACTAGAGGATTCTCAATCTACTGATGATCACTAACCGGAGAATTACTTTATTAAAAAGTAGTTTTGCTTTTGACTTAATACCCCTCCTGAACCCGGGTAGTTGAAGTTTATCGGTTTCTTCTATCAATTGGGTATATAAGACGCAAATTCTTCTATGCCCCACTGAGATTTGAAAGTATTTGCTATATACACCCCGACTTGCAAATATGTCAGGCAAGCATGTAGGAATTGGCACTTCTTCAAATTCGTAGCAATAGGGGGTGAGTGCTCTTTTAATTAAATTCAGCTCATATGCTCGATCTCATTCTTTAATTGATCGATGATCCTTGTAATAGTCTTAATAAGACTACCTTGAAACTCAATTATTCCACCTAACACAGTTACATTGAAATTCAATACTTGTCTGTACTCGGGATTATTTATGAATGAATTGTAATCTCTTGGCACCATAGATTGAAATTGGTATGTGCTAAATGCCGACATCAGCATAGGTTTGACGTAATTGTTATTATGCTCAATTAAGACACGTTGTTCTAGTTCCTTATACAGATTCACATAGCTTGTATAAAAATCTGAAATGCTTATCCTGAGCGAATCATTTGATATCAGGTTTACACCGGATCTTGTAATATTGTCAAAAGTGGTGCTGTTAATTGAAAATGTACTGAAGGGGAATAAAATGGCAAAATGAGGATTGAGAGAATCCTGATATGGAGAAGATCGCTCCATTTGATCAAGAATGATCTGATTTGATGACATACTCCGTTCAAATATTCTTTTGTCGCCTACAATGTCCTCCAGACTTTGTTCTAAATCTGCCTGTAATTCTTTTAATGCTTTTAATTCCTGATCCTTTAGTTTTTGATTTTCATTCCAATTATTGACTTGCAGGGCTAAAAGGATCCCTATCATTACAAGTAAAATTTCTCCAATCGCATATTTCAAATAGATCTGAATATTATTATTGGCGACTAATTGCTTACGGATCTTTTTGAAAAAGCGTATCATTATATAATAAAAGCAGAGGGAACCTATAAGGTAGGAATTATCTTGAAATACCTTCCTGGAACAAAGCCAACAGTATTTATAAGCAAACTTGCTTTTTTCATCCCTGAATCCCTCTTATTTTAGCCCTCCCTAATTGGCCCCGTAGCCTGCCGGCAGGGTTTCCTAAACTTTAGATGCAAGTTCGATTCTTGCCGGTATTATAGCTAACTGACAGGACCTGTACGACAATGTTTTAATAAGCCCTGTGTTTGAAAGAAATCTTTTCTGGGATTCGGCTCTAGAAATCAGCGTCGTAAATACCCTCTCCAATGGGTTCTTTTCCGGTTCTTACGTGCCCCAGATTTAAATTGATATTATAGCTAAAGTAAATTGGCTTTTCATTTCTCAAGATGTCCAAAATATTGGGATACATTGACATTGGATAGCGTAAATAGACTAATTTATTTCGCTTGTCGTAATTGTTTTCAGCCACGTTTTTATTGTCAGGATAGAAATTAATTTGTAAAACAAAATCATCATTATCATAACATTTTATCAGGGCACGTGGATAAACACTATTTTTATCAGCACCTCCGGATTGAAAGTGAACCCAATAGAGCGTTATTTCACTATTTATTACCTTCATTTTATCTTATTTTTAGTTGTTTTTGAGGCGATAAGATAAAGATTATTTCGCTAGATATAATTAGATTTTGAAGAATATAAAAGCTTTAATTTTTACGAGAACCTATTCTATGTTCAAAAGAGAGTGTGAACCCTTGCTGAAAGTTCTATTTACGATGCTGTACGCAAAAGGGTAGGGCTTATGGACTTTGGGGTTGTTTAAATACAATTGTCTTGTTATCGGACACCAGAACATTTTGCTTCCAACGCTGCTTGTGGCCCTATAATTTTAACCCCTCACTTGGGAGAGGGATGGTGATTTTCAACTGCATGATCTTATTACGCCAGCTTAGCTTTGTTTCTTTTCGTTGTAAAAGACAAAGCCTTTTTTACTCTGCTATTTTTAAACTTATAAACTCGAGCAACAGTATTCTCGTTCGTAGTAGAAGTAGCAATGCTCATTTCAATAGTAATAACCCTAGTTTCAGAAGAAGAATCCTGAGCTTGAGCAGCAACTCCGATAAAAAGAATAAAGATTAAAGTTAAAAGCGTTTTCATGTCTTGCGTTTTTCTATAATTAAAACGCAGCAGGGCGTATCTTACCGGGTTGTAAATCGCTGAAAACCCCTTATTTTTCGGTATTCGACAGAAAACAAGCTAATGTGCAAAAAATCATCGATGAGCGTATAGAACCCCCAAAACACCTAAGCGATATTAGGTGTGTTTTATCGGGTTTTTACCGATTTATATTCAACACATTATAAGGATTAGGGCAAGTTGTAATCGTAGGATGGGATTTAATGCTTAGTTAGCGGGCCGTTTTTAATAGTATACAAGGCCGTTTAAGCATGTTTAAAGCTCCTAAAGAGCTGAAGAAGCATATCTATGGATATGTCTCATTATTGGTGGAATCTAGACATTACTACGCATTATGTAGTTTCTTCAGTCCTTTTCCTGGTATTGGTTCGAGAAACGGCGGAATAGCTATTGCATGATGTTTTAATCCTCCAGGTACGTACTCTGGAATCCCAAAGATCGCAATCCGCGTTTTACATCCTCATTCCCCATAAACAGATCCCAAATTAGGCCGCTGCGATGATTTTCGATCATCACGGGTATAGGTCCCTGGTCTATGGCAAGATAACGAGGTACAAACCAGTTATGTTCAAAAGAAAAGGCGTCATAAGGCCCAAATTGACCAATCAGGGTGTCATGCGCGCTGTATAGCTGCCTTAGCATTTTGATACTTTCATCAGGAGTATATGGCATGGAAGACAAGGCTGCCGTTGGTGAAATCACACCCGGATCGTCCCCTGGACGATGGGCTGCATAGAATTGCAGGGAGTAGCTTGATGTAAGTCCCCACATAGATTCTCCATATCCCTGGTGTTCTTCCGGGTTATCTATACAATATAGATAGTGTATCCGGGCATGGTTTTCATTCAGTTTCCAATAGTCGGCATTTGTATCTATCAAACCTTTCGGATTGAGTCCCAAATAGGAGTAATGCGCCCAGAATAGGGGGCCTACTGGGGCATCATCGTGCTCATAATGGTCTAGTTCGGTATCCAGATCATAATAGGTCACACTTTCTTGTATTCTTCCACTTCTTGCCCAACCCAAATCATAGACATCGCGATCAATGGGATATGTTGGCGACGCTGCGGCTAAGACATACACAATAAGAGCCTCGTTATAACCGCCGATGGGGAAGTTCATCTCCCATTCAAAATTTGGACTCCAATGCCAATAGAGTACATCCTCACCCCGGGTATACCAGGACCATTCTATGCCCTCCCAAAGTGTTTGAATGCGTTGGATAAGAATCCTTTCATCAGATACGTCCTGATCCAGGTATTGTCTGAAAGCAAGGAGCCCTTGCGCCAGGAATGCCGTTTCAACGATATCACCACCATCGTCTTTTGAGCTAAATGGATAAACGGATCCATCCGGATTGAGCCAATGAGGCCAGGCACCGTGAAACCGGTCTGCATTCTCTAAAAATGTCAATATTTTATCCAAACGTTCCAGGGCTTTGCCCCTTTCTATGAAACCTCGTTCTACAGCTGTTATCATTGCCATCAGACCAAAACCGGAGCCTCCGATAGTAATAATGTCCTGATCATGATCCTGATATACGCTGTCTTCGTGATAGCGTTCCCGAGCCATGCCCGATATAGGTTCGGCGCCATCCCAGAAGTAATTGAATGTTTGTTTTTGCACCAGATCCAACAAGGCGGCATCATCCATCGAATCATGAATCACCCCCGGATCCTTTGTGGAGGGATTTTTATGGCATCCGGTTTGCCAAAGAAAAATAATTAATATGAGGGTAAATTTGTTCAAATAACAGATTAGATAATGATAAGATAACCATTATTTGACTTTTGCAGTGATTCTGTTAAAAGCTGTATTTTTACGCCCCCATTTGGCCCCGTAGTTCAATGGATAGAATAGAAGTTTCCTAAACTTTAGATGCAAGTTCGATTCTTGCCGGGGCTACTTTTATCAAGTAGCAATTAACACTAAACAATTAGCAATTACCTGTTTGTTGAATAGAAACATGCATATTGATGCGATGGTTGGAGAATGTTGGCATCTAAGAACCAAGAACTAAGAACCAAGAACTATTAAAAATCTTCCCTACCTTAGATTCTTTAAGCTGTTATGAAGGAACGAACCATACGCAATGTCTTTCACAAAGGAGCTATTTCTCCTGATTTTGTGGCAGAATCCATTGCAAAACACCAATCGAAGACCGAAATTGGGGCACATGATATTTTTTTGGGTCAGGTACGCGCCGATGTCATTGACGAGAAGCAGGTAGTAGCCTTAAACTTCACGGCCTATGAAGAAATGGCCAATCAGAAATGCCATGATGTTAAAGAAGAGGCCATTGAAAAGTTCGGACTTAGTTGCCTTCATATCCATCATAGTCTTGGGACAGTAAAAACAGGAGAGATCTGCATTTTCGTTTTTGTGTCGGCACCCCATCGAAAGTCGGTTTTTGAAGGCTTGCAATGGGTCGTTAATTCCATAAAAGCGGATATTCCAATTTTCGGAAAAGAAGTGCTGGAGGATGATTCATATCAATGGAAAGTGAATAAGTAAGCCATGGTAGATATCTCACATAAGGATTCCACAGAGCGATTGGCCATAGCCCAGGCTTTGGTCGAAGTCGGATCTTTAGCAACAATTGATGCCATCAAACAGGGGAACGTCCCAAAAGGGGATGTTTTTGAAATGAGCAAGGCAGCCGGATTGCTCGGGGTGAAAAAAACAGCCGACCTACTACCTGATTGTCATCCTTTGCCGATAGAATATACGGCTATTGAATACGCAATTGATGGTATGGTCATCCGCATTGACGTTACTGTTAAAACACATTACAAGACGGGAGTAGAGGTAGAGGCCATGCATGGTGCTAGTATAGTGGCCCTGAACATGTACGATATGCTGAAACCTATTGATAAAAACGTAGTGATACGCGAGATCAAGCTCTTAAAAAAGACCGGAGGGAAATCAGATATAGATCATAGCTGAACTAAGGTTGCCTTCGCATCCAGATCTCATACATGGGCTCACCACGACTATTCTTGCCTTTATGATGCCAATCATCTCCATCTAATTCATACATAAAATCTAAACTGGCACCTACACGCGAATTGTCCCTGGAGAAGAATTCGATCTGCTCAATATATTTGCCGTTTTTGGCAGTATAGCTACCGCCTCCTGTACCGGAGAATTTAAAAGTACCCACAGTGTAAGCGATCCACTGGAACCTGCCATCCATCAGAAATTTTAAGGTCTTCCTGTCCCTTGAATCGCCTCGTCTTTCCTGGCCCGTATCAGGACCCCTGGTACCGAACATCCAGGCGCCGTCCAGGTCCTGCTCATTGGAATCCATTTTTGTATACGTGCGTTTGGTATTCCCATTAAAAACAAGGGATTTTCCATCGAAAGTGTATGCAAGTTGCACTGTTGCCACAGAGTCTTTCTCATAATCTGAATTAAATTCGAGTTCCACAAAAAGGGAATCCGGAGTTACCGTATGAAAACCTCCCAGGGTTTTGATAAAGCTTGGCGGATCTGCCTCATACAAGGTATGCATGGAATAGGTTTCCGCAAATTTTATTTCATGTGTTATCTGCTTGCCGTCGACTTCTTCAGTAGCTATAAACACCCCACTTAGGTCCTGACCTTGCACAGCAATCAATGGAAGGCAAAAAAGGCATGTCAATAGGATAGATTGAGCTAAATTCTTCATGACATCAGTTTTTTTAAAGATACAATTTCTAGTAAATTATTGTGGATAGCTATGCCTGATTTTAAGGCTTTAGGAGATATTCGCGAGCATTTCTTTCGTAGTGCGATGCAGATCAAATTCCGGAGCCCATCCCCAATCAATTCGCGCAGCTTGATCATCTAAACTGGCAGGCCAGCTATCTGCGATCTCCTGCCTGAAATCGGGTTTGTAGTCCACCTTAAAACCTGGAATATGAGATTTAATGCTATCAGCGAGTTCTTCCGGAGTAAAATTAATGGCAGCCAGGTTATAGGACGATCTTATTTTAATATTCTCCACAGGAGCCTCCATAAGTTGCAAGGTTGCCCGAATGGCATCATCAATGTACATCATGGGCAATCTGGAATCCTTTTTTAAAAAGCAGCTATATTTTCCGTTAGACACAGCCTTGTGGAACATCTCTATAGCGTAATCCGTCGTGCCGCCTCCGGGGGCCGTCTTCCAACTCAACAAACCCGGATAGCGAAGACTCCTTACATCAACACCGTATTTATGATGATAATAATTACACCAGCGTTCCCCGGCTAATTTGCTAATACCATAAACAGTTGAAGGATCCATTATGGCTTTTTGCGGGGTATTTTCTTTTGGAGAGTCAGGGCCAAAAACCGCAATACTTGAAGGCCAAAAGATCTTATTTATTTTACCTTCTTTCGCTAAATTAAGGACATTTAGAAGGGATTTCATATTTAGGCTCCAGGCCTTTTCCGGAAACTTTTCAGCCGTGGCACTTAACATGGCAGCCATTAGATAGATCTCCGAAACATCCTGGTGCAATACAGCATCTTCAATTGCTCCATAATCTGTTGCATCTACCATTTCAAAAGGCCCGCTTTCCATAAGCTGTTCACCACCCTCACGAATATCACTGGCAATAATTTTTGAGCCTCCTTTTGCTTTGCGTAAAGCGAGGGTAAGCTCGGTTCCAATCTGCCCGCAGGCACCGATGATCAGGGTTGTATTTTGTACGATCTGAGCCATAATCTAAACTGGATAAATATAGCTCTTATTAAAATTTGTACATTCGTTTTATGCATAAATATTGGATCCTTCCTCTGCTATTTGTTGTTGTTACGGGATGTAAACCGGAACAAGAGGAAATTCAGACTGCGCCTTCAAATGCATTGGCTTTTGAAATTTCAGAATTGCCTAAGACAACACCGCTTAGGGGAAAAGCATTGCAAATAGCGAATCAATGGTCTGAATTTAAGTCTTTCGATACCAATTTTGCCAGAATATATGAGAGTTCAGGAAAAGAAGAATACGCCTTAGTGGTTGAGGAATTACTGGAGCAATTTAAATTTCTCCAAGGCTCTACTGCCCCTCCTGAATTGGAATCTCAGCAGATCAGTTCCCGGTTCAATGTCATTAGAACCTATCTCCTAAAAGTTCAGGCCCTCCTTGACTATCGTTTAGATAGCAAAGAGGCCACCTTAGAATTGATAAAGGCATACAGCGACGCGATGGATCAATGCAACATTTTAGTAAATAACACGGTGGATACAAAAACTTTGTTTGATGAATAAGATCACGTTAATAGTATTGTTTATTAGCCTGGCATTTTCTGTGAAGGCTCAGGATGTTAAGCAGGCGGAAGTAGGGAAGGTATTAGATGAATGGCATCGTGCTGCAGCGAATGCAGATTACGAAGCTTATTTTGCCAGGATGACAGATCGCTCCATCTTTATTGGGACCGATGCTACTGAAAATTGGTCAGTTGAGGCTTTTAAGGCTTTTTCAAAACCTTATTTCGATAAAGGAAAGGCCTGGAATTTTGAGGCCGTAGAACGAAACGTATTCTTCAATAATGAGAATAATCTGGCTTGGTTTGATGAGTTGCTGGATACCTGGATGGGAATTTGCCGTGGCTCTGGCGTTCTCCAAAAAGATATGAGTGGAAATTGGAAAATTGCACATTATGTCTTGTCCATTGCAGTTCCGAATGAACATGTAGATGCCTTATTGGCTATTAAAAAGGAAGCGGATAGTGTGCTTACAAAGAAATTACGCTCCAAACCCAAGATGTAGGATATCAAAGAATGTCTCCTGGGAGACTCTCTGACCCTGTGTCTCATCTAAGCCTTACTTCTCTTCTTTCTCCGGAGATTCTTTACGTGAAACCAGGGCTTGCTTACTCAAACTTGCCAAATTGAAGTTAGGGTCAATTTTGAGGGCTTCGTCCATATAAGCTATAGCTTCATCAATTTTGGACTTGTCCAAGTTGTATTCCATCAATCCTTTCAAATGAATAAAAGCTGCTTTTAATGGCACTTCATACGGTTGTTGCCGCTCATAAAATGCGTATTTCATTTCATCTTTAGAATTGGCAATGCCATACTCAATGTTAGCAGTCGCTCCAGAATTATCACCTACCTGGATCTTTAGGTCGGCAAGTTCATAGGCAATATAGGGATTCGGCGTTCTTTGGTTCAAGACTTCGAATTGCTCAATTGCCCGGTTAGGCTGATTTAAGGCTTTTAAGGATATAGCCTTTACCTGGACTGCTAAATTTGAATCTGAATCATCCTTTTCAATACCAATAGTATTCAGCGCCTGGAGGTGTTGATTATTATTGGCATATACATAGGCCAGTGTGTCTCTTCTTTCTTTGGCAGGCGCGAGTATGTTCAGATGTGTTAAGGCATTAATAACCCCCTGAATATCGCCCTGAAGTTTCATTTCATTGTAATAGGCCTCATAGTGCGTAAGTAATTCTGAATTAGATTGCGCATGGGCAAAAAAACCGGCCAAAAAGATGGCAATACATAATGTCCTTTTCATCCTATCAAATTTAGTGCGGCAAAACTATGAATTATTTTCCGCTTGCCCTGTTAACTTTAGGATTTAATTGGGTATAAAAAAAGGACGCCATTGGCGTCCTTAGTCATCATAATTGCTTTAATTCATATCGCATGTAACTGAACTTCCTTCTTTGTAAGCGATCGAAGTAATCCCGCATAGAATGCAAGGCTTTTGGTATCAGAATCAATACACGAACGTAAGAAGTTCTTTAAGTTCTTGAACAATAAATTGGCATGTAGGGTAGGGACAGCAATATTCACTGTCTTTGGGTCGTAATCTTTATCGTCCAGGACGATATCCATCTCTACACGCTTTCTGTGGTAATCAATATTGACCCCCACAGCATTATAATGCTTTTTGAGTAATACCTCGTGCAAGTACTGCGACTGTTCGGTTACTTCTCCTTTTGAACAACTGCGGGAGATGAGATTTTCTACTTCCATTAAAATCCTCTCCCTTAAACTCGACTTATCCATGACATGTGGGTTTTAATGTATACTTAAATTTACGAAGAAAACGCCCGAATTGTTCCCTTTAGCGGTGAAAATTAACGCTTTACCGATGTTTTTGTTGTGAACGTTTACGAGAGTGCTGTGAACGTATCAATTTGAGATGTAAGAAAACAGGAAATTTTAAGAATAAAACTCTTACAAGTAGTTCGCCTTAATGAGAAATAGCGGAATTGATGGATAATTCTATTCAAATGTCCAGTTATCTATGGTCAGGATCGCGTCATTTAGGACAAAGGGCATCGGTATCGTTGCCTCATTTCGTGGCGGAATACTGAAGAGATCATTTTGAAGCAGATCGTTTGAGGCTTCATAAAGCGTCAATTCAAAAATAGAATCTTTCGGAAATTGCATTTGGATCTCCGTTGGATCATTATCACTGATATAGTGCGTGACTAGTTTTCCTCCTCTTCGCCTGGCTAAAAAGTTATTTGAAAGAGAGATCCCATTCACTACTACCTGATCAAAAGGCGTAAAGTTTGTGAATACATCTAATCTATTGACATCCCGTTGAGGATTTATACACAACTCAATTAAACGGGATTCTCCCAGGATGGTATCTAAGGATATTTCCAATTCCGGACTGGGGATTGTCTTCTCCGGTGCGACTGCGGAATAGGTAAATCGCCGCCAATATTTGCTGCTAATTACTTCTCCGGAATCAGCAGCATTTTGTTTTTCCTGCCCTATGTACTGGGCTGTCCATTCTGAAATCACGTGTTCGTAGGTTGCCCAATAGGACGATTGTTCGACTTTATTTTTTACGTAAAGAAGACTTGTGGGATTAGGTCGTTCTTCTGAATATGAACTCTTTGAATGGGCCGTTATCAACAATATGGCCGTTGCGATAAAGGCGAGAATGGCAAGACGTCTTTTATTTTTATAAAAACCAACTAAAGGCAAGAGCAGGAAAAGGGTCAAAGTGGATAAAAGAGTTACTGCTATCATCATTTTAAGGCCAAGCCCCACCGGAAACATTTTGATGAAAGGAACAAATATGACAATAGCGGGGAGGCCTAAGAACCATAGCAAAAATGCATTGGGATTATCCTGATTGATGATAACCAGCAAGGCTACCAGGCATCCAAAAACGGGTATGATCATAAAGCCGGCTCCCGGTAAATAGTACGTTAATAAGCTGCAGATGACGAGCCATAGGAATAAGGGAGCGATCAGAAGATTAGGGACTGAAATTTTTTTAAATCGATGGTATAAAACAAGTACAATTCCTATTGAAAGGAGAGCGAATGCAATGATATAGTAGTGCCCATTATAGGGGAAGCCCTGCTGAATGTCCCTGTAACTGGGGTATAATCCTGATAGTAACCGCCAGGCAAAATATCCGATCACTCCATTTATCAAGACACTCAGGAGCATTGGGAGTAGGCCTTTGAGTATGGAACCCGGATCTAATACCTCAAGTTTGATACCTCTTAGGATGAGCAAAAGGAAAAATAACCAAGCCCCGGCAACCAGAAACCAGCCCCATGAATAAGGATAAGATACGAGTCGGAATAAGGGCACATTAAAATAAATCTTATCTGTATCGCTTTTGAGGGAATCAAGACTTGCATTGGAGAAATGAGATAATAATGGCATGAGATACGCAGCTTGATGTGCCAATGAATTTCTGTCTAATCGCTCATAATTATCTCTAAAAGTGTGATAATCAAAATGATCATCTATAAAGGCAAAATTGAAGCCATCTATATCACCATCTTCACGAAAAACCGTCAGATCTGTATCATTAGGAAGCATCTTGTAGATGCTGTATGCCAGAGAATTGGCTACGGGATAATCCGGATTTGCTTCAGTAAAGGCATCAATCAGTGCGGCATTGCCACCATTCGTTTCAATAAGCATATAGGAAGGACCCCCGCTGCCCCTTGCTTCAAAATTTAAAACGAGCCCGACTTCCTCACTCCAGGGGTGCTCATTGACAAACAGATCTGCCCCATTCAGGCCCAGTTCTTCTGCATCTGTAATAAGGATGATTATATCATTTTTAGGTGTCTTGCCTCCGGCAATATAAGCGCGAATACCTTCAAGAATAGTTGCCACCCCACTTCCAGCATCACTTGCCCCAAGTGAGGAATGCGGATTGCTGTCATAATGTGAAAGCAATAAGAGGGCCTTTCCGGATCCTGTTCCTCTTATGCGTGCCATAATGTTTATGGCTTTGCTTAGATTTCCCCAGTCTCCTGCCGTATATCCTTCCTGGAATTGGACTTCCAGGCCTAATTCCTCTAAATACCCGGCAATGTACTCCCTAACTTCTGAATGTGCTTTAAAGCCTACAGCATGAGGTTTTTCTGCTATAGTTTTCACATGCTCTAAAGCCGATTCTATTGAAAATTGCACCTCTGATTCCTGACTTTTAGGACTATATGAAGGCAAGGCACTATTTAAGCTCCAAAAAGCCACTAAAATGACCAAAATTAGGGTGATAAATGCGGGAAATCTTTTCATATTAGTCGTATAAAATGTATTGTAAAAGTTTATTAAAAGGTATGTGTTTCATCGACTTAATTTATAACTTATTCAGAAATTGGCTATATTTAAGGTTCACCTAACTAAAAAAACAGACCTATGGCAATCAAAAGTTTTCAAGGGCGTCGTGCCAAGGAGGTATCCAAAAAAGAATACCATGCGCCCATTTTAGTGGAAGATTACATGAGCAGAAAATTGATCACTTTCAGACCTGATCAATCCATTCTGGAAATTATGGAATCTTTTGCCAAAAACAAGATTTCAGGAGGACCGGTATTAGATGACAGTGGCTTTTTAGTTGGCATTGTTTCAGAAGCAGACTGCATGAAAAAGATATCTGAAAGTCGATATTTCAATCAGCCTATCTTAGATACAAATGTTGAGAATTTCATGACGAAGGAGGTTGAGACCATCCCAAATGACATGAGCATCTTTGACGCGGCCGGTATTTTCCATAAAACAGGAAGAAGGCGCCTTCCCGTATTGCAAGATGGAATAATTGTAGGCCAGATCAGTCGGAAGGATGTGGTGGTAGCTGCGCTAAAATTAAATGCTCAAAACTGGAAATAATACACGTACTAGATAATTGTGAAAACCCATACCGCAGTATGGGTTTTTTTATTCCCGCTTTACGATCATATAGTATTCATTTTCCAAGGGCAAATAGCCAAGATCGTATAAGAAGTAATATGTAGCCCCTTTTTTAGTGGTGTAGAGGTGGGTGATATATTCAAAATCAAATCCCTTGTCTAAAAGTTTGGTTTTGGTAGTTCGTGCTTTTCCATCCCTCAGGGGATAACTATCAAGAATCCGGTAATTTTTTCGAAGCCGGTTGTTGATGTTTCGCATCAGGTTTTTACTGTCTTTATTCAGCTTATTATTATAGGCATTCCGGCAATAATCTGAGCAGTATTTCTTATCTGCCCGACCAAGTAGCACTTCACCACATTCCAAACAGGTTTTCTTTGATGTTTTCATTGCATTAACGAATCGATGACTTGAACTTTATATTTAACAAGTAACCCTTTTACGTTCTCAGAAGAGAAGCGTGCATTTTTTAGCTGATTTCGTTCAGGGTCCAGGATGATATTGTGTGATAAACTAAAATCTGCTTGCTGCAAATTACTAGCATCAAAAATGGCATTGTCTAAATAGGAATTGTCAAATCCGGATCCGCTCAGATCGGCATAAGAATAATCTACACTCCGAAGCTTACAGTCCTTAAAAATAGTGCCGGGAATAGACATTCCTCTAAACGATGAAAAATCGAGTGTGCAGCCCGAAAATGAAAAAGTAAGCAAAAGCTGATCGCAGGTTTCGAATAATAATCCTACCATCTTGCAATCCATAAACTTCACTTCTTTAAAAGTGCTGTGTGCAATGTTGGCATTGCTCAGGTTGCAATCTTCAAAACGACATTCCAGAAATTGGCAATTGTCTAAAAAACCATCTGAAAAAGTACAGTCCCTAAAAGTGCAATTGTCATAGTCGCCCTTAGGAAGTCTTACAGCAGAGAAATCCTCTTCTTTATAAACTCGATCTGTTACAAACGGATTATTCATTGTTTTCAGGCAAGACGATGGCAGGTATATCCAGCGACTTAAACAGGCTGTTGTATTCCTTCATCTCTGTCTCAACTATGGATGTACGTTCCTTATCAAATGTGCTCCATTGACTGAGCAGGTCCCTGAGTCGGTCCTTAGCACCCTGAGTTACCTTGGGTTCGGCAGCATCTACGTAATTCTTTAGATTCATCAGCTCTGCATTCAATTGGTTGTGATAATTGATCACATCCTGAAACGTCTTCTGTTTTGGCTGAATAAGATTCTCTTCCCAGCTACTTATTCGCTCTATCAGCGCTTTGCCTTTTTCCAGAAGATCTTTAGCCTCCTCCTGGTCCTTTAGAAGCTTGGCATATCCCTTCAGTTGCGATTGGGCCGAACGCATTTGGTTTACTGCCTCATGTATACCTTTTATGGCAGATTCAATTTGCACTAAGGTTGCTTGCTGTTCTTTATAATCAGCCGTTGACGACATGATCTTAGGATTTGGAAGTACAGTCACATCAGTGTCTGAACTAACGCCATCCATTGTTATTCTAAGTTGATACGTGCCCGGCCCTATTCTGGAACCTGCATAGCTGCCATAGACAAAAACTTTTTCTACAGCGGGCAGGGCATCGCGCCTGAAATCCCATGTAAACCTGTTAAATCCTTTTTTT
>Ga0224508_10001784_pt1 | contig 18952 bp, 18 predicted proteins | sample SF_Jan12_sed_USG_4_FD_170157 | JGI IMG/M metagenome (GOLD analysis project Ga0224508, IMG submission 170157) | Sediment microbial communities from San Francisco Bay, California, United States - SF_Jan12_sed_USGS_21 | ecosystem: Environmental > Aquatic > Marine > Sediment | place: USA... | reverse complement strand
AGCAATGCCTCAAGCAAGGCAAAAGCATAGTTGTTGATGATACCAATCTTACAAAAGATATTCGAAAAATGCATATCGATATGGCAAAAAAATACAATGCTAAAATGATTGGAGTTTTTATGAATACCTCTATCGGATTGCTTCATCAAAGGAGGATGAGGAGAAATGAACAGTTTCCATTGGTTGCAATAAACAGGCAACTAAAAGAGCTTGAGACTCCTACAAAGGATGAGGGGTTTGACACGCTTGTTGTAAAAAAAGATTATGTCCAGCCAAGAGACACCTAGTTTATCTATTGACTGGTCCCAAAAAGAATTCATGATCATTACTTTTGATCATCTTAAATTCACAAGAACTCATTATGTTGATACTCAAAATAATGGTTGAACCATTGGAGATTTGTAACTCACACATTAGTGAAATAAGGGATTGTCAGTTTGTCTTTTAATTTAATTTTATAGTCAGTTTCAATATTGAGATTTATGTTTATACTATTATTATGTAAATAATATTTATCGTTATGCTACAAAACAGATTCAAGAAAATACTTGTTGGCATGGATGGCTCTGCAAACTCCATACGTGGATTGAATCAGGCCATATCACTTGCAAGACAGTCACAAGGAACAATTACGGGAATCCATGTATTGCCCGAATTTCCACCATCCTATGAAATAGACATAAAATCATACCGAGCACAACTAAGCAAACAAGGAAAAAAATTCATGAAGTCAGCCAAGACTAGCGCAGCTCGTCATGGAATAGAATTTAATGAAAAGATTGCTTCCTCAAAAAATGCAGTAGATACGATAGTAGGATTTGCCAGCAAGAGAAAATTTGATGTCATAATTATAGGTTCAAGAGGGTTGGGATCCCCCAAGGCAAACTATGTTGGTAGCGTTGCCCATGGAATAGTAAATAATTCAAAGATTCCAGTATTGGTTGTAAAATAGAATGTCTGACTTTTTTTAATGGCCTGTTTTTTTAAATTAAATACTATGTGTACTTTTTCTGAGGAGATGATGTAAATTCTAGTAATTGAGGCATTTGCAAGTCATTTTGTAATGGTATGGATTCCAAAATAAAATAGAATCACAGTACGGATTTGCCTTTTTAAAAAATTGTGATTATGTTTTCAGATGAAAATCAGAATTTTTGTAATTGTTTTGCTAATTTTTGGGAATGTGACAATACTGTATGATGATAGTTATTATTCAGCATATGCAGACTCTGTGATTCTTGCAGAGATTCATGCAAAGTCTGGCAGCGATGCGATATCAACTGAGACTACCATCAAGGACACATGCTGGGTTACAGTGGATATTGTAATCACTGCAAATCACCATGCAGCGATATATCACAGAAACAATCCTGACAAGACATTTTATCCCGGGGATGCATTTGATTATTCCATTAATACTGGAACAATAGGGTGCAGGCATTTTCAGCCGTGTCCATTGCAGTCAACTGCTAACCTGCTGGGTGTTCCACATGGTCCTAACTGCATAACCCATGGACATGACGGTGATGAGAATCCTGTTGGCGGCACATACGGTGCTGCAGCAAACTCTGGCACTGCGACAGTCAACCCTGCAATCGGCGAGTCAGAGTCTGTATCCCTGTCAAAAATGGCTTCAGCTGAGCAGTGGATATGTCACAAGGCAGGCGATGAGTGGCACTGCGGATGGAACACCGTATCTGCATCTGCAGGATATTTTCCACCAGTGATTCTGCCACACCTGGAGGTTACAATAGAAAAGGATGGCTATGAGTTTACCGAAGATGACGGATACATCTCAAGGAATCTAGACAAGACATACTATGTTTGGGATGCAATTAATCTGGTGCACAACCCACTCTACAAGTGGAAAAATGATAGGGTTGGAACCATTTTTGTAGAGATAGCAAAAGACTATTCCCCGTTAACCTTGGAGGATGAATTCCAATGCGAACTAGCATCGTGTGTCAATACTATGAGCATTCCTGGATTCAAGCCGTGGACTGGCACCTTTGACTATGGCAGCGGCAATACTGTGTATAATGCAACTGACCTGTCACTTATTGGAGAACACATCATTTCATACAACACAAAGCTGTTCAACATTACACCGCAGATTGATGAGAATGACAACTCTACTTCTGCCCTTGTGGTGGAATACGAGCCAATCTATGACAGTTATGTGTATCCTGTTTTGTCTGATGATCAAAGACTGGCACTCCATGACAGGATGGGAATAGCACTGCACTACTTTGGTTCTCAAAGTACGGATGCAAATCCAGATGATACAATAGGAATTCATGAGGACAGGCGTTCTAAGATAAATGATTACTTTTACTCTACTTGGGGTGCTGACCCCTGGGAGTTTGAATTTCTTGATGGAACCACTCCAATTGAAACTGACTATTCAGATGACATTGACCTAACCTGGGATGAGGCACATGATGTGGGGATTGTTGTTAATGAAATGCCAGTTAAAATCTCAGAGGACATTTCTGATCAATTAATTGCAACTGAATTTGCAGGAATCATTCCATTTGAGGTGGAACGACACAGCACTGCCAACTTTGTAAAGTCTGGATACGGCAAGATATTCTTTGACTATCCAGGTCTGTATGAGGTTGTACTGGATACTGAGAAGAAAATTCCGCGATTTGAGAATGCTACAGTGTTTGATACCCTGCAGTCTACTAATTTTGCAGGACATGATGTGTCGCATCTCTCTTTTTCTGAATACATGTATCCTGAAAGTTTCTTTTACAATAAGCTGAGTGCAACAGCAGTTGACTCTGATGGAAGTCAGGATGACTCTGTATTGCTGACCCTGGAGATAATTCCTAGGCTGGATATTCCTGGTACACAATATCTAGATGAATACATGCAGGAGAAAATCTTATTTGACACCCAGGATGATGGGTTCTCTCAAATAATTACTGGACTTGATATTGATGGCAATGACATTGTTGTTCCAAACGGACATGACATCTATTCTCTTGATGACACTGAAGCTACATCATTTGGTTCAGTAAATATAGAGAAGACAAGGAGGACTCTTTCATCATTTACACAGTATGACATTATTCAAGACCAAACATTTGCAAATGATGATGTGACTGACATCTCTGACAAGTATTTACTGGATACAGAAGATGCGATACTGCCAATTCCGTTAACCACTGGCCTTGATGCACTGTCGCCATTTACCATTTCAGTTACTGGATACAATGGAATCTATGATGTGACCAATACGTTTGATCAGACATGGTATGATTTCTCTGTAGACTATTTCTATCTAGTCAACATGGATATTGACAATACACTTGACATCAAAAGAGACACTGCAAATCCCCGTGTATTGCTTTACACGTTTGATGAGAATTTTGGTGAGATAAAATCACTTGACATCAACGGAGTTGTATTCTCAGATGATGATTTGCCTGAATGCTTTAAGATAAAATCTGTAGGGACTTGTGTGATTTCGGCTCCATCCGAACATCAACTAGCAGAGCTAAACATAACAGCACAAAACATGTGGATGGGAAAGGCCACTGCGACACTGCCTGAAATTGACCAAACACAACTGAATCCGACTCTGCCTGACCCTGTTCATTTTCTCTTTGAAGGTATTGTGTTTGACTGGATGATCATAGTGTTGGTGATGATGTTGGTTGTGTATTTTGTGTATAAAATAGTAAGATGGTACAAGAGAAATCCGTAAGATAAAACTACACTGGTCAAACAAAAACTTGATTCCATACCCTGTTTTGGGAATAAAATTGATTCATACCATGTTCTATGAATTAATACACTATAGTGACAAGTGCATAGCAAACGTTGAGTTGATTAGAATTGGAGCTTAAGACCAAAAACAAGCGCTTGTATCTTGGTGACAGCTCCGGATGGAAATATTCTACATCTTGGCAAAACCAGAATATAGGATATTGGTAATGCTGTAATATCGTGAAAATTACAATTGGTCTTTGATTAGTTATGATTCATGCGGTAATGTTATATCCTGAACAACAACACAAAGTTATTGCAAACAACCACCACCTGGAAATGCTATCGATGTGCACTCACCTTTAACCAAGAGCGGGCAGCTGCCATCCACCATGATCTGTTCAAACATCCTGTACAAAAAATAGAGACCTCAATTCTTAACTAAATTTCCACTTTTCTTTTTTCCTTTTAAACAAACACTGATCCTATCTTTGTGAAAAAGAACAATGCATGTATTTTGCTGTTTGTGATTGTTATAACTACAATTGGATTGACATTTGATGGGATAATTCCAACTGCATATCCTCTGACTATGCTGTCATACAACGAACAAATTTCACAACAGAAAGATAACTTGTGGCAATTGGGAAAGAATCTGTCTGTTGGAGATTCCTACACTTACAAGATTTGCGATCCTTCTGCAATGATGCACTATTCAGCTGAAAACTATCATTACTTTACACAGGGAAAAGAGCACAACTCTAGCATGTGCTATTTGATAAAACTTGATTTTGTAAATTTACTAAGGTCTGATGAAAACCAGATTAATCATGACCTTTGGGTAGTTCAGGCGACAATCAGTGATGTTCTAGGTATGGATACGATCAGACGCTCAGTGTTTCACATTGATTCTGATTCCTTTGTAGTCAATTCTGCTGATACAATTCATCCAGACACCATAAGATATGCAGATTCTCTTGAGGATACCATATTTTCCATCTTCAAGTACACTGCATCAGAACCTAAACTATTACAATCTGGCATCAAGTGGGGCGAGGTCACTGAATACCATGATACCATGCAAAACAACCCATACATGCAAGTCTTGAGTGATGACGTGCAATTTTCCACAATTCAAAACAAAGTAGACTATTTGCAAAACAAAATAATTCCAATAGACCACACACTTGACGTCTTTAAAGTCGGATACGAGATTGATATCATTAATCATGACTTAAAAGAAGACTCAAACAACGTGAAAAACTATTATCTGATTTTTCCATCATTTCCGTTTCCATTATCTGCAACATTGTACAGTCCTGCTCATGTAATGGAACCATTCAAGGAATATGAATTTGAACTGATATCATTTGTCTCATCAAGTGGAATGATTGAAAAAGATGATGTAATTGAGGAAAACAATACAGTGAAAGATGATATTCCAATTGATCATGACCCCATATCAAACGAATCCATTGATGACATCATTGATCCAGTAATTGATGATACTCTAGCTGTTGAGGAAGTTTCCGGTGATGATGTTGATGATCCTGTAGTGATTGATGATGACCCTGAAGGCATTGAAGAAGATGTATTAGATGACATGACAGAAAACTCTAACATCAAAGTTGATGAAAATATCCTCAAATTAGACAATAATGATACTCAAGACAACAATTCATCTGCTAGTTTGATTGGTGTTGTGTTGTTGTTAGTTATTCTGGCAGGTGGATTTGTTTACTATAAGAAATTTAGAAATTCAAACAACAATGCAAAACCCTTTGACAAAAACAAGAGATCACCACTCATCAAGACAGTTCACTTTGATGACAGGGTAACTCTCAAAATCAATTCTTTGGACAAAAATTCTTAGAATTATTTCCCTTTTATTCAAATGGATATTCTATTTTTAGAGAATAATTGATGAGACACGTGGAACTAGTAGCATTTGAAAATGATTCCATCTTGCACCAAAAGGCCTTGTCCTTGCCAATTGGTAAGGTTTCACTGAGGCAGCTGGGAGTACTGATAGTGGGCATATTGAGCGTATTTGCAGCCTATGCAATTACCGATAACTTTTGGGTTGCAGCCATAATCTTTGTCATTTTTCTAGGAATTGGCATGCCAAACACCAAGATAATGACACCTGACCAGATGATAAAAAGTACAATCATGTTTCTGATCAGAGGAACATCTCTTTCAAAAAAGCCAGAATACATGCAAAAGAAAAAAATACATCACAAAAAACAAGAAGGAAAAACAATTGATGATGATAACATTCAGAACTCTGAGACGCAATCAAACTATGACATAATCTCCAAAGTCATCTCACAGCTAGAGTCGTTGTACAAAAACAAATCTACTGAAAACAAATCTGCTTCAAAACAAGAATCAAGCAATGATGTCATTGAGAAAAGTCATTCCATCAAAATTGAACTGACACCAGAAAACATGCTAAACATTACTCCAGTTAAAACAAAAAGTAACCCAAAAAACAATTCAATAGATGACTTATTGCATTCACTGACAACTGCAAAAAAGGATTATTCCTCTGATAAAGTACCATCAGACTTTCTACAGAAATGTGTAACTGTTCTGATTAATGATACAAAACTAGAATCAGACAAAATAATATTTAAAAATAATTCCATGTCTGTTCTATTGAACGAGTCTTCAAAATATGACATTGAAACCATTGTAGACAAGTAAATTCAAGAAATAAAAAGAAAAGAAGAAATCAGTTTAGTGTATCATTTTTTGGATTTCTTCTTTGTAGATTTTGCTGTTGTTTTCTTTTTTGAGGCAGCGGCCATTGATTTTAGCAGAACACTAATTTCATATCAACAAGTATTATGAAAATTATTTGATCCTTCTGCTAAAAAACAAAACACAATTTTTCCACTAGATTGCATAGAAATTTTCTGCTTTTATCAAATCAAATATGATATAGTAATGCTAAAGAGTAGATCAGGAGATCTAAAGGAAGGTGAGTCCTTTGGCGGCTTTATTGCAAAGCTTGCAGTGGCACTAATTGCAGTGATTATAGTTGCAACAGTGGTGCCTGACGTTTTAGGCCTTAACATAGCCGAACTTTGTGTTGTAGATGGTAGCCTGCTTGGTGGGATAACTGCCAATCATTGTGGCGATACCTCTGTATTTCTGACTGATACAGTCAAGACCATAATCGGTGACGGATACAGCCTGTTGCTTGTATTGATTGGTTTGGCCTTTATCGGCTTTGGTGCCTACAAGGGCGTCCAATACAGGATACTTGCAATTCACTTTGGGGCTCCTGAGAGCAAAAATGCAGGTGCAACTGCACTTGCCAAAAACGACTAGAGCAGCAAAATGAGCAAGAAAAGATTGCCGCAAAGGGAAACTGTTCTGGCAATACTTTTTTACTCTCTACTGCTCTGCCCCCTATTTTTTTACATCTGGATATTTGACAGACCTGATCTGCCTCTTTTTGGCATTACATTGCCGTTGTATGGATTTTGGATCATAACCATGACGATGGACATGAGAATTACTCTGTCCATTAAAAGATTGATTGTCCTGCATGAATTCAACATTGTTTTCAGGAATCTTTATGCAAGGTACAGGCCATCTATTGCAGTTTTGATTCAATTAATCATCGAAATCTCGTTTGTTATGTTGATTCCATCATTGATATTTCCACGTGACTTTGGTGTAAAGTTATCTTTTGATTATCAGACATCTGCAATTCTTGCAGGAATTATTGGTGTAATTCATTTGATGGCGTATCATTCCAACAGAAAAACCATTCCAACAATCCAACAGCAAAAGAAAGATCTAAATGTATATTGATGCAATTTCATAGTAATTGTTTTATGTATAATACAATTTGCTTATACGATTCTTGTCAAGAAAATAATCATTCAAAACAATTAATCATGACTAGTACCACATAAGACATAACGTCTTTGTAAAAATACAATGGCAATATCAAAAGCTAAACGTAGTGAAGCTGCAAAAAAAGCTGCACGTACAAGAAAACGAAATGAAAAGATAAAGGCAGAAGCCAAAACAAAGGCAGCTGCCAAAAGAAAACGTTCACTTGCAGCAAAAAAACGTAGTGCCACTACTCCAAAAAGAAAAACAACTGTAAAGCGTAAAACTGCAACATCCTCTTCTGCAGCAGCACGAAAACGAAGTCTAGCAGCAAAGAAATCAGCAGCTACTAGAAAACGTAATGCAGCATCCAAAAAGAGAACTGCTACTGCAAAAAGAAAAACCACTACTGCAGCAAAACGAAGAACAACTACAACAAAACGTAGAAGATAATTCTTTCTTCTGCCTTTTTTCCTTTTATTAAATTCAGCATTCTATAATTGTGAAGTCAATTTCAATCCTTTCTGGGAAAAACAAGCAAAAAAACACTCAAAATAAACCAAAGATTGACAAGTTACAATTCCAGTACAGTTACAGCATTATACCTACCAACTTTGTCAATTTATCTGAGGAAAACCAGGCACAAAAACTGGGCCAATTCTTTGATATCTTGCGAATAATAGAGGACAGAATCAAAATCACAATGTCCAGAAGGATGGTGACAATTACTGTTGAAGGACAAATATTGGAAATGCCAGTAATGCAGGTTCACCTGGAATCTCACCAGCCATTGGGTGACATGCTTGATCAAATAAAGGTAGAGTACATCTCAGGTGATAGGCCGCCACGCCACAAAATAATTAAAGAAAACTTGAGCATGATGGAAATTCAAACCATTCATTTGACAGGTGATGATTCTGTTACTGCCAAAACTACAGATGAACAACTATCATTATTGTCTGCTTTAGAAGAATCATCTCATGTAGTTTATGCAAAATGCTTTGCATTGCATGGATTGCCGGCATCTCTGCCTTATGCATGGATTACGCAAATATTTCAGATATGCTCCCAAGTCCAGCTCTGGATTAACCCTGTTCAAAAAGATGAATCCATAACAAGAATGGTCAGATTCAAAAATATTATCTATGATGATTCCAAAAAGGACCGTTCTACTGCAGAGCTGTACAAGAGAGCTGATGACACTGAAAATTCCCTGAGAAGAGAAGAGACCGGACTGTATGAGTGCACTATAAACTGCACCATTACTGCACAAGACAAAAAAAAGTTACATGAAATGACAAAGTCATTCAAAAAGCAAGTAAAAAGACATGGCGGTTCGTTTGGATCCATTTCAGCAAAACAGGCTGCAATGATTCAGGAAGGATATGGCAAGAAATTGACACTTGATCGTGGGTCTTGTGCTATTTTGTATTCTTTTGCATCATCTGACATGCTAGAGATTCCAAATGGCATACCCTTGGGGATTAATATGATATCAAGGGGTCCTGTTATTTTTGACATTGCAAAGAGAATAAACTATAACATTGCAGTCATTGGAAAGTCTGGTTCAGGTAAATCATTTACAGTAAAGATTCTGCTAAACAGACTGCACCAAAAGTTTTCAGACTCGCACATCTATGTGATTGACCCAATGGGGGAGTATGGTGCAATATCTTCTTTTCTTGGAATGGATAATCTCAACATCACAAAAAGTGATGAGAAGCTGGGCTTGGATCCTTTTCTCTTGCTGGATTCAAAGGATGCAGCAGACATTCTGGCAGAGATGACAAACGCGCCTGACACCACAAAGATACAGTTCCAAAAGTATTGTGACAAGGCAAAAAACATGGAAGAGTTTTACAAAAAGCTGCCAAAGACCCACTGCAAATACTTGGATCATCTAATGGATGGTCCACTATCCAGAATCATTCTTGGGGAGCCCAAACTAAATAATTCTGATAAAATCATCATATCAATGGATGGTGCAACTGGAAATGATTCTGAAGCCATGATTCTGGTCTTATTGCTAAACAAGATATTCAAGATATGCACCAAACTGCCAGCAAAGACAAGAAAGATTTTGGTAATAGATGAGGCATGGATGCTCTTCAAGATGCCAGGTGCTGCAAAATACGTCAACATGATTGTGAGGATGGGACGAAAACTCAACATCAATTTCATTTTCATATCTCAGAGAATAGAGGACATCTCAAAGGAAGACGAGTCAGGAATTGGAAAAATAATTGACAACATGGAGACCAAGATAATCTTGGGACTAGAAGAGCAGGCAGCAGAGACTGCTAGAAAGGTGTTGAATTTATCTGATCAGGAAACCGGCAAGCTAAAGTCATTTAATCGTGGTCATGCATTGTTTCTGACAAGGAATCATCGCATTCATGCAAAGTTTGAGTCAACTGCGCAAGAAAAAGAGATGTTTGATACTACTCCATTGAAGTGATGAAAAGACTTTGATTTTCTAATTCCAAAAATGAGATTGAACAGAGACGATAATGTTGAACTTAGAAAAAAGATTTTGAACATGATTTCTGAAAAGAGAAAGAAATTTGGAATCAACAAATCTACTTTATGGCATATTAAAAGAAATTTAAATTCCAGAAAAACAATTAATGTTTACAACAAGGTCTTTTCAAAAATCAATCATAACAAAATGACATAATATAGTTTATATCAATAATTTAAATTCCAATTAAACCCGATTTAATAATTATCTCTTTTATTGGCTCATAATATGTTCCATAAAACATCTTCAAACGGTCAGATGCATTTGAAGTGTTTTTCAATTGGATATCCATATGATTTGCAAAATTTTTTAGAACCTTAAAGGCTGCATTATCCTCCTTGATAATATATTCAAGCCCTTCAAGTGTATCTGATGAAATATCTGAATTTTTAATACCTATTTTACCTGGTTTTAGACTAGAAATACCATCTTTCATTTTTGTAATCTGACTTTCATTCTTTTTCATTTTATCTAAGAACTCATATTCATTACATAGCAAACTCATTTGGATCAAATATGAAGGACTAATCTTAATTATTTCAGCAAGACGAGGATGATTCATCGTAATTGACACCCACGTAAGTACAATTGGAAAATATTTCTCAAATTGCACGTTCTGTGCTTTTATTGTATTTCCTGGAATTTCTAATCCTAGTAGGATAAAATAAATCAGATTTAACATTCTCTTTATTTTTCTAGGGTTGCGGGGAACAAGCTTCATTAAAAATTCGACATCCACGTTTGCTAAAGATTGAGCAAGATTAGCAATGTAATTTTTAATATCTTCATCAGTTTTTGGCGGTAATGATAACTTTAACTGGAATATTTTCTCAGTGTGCTCTCGACCTTCAATTAATGCAGTTTCAGATCTATATCTTAATTCCCATGCTCTTTCAATTTTTGTCATATCTACTGCAATTACAAAAATTACATTTCTTGCACTGAGAAACATTTTGATTGCTTCTAACATGTTAAGAACATTGTCTACCAAACATCTGTCTAGATCATCTACAAAAATAATCAGCCTATTATCGCCAATTATATTTTCAAGTTCATTCTTAATTGTGGGTATTTCGTTTTGTAGATTTTCAAGATGTTTTTGTAGATCTTTATATGATAACCCTGTAGTAGCACGTAATGTTATATCGGTAAATATTGTAGTCATGGATTTTGCAATATTTTTTAATTTTTCCCCTTTGGTTTGGTATTCTGATGCAATTTTATTGAATAGTGCAGATACAACATCCATTCTCTCATATTCCCAAGCATCAAAATGAATGATTTTCCAATCTTTTTTGGAATTATCTTTCAGAATTTCCTCTTTAAGCAATTTTTGTGTATGATTAATGAGGGTAGTTTTGCCACTCCCCCACTCTCCATGTATTCCAATAACAAATGGAGTATGAGTATGCGGATCTACCAATAATTGAACAAGTTGTTTTGAATATCGTGAAAAATTAAACATTAATTCTTTTTCTTCAGGTTCATCCATGAGTAACGACAACCTTTCTAACACTTGATCTTTATAGCTCTTTACAGAGTTCACGACGTTCTAATTTCAAAGATATCTTAAATAAAATTGATTCATAATGGTTAGTCGGAGAATTAGAGTAAATGTCGTTAACTTTTGCTGATGTTGATTATATGAAAAATCACCTTGAAAATGATGTTTTTGATCAAAAGAGTATCGGCATACTTAGCGAGCCAGAACATTTAGCGAAAGAAATGGTTTCATTTGGAAATAACAAATTTGTTTCTGAAAATTTTGGAGGGATAATTGTCATAGGTATCAATAAAGATGGAGATTATGAAAATTTTGAGCCAAAACAAGGACATGAAGAATTTGTAATGAATGTTGCTAGAGACAGGATAGTTCCTCCAATGAGGCCAAAATTTGAAGTAATAAGTTCTGATGATGCTAGAAATGTCTATGTCATCACAATTCCAAAAATGCTTAATACTCCTTATGGTTTGAAGACCGAAAAAGGAATTGTTTACAAAACAAGAGTTGGTTCAACTGTTCGTGATATTTCACCTGATGAATTAGCCGAATTACACTTAGTATCAACAAAGAATTCTGCGGAAACCGAAGATAATTTCAAGAGTAAAGAAGAAGAAAAAATTACTACTGAATTTCCAGATGTATCTGGTAACCCCTCATTTAGACTAACAATCATTCCAATCGATGTAAATCAAAACATGATAATCTTCAATAAAGAGAATACGAGGTGGCTTAAATCAAAAATTCCTAAATACACAAACATACGTGCAGTAGAATTAATTCAAAATGAAATTCATTATGATTCAAAAACAAGACCTTCTCCGGATAGTGAGTTATTTGTATTAAATAAAAATGGGAGTTTTGCTGCAATAGAATTTCTAACTAATTACAAAGAAAGAATGGGCACAAATACTCTTGTTATTGGAAGACAAATCGTACTATTGGCAAGCCTATTTGAATACATTAAATCAATATACGAAAAATTTGACTATTCAGGACGATTATCTATTAAATTACAATTACACAATGTGCAACATTATACTTTCAAAGATTATGATATTTCTGATCCATTTTATTACGTCTCGAAAAAATTTCTAAAAAGTGATGTGATCATTAAAAGGAATGTTCTCGTAAATTCATTTAATATAAGAAGCTTAGTTGAATCCATCTTTGATGAAATATGTAAAGCCTGTGATTGGGTTTTGGAACCCAAAGAAATTCAAAATTATTTTGACTTTTTAAAAAGAAAAGGTTATCCTATTGAAGATTAGCTTTTTTTCTTTCGTTTTCAGCATACATCATTGATTCTCTGTCAATTCCTAACATCTACGCTAAATTAGTTAATTCTATCTAAAATTTATAAATTTTATTTTTTAAAAATTTGAAAAACTAGATGTTTAGGTACAAAATGAACTACATGCTTAAGTTTTAAAATCACATAGAATTATCATTGTCAGACTATAGACCAAAGCATACTATTTTTGACAAAGAGAAATTTGCAGATGAAAGATCAAAGCTTGGAGGATTAGCCCAAGAAGGCATGAATACTACTGGTGGAACTGATATTGATTGGATAATTGAACACAGAGGAGGTTTTATTGTCATGGAAAACAAGACTTTCTCAAAAGATTGGATAAGTCTTCCAGTAGGACAAATGATTACTTTTGAACAAATGTATAAAAAACTAAATTCAGATGGTAAATGTCATTTTCTAATTTTTGGGTTTGAAGATGATGTTGATTTTAAGAATCCTGAATCAACAGCATGGTATTTTGATATAGAAGACTGGAATAATGGAAAAATTTGTCCCAACAGAACAGTTTCATTCAAAAAATTTGGAGTTCATAAACGAGAAATGACAAAAATCACATTGGAAGAATATAGAGAATTGATGGAAAAATACTGGAAAGAATTTGAATCCTGAATATGATTTACTTTTTTTTAAAAATTTGACTTGATTTTAAAGATATCCCAATTGAGTTTTATTCCACGTGGGTCTTAATTCTTATTTCTTAACTATATCCCCATACACGTTGTACTCCCGCTCAAATTTGAACCCTTTATCTCAAATTCCTTTCCTTAAATGAAATTCACATTCCATAATGTGTTGAAACCAAAAAACAAACTATCTTTATTTCATAAATTCAATTTAAAATCATCTCATCCGGGATTTGTATTTACAATTCCACTGATGCTAGGAATTGGCTTGCTGATTTTTGCAGCACTGATTGGCATATCTCAGGTCTTTGTAGCAGTTGGCGGCCCATTGGTACCTGCATTAATCACGGACATGCCGACATTTTATGACTATGATGATACAACTGGCGAGATGATACTTGATGGTGACGGAAATCCTCAGACAAACGAGAGAGTTGACCTGTACTGGCTGCTAGTTGGAATATCTACAATAGTCCTTGTGTTCATCGGAATGGCAGCAGTGTTTGGATATCTCTTTGAATCAGTCAAGATAATCCATCCTGGTACTGCAATCAAGATTTTGGGCAAAATTATGCTGTTCCTGCCATTTTTTCTGGTATTTCCATATGTGTGGGATGTCTATGCAATAATCATTGAGAACTTTTCATTGTTTTTACTGGATCCCTTTGACTCTGGTGTTGCACCATCTGACAGGACTGCACTGCTTTGGAACACGATGGGAAGTGTTGTCCCACCTGACGCACTGGACTTGGATGCGTGGGGTGAGGCGTTGTCAGATCCTGGAACATTTGGACAGGGTCTGCTAAAGGATGTCTTTCTTGGTTTGTTCAAGGGATTTGCTGTCATGTTCATGACTGCAATGATGTTTATCATATCCACAATTCGCATACTATTAACAATAATTCTTGCTATGACAATTCCATTAATATTGACATTGGGATTGATTCCATTTTTCAGAAAAGTCAAGGACATGCTGGTTAACAACCTGGTAGGTCTCTCCATTGCACCGATATTTTCAGCACTTGTATTGACTACCGGACTGGCCTATCTTGATTCAACTGAATTGCCCGCAATGCAAGACTGGTTTGCATCCTTGGCAATTGGATTTTTGGCAGTATTCTTTCCAGTAATGTTGGCACCCATCTTGGGGCAGATTACAACGCAGGTAGGACAGATGGTAACTACCGCAATTACTGCTGGCAGCATAGTGGGCGCAGTGGCAGGACAAGGTGCATTAAGTGGAATTCAAAACGCATCAAACCAGATGTCGGGTGCTGCAATGACTATGGCAGGAATGAGTGCAGCCGGAACTGCAACAAATGCATTTGGCAGCAGAAAGAATGTCACTGTCCCATCAAGTGAAATTGGAAAGATGACCTCTGGTGTCACTGTTCCTCCAAACTCGGTGAATTTGGATATGTCACAACCCATGTCATTTGGCGATAAATTCAAGGCATACACCAAAGCTGGATTTACAGGTGGATTGACTGGATTGTCTGCTGGCGGAGTACAGGCAGCAACTAGTGCAATGCACATTCCGCAGGTTGGCAGGCCAATTGCACATGACATTTTACAATCTGGAAACCTAAAGGCAGCAGAAATTGGCCAGACAGCAGCAGTAAACCACAGCATCAATCTCATTGGCAATAACATGAGTGCGATGGATCCTGTATCGATTCCAGTAGTTACAAGTACTGCAATGATGCCTGAGACTAGAGTGCCTGCCACAATAATGATGAATCCAGGTGATTCGTTAGGTAACATGGAATCAATTGACAGGGGTATGCACATACAAGATACTCCTAAATTACAGCAGGAATATCTAGCAGCACAACACAAGAACATTCCAGGTTTTAATCACTTGATGCCAAATGTTCAGCAACATGCAGATACTAGATTGTTGGAGCAAGCTAGTAAACATCCCATTACTGCTATTAATATGATGGATGCAGATAAATTCCAATTAGAGAAGAATAGAACAAATTCAAGTACTAGAGGATTTGTTTAGAATCTCTTGATAGTGCCACTGATTAAACATTCAAAATATAATAGAAATCTGGATGATTGCACATAGTGGTATTAGATCTGAAACCCAATCTATAATCAATGATCGTAAATTCAGTCGATATGAAATATCTGAAGTATGTTAAACTAATAAAAAATTACTTTTGTTGTTGGTTCATTTCTGTCATTTGCTGTTGATACAGCTTTTGATCATATGGCCTACCAGAGATAGCTTTGAGAACTTCTATGGGTGTTTTTACTAGATAGGGCATAAATTCACAAGATAATAGATATTCTTTTTCTGTAAGGTGTGTATTTAACACATCAATCCATGTGTCTGCTTCAGCTTGATATAGAATGGATTCCTCATGAGATTTTGGGTTTATTCTTTTGGACACAATATCTTTTGTTAACATCTCTTCTTTCATCGTTTGAAGGAAAAACCAAACAGGGAATTCTTTATTGTCTTTCTGCAGCATAACTGGATATCCAAATTGAAACTCAATTTGCTCGGGCAGAATAATTACAGCCTCAATTCCAGTTTCTTGTGTGTATTGTTTTTGATGAGGACGAGACCATGCATCTTCTCCTTGCATAAAATATTCATTCAAAGTTACATACACCTTTCTTTCTTCATCATACCAACAATCATTCCATACGTCATGATCTGGAATATTTTTAGGAATTCTAGGATCTCTTACAACTGGCAATACTTTGGCGCATTCTATGCTTTTCTCAAGGCCTGCAATGTTCTGTTTGAGTTTGGATATCTCCTCAGGGTTTTCCAATTTAGATAATTTATCATTATACTCACTTAGCATCTCCTGAAATCTTTGGACATATTTTCCCCTGATTTCATCCTGATTAGTTTGATTCATCAATTTATTCATACGTAATACCCTTCAATTGCATAAAAAGACATTGATTCTTTCATATTGTTTCTACTATTGTAACCACGTGGTTATTTATAATGATTACTATTAACCACGTGGATTATATGTCAGACAAACATCGTTAAACTTAGGAAAATGACAAAATGGAAAAAAGATGCAAAAGAGTTCATAGTCTCTGTTAATTATAATGATGCAAGGGGAAGTCAATGCAACATCCCAAAACCTGTCTTGGAATTTTTAGAGAATCCAGACAGGATAAAGTTTGTAATAACAGAAAAGAATGTAAAGATAAAACCACTATATGAATAAAAATCTGCTGAATGTAAATTCGTTATATTAGTAATACAATATTGAAAATTATATTATCAATTATGCATAAAAATAATTTCTCTAGTTTTGAATTTCTCCTTTAATACATTTTGATGTTATTATAATGTCATGAATGAAAAAATCACTGTTCTTGAAAAACAAATCAAAGATAATGATAAGGAAATTCAAAGAGAACTAGATAATATCAAGAAAATAGTACAAAAATCAAGAAAAAAGAATTAATCATTTTTCCTTTTCCTTTACTAATGCTGTGATAATTTGTTGCTGTTCCTCTATGAGTTTTTGTTGTTTTGCAAACAGCAATTCTAGATTTCCTACCTTCTTGGTTACTTTTCGTTCAAGTCCTTTTGCCTTTGCATCTTCTTTTGTAACTATTTTTTGAGCAATCTGATTGTCAAGTATAAACCCACATTTGACACACCGCTGTTTGTCTGCAGCATTTTCTTCTGTACATCTTGGGCAAGCAATTGGTTCTAAGTATCCAGGTTCGTCCTCGTCTTTGTCAGTTAGTAGTCCATATCGTTTTCTCACTGCCTTGTCCTGATCTGAATTGGCCAGGTGAACATATCTGGATCGCATGTTAGAGCCATGTGTCCAGTTACCATGAATGTCTGTTATCTTGGAGCCAAATGCTTTTTCTACATTTGTAAGGGATGTGTGTCTTAGCAGATATGGCCATATGCGTTTTTTCACTCCTCCTTCTTTTGCGGATTTTCTGATTATGCTTAATAGCTGAGAGTAACTTATTCGTCCAGTCTTGTTGTTCTCAAACCAAAGATATGCAGAAGGATTATCACTTGATGGGTGCTCATTTAGCCATTCCAAAAGTGGTTTGAAACTCGGAACCACTGTTAATTGTTTTGGACCCGTCTTTCCAAATGTGCTTATCACACACCATTTTTCTTTGATGACTACATCACCAACTGTCATGTTCAAAAGCTCTGCTGGTCTGTGTGATGCTTCATACAGGATGTAAAGTAGAGCAATATCTCTTTTGATATGATGGCTTATTTTTTTAACTCCATTAATCATTGCCATAAACTCGTCATTTGTGACAAGATCATTTGATCTTATTTTTTCAAATCTATCTTTGAACTCCCCTGGTGTAATCCATGCCACCTCCTCACAATACTCTGCATTGTTTCTCCCTTTTACGATTAGGTCTCCTGTTTTTGCAAAATGTATCAGTCTCTTTAGTCCTCTTAATTGATCACGTTTTGTTGTGTTGCTCAAGTTATCTTGAACTATCTGTGCTACAATCTGTTTGATTTCTTCCTTTGTCCATGTTTTCATTGGAGTGTCGTCTTTTCTGCACAAGAGTCTCATGCTGGTATATCCATAATCTCTTATCCTGATATTGCTGGCATTTTGTAATGCTAGTGCATCTAAAAATAGTACAGCTGTCTGTCCATTTTTGTATCTAAGCAAAGTTTTTCTATAACGCTCCACTTTATTCTTTGAGAGGTAAATGTCATCAGAACTTTTATCATTCATATTTTGTAATCCTCCAATTGTGTAAAAGGAACCTTTTTCCTTCATTATGCGCCGCAGATTTGAACACATGGTTTAAAAAGAGCTCTTCGTGCCTGAAAATCTATGGCTGCACGCAAGTCTTCTCCAAGAAAGATTCGCCTGCTAAAAAAAACAAAGCAGGCCTCACCAGTACCAGCTTGGATAATTCTCAAAACTAAGAGAGGTGTGAGAACAAATCCAAAACGTAGAGCTTGGAGATCAACTGATGTGGAGGTAGGATAGATGTCTCAAGATTTAGAAAGAGTTTATACGATTAATCTAGGAAAAGTTTTGCTCTCACAATCACAACACAGAGCCGTTAGAGCAATTAATATGATTAAAGAATTTGCTCGTCATCATATGAAAGTAGAGGAAATTAAAATCGAAGAAGAACTTGCCCATCAAGTTTGGGCAAGAGGTGTACGAAGTCCTCCTAGAAAAATTAGAGTCAGAATGAGTAAGACCGATGAAGGTTATGTTCTTGTTTCTCAATATGATGAAGAAGTAGAGTCTAAAGTAACCCCTGAAAAAGAAACCAAAAAAGTTGAAGACAAAGTAGAAGAACCAGCTAAAGAAGCACCAAAAGAAGAACCAGCTAAAGAAGCACCAAAAGAAGAACCAGCTAAAGAAGCACCAAAAGAAGAACCAGCTAAAGAAGCACCAAAAGAAGAACCAGCTAAAGAA
>Ga0224508_10001783_pt1 | contig 18953 bp, 19 predicted proteins | sample SF_Jan12_sed_USG_4_FD_170157 | JGI IMG/M metagenome (GOLD analysis project Ga0224508, IMG submission 170157) | Sediment microbial communities from San Francisco Bay, California, United States - SF_Jan12_sed_USGS_21 | ecosystem: Environmental > Aquatic > Marine > Sediment | place: USA... | reverse complement strand
TAAGAGCGATGGTTTGGCAGGCGGCCGACGACAACATCGACAACAACGGCATCGCCGATGGCCATGAAACGACCGATACGGATCCCAGTAATAACGCGGACCTTTCGGACAACTTGGTAGCACCGAACTACGGCCAGGAGTCCACGGTAGAGCAAGTCTCGCTGGGGGCGCTGCTGGATCAGCCTGTAGGCGGTGTGGATCCCGGTCTGGCGGGCAGTACAAACGTTACAAGTTTTGTCGCCGGCAGCGGAAGTACAACCGTGCGCTATGACGATGTCGGTATTATCGAACTTTTCGCGTTTGTCGCCGACAATGACTATTTGGGTATAGGTGCTGGTGAGACCGCCAATATCGTCGGGCGCTCTGGTTATGTCGGACGCTTCATACCGGACCGCCTGCAAGTCGTTGCCAACGTCCCCGATTTCGCGCACACCTGCGTCGCCGGCACGTTTACCTACACGGATGAGGCGTTTTACTACGGCAACGCACCAGTGTTGACGGTGACCGCGCTTAATACCGCGGGGGCTACCACCAACAACTATGGCGGTGCGGTGGGCCCCAACCGGTTCTGGATGTTGAGCACCCTGCTGCCGGGACGTAATTACACCGATCAGGCGGGGGCGGCGGCAACGTTTAACGCACCACTGCTTGGCGGTACGGTCACGTTGAGCGATGAAATCGACTACGATGGGGATGGCATCTTAACCATGGATGCGGCCATGGCTGGGGATGACTTCTTGTACCAACGGGTAACGCCTGAGGCCCCGTTCAATGCCCTAGTCGACCTTAACTTCCCCGCCCCTGATCTCACCGATAGTGACGGCGCCTGTTACGACCCGGACGACAACGGCACCTGCGATGATTTCAATATCAACGGCATCACCGGAACCGAGATGCGCTTCGGTCGCCTCGTTATCCTAAATGCCTTTGGCTCGGAACTGCTGCCACTGCCAGTGCCCATGCGGACCGAATACTTCGTCGATGCTACCACCGGGTTTGTGACCAATACGCCCGACACCTGTACGACGTTAACCGACGACTACCTCGATTTGGTCAACAGTATCGATGACCCACCGCTGGGCGCGAGCCCTGCCACCATCAACGTGGGCGCGGGCACCAGTACGGACACCATCGGCAATTCACCGATGGTGGGGGGTGATGCCGGGCAGTCGTTCAGCGCCCCAGGGGCGGACAATGCCGGCTATGTCGACATCGAAGCCAATCTGACGGCACCGGCTATGGCTCAGCCCCCGTTGCCCTGGTTGATGTACGACTGGGACGGTGTCGATCAAGGTGGAGACGGCAATATCTACGACGACCATCCCACCGGCCGTGGCACCTTTGGCGTCTACAGTGGTAGTGGGCGTCACATCTATCTGCGCGAGCTGTATTAACCCTCGAGATTCTTCATCCAATCAATAACTTGGCAAGTGCAGGCGTGTTCTCGGCCCATCCGGGCATCGATCTCGGCGCCCCCTAGCCGTGGCAAATTTTGCCCGAAATTGGGTTGTTTTTGCCGCCACTTATGTCAAAAAAGGCATTTGCAACAATATTTTAGTTTGAAAATCTTCTGCTACACTTTAGAAAAAATGGAGGCGGAGATCACAACGGGATAGTGGGATTTGGCCGTGGCCGTTCGGCGTTGTCGTCATAGGTCCCCGAAAGGAGGCGTGTCCTGCTCGGCTTTTTGAGGGGATTGACCGGAAAAAAAAGTATTCCTGGACTGACTGGTATCGACTTGCAACGCGAGGGCGTGAGTATCGCCCGCGTCGTGCGCGAGCCGGGCCGGCGTCCGGCCGTTACGCTATGTGACTTTCGACCCTGGGACGGCACCGACGACCGCCTGCAGTTAATAGAGCGCATAGCGGCTGACTTTGAACTCGGACAAACGCGCTGCACTACCCCGCTCGCCGAGGGCGAATACGCGATGTTGCTGACCGAGGCGCCCGACGTCGCCCCCGACGAACTCAAGCGCGCCATCCGCTGGCGCGTCAAAGATCTGATCGATTTTCATATCAACGATGCCACCCTGGATGTGTTTGACGTCCCCGGCGACAACGTGCCCGGGCGGGCGCGGGCTATGTATGCAGTCGCGGCGCGCAACGACGCCATTCAGCAGCGCGTGGATCTCCTGGATGCGGCCGGCATCAACCTCGATGTCATCGATATCGCCGAAATGGCCCAGCGAAACTTGGCGTCACTGTTGCCGGAAGATGCCAACGGCGTGGTGATGCTCGCGCTCAACGCCAACAGTGGTCTTATCACCATCACCAAACAGGGCGAGATCTATCTCAGTCGTAACATAGATATGGGTTTGGACGTACTGACCGGGCACGACGTGGCCGGTTACTTCGATCGTATCGTGTTGGAAGTGCAGCGATCGCTCGACTATTACGACAGTCACTTTCGGCAATCGCCCATCGGAAAATTATTTCTAGCGCCGATGGCAACGACGGTTGCCGGCATGGCCGAGCACCTGAATGCCAATCTCGATCTGGAAGTGTCCATGATGAAGCTAGAAGAACTGCTGGGCTACGACGTCCAGATCCCGGCGCCGCTGGAAGCGCGGTGTCTAACCGCCATCGGGGCGGCGCTGCGACAGGAGACCACGGCGCTATGAGCCAGCAAATCAACCTGTTTCAGCCGATTTTTCGCAAGGAGCAGAAAAAATTCTCGGCCAAGGCCATGTTGCAAGCGGGGCTATTGCTACTCCTCGGGGTTGGCCTGTTGTATGGCTACAGCCAGTGGCAAGTGAATTCACTGCGCTCAGAGTTGACGCGGGCAGAGGGCCGACAGATGGCCGCCGCAAAACGCCTGGATGAGATGAGCCGCAAGTTTGGTAAACGGGCCAAGGACCGATTGCTAGAAAGGGAGATCGCCAGGCTGGAAGGCGTGATCGCAGCCAAATCGCGTATCAAGGAGATTCTCGAGAGCGGTGTCTTTGCGAATACCGAAGGCTACTCGGAATATCTCATGGCGTTTGCCCGACAGCATGTCTCCGGCATTTGGTTGACTGGCTTTGATATCGGCGGCGCGGGTGAGAACCTGACGCTTGAAGGTCGAAGCATCGTACCCGAGTTGGTGCCGCAATACATGCAACGGCTGGCATCCGAGGATGCGCTATCCGGAATCGAGTTTCAGGTGTTTCGAATGGAAAGACCCGAAGAACAAGAGAAGGTACGGGCGCCGAATTACATCGAGTTTCTGGTGACGACCGCCGACGCCGGCACTGCCAAGGTTGGACAGCCATGATCCAGCCGCTACAGGCACAACTCAAGAAACTCGGCGATCGCATGGATGACATGGCCTTGCGCGAACGTGGCTTGATATTCGTGGCGCTGTTGGTATTGCTCTACGTGGTGGCGGCGAATTTTCTCTTTACGCCGTTGCAAACCGAGCAGGCGACACTGAAAAAACAGCTTCAAAGTAAACATTCGCAAACGCAAAAGCTCGAGACCCAGTTACAACACCTCCTCCAGCAGAGCGCGGCAGACCCGGACAAGGTCAATCGTGCCAAATTGGAAGCCCTGCAGCAGAAGCTCGGCACCATCGATGCCTCGCTAGCAGAAACCACGGCGGGTTTGGTCTCCCCCCAGGAGATGGCCAAGCTGGTCGAACAGATCCTGAAGAAAAATCGCAGGTTAAAGCTGGTAAAGGTCGAAAACCTGGGTCCACGGCCGCTAGGGGCCAAGTCTGAGGACGATGAGGACGGGCAGGCTGCGGCCGAGCAAAGCGATCAATCGGTCTATCAACACGGCACGCGTATCCAACTGGAAGGCCGCTACGTCGATTTCGTTCAGTACCTCGAGGCCCTGGAGGCGCTGCCGTGGAAGGTGTTTTGGGGCCAGGCGGCACTGCAGACGGATGACTATCCGATATCTACGTTCACCCTGGTGCTTTATACCTTGAGCCTGCGCGAAGGCTGGATCGGGGTATAACCAAGACATTGGCACGGATATTGTAAGATTTACGGCTGAAAATGAAGAAGACACTGGTCATCGGAACGACCTTATTTCTCCTTAGCCCATGGCTAGAGGCGGGGGATGCCCGTGCCGGCATGGTAGACCCCACGCGCCCTGTCACCTTTACGAGAAATCCGGTGGTCCGCAGCAAGGCCGGCTTGGTCCTGCAGTCGACACTGGTTTCGCCAAGCCGCCAAGTCGTCATTATCAGCGGCCGTACCTACGGGCTGGGCGCTCGGGTAAACGGCGCCGTGATTACCAAGATCCGTCCCTACGAAGTCACGCTTACCCGCAACGGGCGCGCGATTCCGCTGCGCTTCTTCCCCGACATCAAGTCGCCACAGGGGGCGAGGTAGATGATGAATAACCATTATTCGGTCCTGCGCTTGGGGTTTGCGCTCGCGGTGACGGTGTTGTTGGCGGGTTGCCAGACCACGGCCGGTTGGAAGGACTCGGCAGCCGCGGAAATCGATAAGGCGATGCAAGAGGCGATCGCGTCGACCAGCAATGAGCCGGTGCCGGCCGAAATTAGCGATGCCCTGCTGCCGCCCATGGAGTTGACTCTGCCCGACGGGGGAACGGCGCCCTTGGGACCGCGCTTTGATCTCACGGTAAACAATGCCCCGGCGCGTCAAGTGTTCATGGGGTTGGTAGAGGGCACGCCATACAGCATGGTTGTGCATCCAGATGTGGGCGGCCGGCTCACCTTGAACCTCAAGGACATCAATGTCCCGGAGGCGGTTGATGCGATTCGCAACGCCTACGGTTATGCCTACAAGCGCGATGGCAACCGCTTCTTCATCCTCGGGCGCGGCATGCAAACGCGCTTATTTGCCGTCAACTACCTGAACCTGGCGCGTACCGGGCTTTCACGCACCCGTGTGGCCTCGGGCGAACTGACCGCAAGCAGCGGTGACGGCGAAATCCGAGGTGTGCAGTCCGGGGGCGTGGAGCTCGATACCGCCACTTCGCACGATTTCTGGAAAGAGCTAGAGGCAACCTTAACCGCCATTATCGGCAAAGAGGACGGCAGAAAGGCGGTGATCAATCCGCAGTCGGGACTCGTGGTGGTCAAGGCCATGCCCGATGAACTGCAGCTGGTCGAGGAGTTTCTTGCCGCTACCCATGAGACGGTAAATCGCCAAGTCATTCTCGAGGCCAAGATCATCGAGGTCGAACTGTCCGAACGCTACCAGCAGGGTATCAATTGGTCGCAAATGGGTAGCGTCGATTCAGCCGATGTCACGGCATCACAGCTAGCCGGCGATGCATTATTTAATTCAGGCACCAGCGAGATCCTCGGCGCCCCGTTCATATTGGATCCGGCCTCCGGTCTTTTCAGCGGCATTGCCGCCACCGCGACTTCCGCCTTCGGCGGCGTGTTTACCCTGACCGCGATGTCTGACAGCTTCTCGTTGCTGTTGGAGCTGCTCAAGAGCCAAGGAGACTTGCAGGTATTGTCGAGCCCGCGTGTTGCCACCGTCAACAATCAAAAGGCGGTGATCAAGGTGGGCGCCGAAGAGTTCTTCATCACCGATATTGATAGCGAGGAAACCACCATTGTCGGCGGCGTCGGTACGTCGTCTGTGCCCTCGGTTGAATTCACGCCGTTCTTCTCGGGGGTAGCGCTCGATGTGACGCCGCACATCGACGATCAAAACAATATAACCCTGCACATACACCCTGGGGTGACCGAGGTGGTAGAGGAAACCAAGAGCTTTATCATTGGTGACGAGGATTTCTCGGTTCCGCTCGCCGTGAGTGCGATTCAGGTCAGCGACAACATCGTCCGTGCCAAAAGTGGCCAAATCATTGTTATCGGTGGGCTGATGAAGGAAGGGGTCACGGATCAAAACTCGCGCGTGCCTGTACTCGGCGATATTCCCGTCGTAGGTGCCGCGTTTAAACAGAAGAAGGTAACGCGTATCAAAAAGGAGCTCGTGATTCTGTTGCGACCTACAATCGTCAACGTCGGTCAGGATTGGGCGGACGCCGTAACGGAGTCTCAAGACAGAATTCGCAACATAAGAAAAACAGCTGACAAGAGTAGTAATAAGAAGAAGAGTCGCTAACGTTATGTATCAAACTCATTTCGGGTTGCGCGAGCTTCCCTTCACCATCACCCCGGACACCAGCTTTTTCTTCGGCCATGCCTCACACCAAGAGACGCTTAATATGCTGTTAGTGGCGGCGCGCAGTGGTGAGGGTTTCATCAAGGTTATCGGTGAAGTCGGTACTGGCAAAACCCTGCTCTGTCGCAAGTTCCTGGGTGCGCTCGATCAAGATGGTTTTGTCACTGCCTACATCCCGAACCCCTACGTCGGGCCCATGACCTTATTGCTCGCGGTCGCCGATGAGCTGGGGATCGACTATCCCGAGCGTCTTAACCAGCACGATCTACTCAAACTCCTCACCCGCTACTTGCTAGACGCCCACGCCAATGAACGCCGAGTTGTGTTGTGCCTGGATGAGGCGCAAGCGATGCCGATAGAAACGCTGGAAGCCCTGCGCCTGCTTACCAATCTTGAAACCGAACGTCGTAAGCTGATGCAAGTAGTATTGTTCGGTCAGCCCGAGCTAAACGCCAAGCTCGACAATCCCGCTATCAGGCAACTCAAACAGCGCATCAGTTTTTCCGGTGGGCTCGTGCCACTGAGTTTGTCCGATATCGAGTATTACATCGCCCATCGGCTTAGTATCGCCGGCTACAATGGGCCCAGGCTGTTTACCGACGCCGCGATTAAACGTCTATACAGAGCCAGCCGGGGTGTGCCGAGGCTGGTCAATATACTTTCCCATAAGGCATTGATGGCGGCCTTCGGTGAAGGCGTACATGAAGTCGATGCGCGCAATGTGAAGATGGCAGTGCGTGACACCGAATCGGTGCACGGCGCCTGGTTACAAAGAATGCGGCTGACAAAATGGTTGGTGCCGCGAGCACGGATATGATTACGGTCTATAGCTCATGAGCTTGATTAACAAAATGCTCAAGGATCTGGAGACGCGACAGAGCGTTCCTAAGGGTGATCAATCACCCGAGCATCTTTATCGCGACCTTCGGCCAGTCGGGAGGCGCAGGCATCCGTATCGTGCGCTTGTATCGGTTGGCGTGATATTGGTGGTGACGGCAACGACGACGCTGTTGTTTGCGAGCGGTCATTGGGATTCATCGCTGCTGCCGACGAAGATCGCGCAATGGACGGGAACCGCTGCGCAAGATGCCAACCCGACGAACGTCGTTCAAGTAAAACAGGAGGATACAACACCGGCGAAGACGGTCATCACGACGGTCGAACCGCTACAAACGTCAGTGGTAAATACCTCGCTACTTACTACATCAACCAAGACCACAGACAGCTCGGTCACCCAAGAGTCGTTAATCAAGCAAGAAAGCGAACCGGTAAAGGTTGAAGCCAACGCCAAAGCCGTGACCAAGAAAAAGCCGGAGATCAAAGCCAAGGCTACGACAAAGACCGAAACGAAGACTACAACCAAAACAGCGGTACAAAAAGAGAGACCAAAGAAAGCACTAGCCCCTAAGAAAGTGATTTTAGAAGGAAAGCAAAGGCTAGCCGAGATTCAACCAAAGGTAATGGTCGCCTCAGCCAAGCCGCGCATGGCCGGCCCATCGCTTAATGCGGTATCCAAGGAAGAAGTACCCACGGGAGTGTCTGAACGAGGTGCCGTCGAAAGAAAACTCAGGACCCTAACCCAGGCCGACCAGGCGGAAGAGGCCTATCGTGAGGGCGTGCAAAGCCTGCAACAAAACCGCGTGGACCAGGCACAAGAGAAATTACGCTTTGCCGTTGCTACCGATCCGCAGCACGTTGAAGCACGAGAGTTATTGGCCGGATTGCTGATGCGGAGAGGCGCACTGGTTGAGGCTGAACCACTGTTGAATGATGGGCTCGCGGCGAATCCCGAACACTATCGGTTTGCACAGCTGCTCGCGCGCATCCATATTCAGCGCGGCGCCAGCAAGCAGGCGTTAACTCTGCTCGAGCAATCGCAGCCCTATGCCGAGACCGATGCTGAGTTTTTCGGCTTCCTAGCCGCGCTTTACCAACGCGCTGGTCAACACGAAAACGCCATCAAGGCCTACACGAGAGCCGTGACCATCAACCCACAGCAAAGCCAGTGGTGGTTGGGCTTAGGGATTTCGTTTGAGGCCAAGCGCAACTGGAACGCTGCCTACCGGGCCTATCGCCGCGCTGTGGCTTCGCGCCAACTCAACCGCAAGCTCGGACGCTATGCGCGCGAACGGCTGGCGTCGGTCCAGCGCAAAGTAGCAAGCAGTAATTAGGGGCAGCTAAGGCCGATCAATGCCGACTTGGGTGTTGATCTTCGTCCGACAAAAACCCATCTATCGCCGATTCAACTTGTGTCCACCAATTGCGGGTTTGCTTCAACAGGGCTTCTTGGTCGCGCGACTGCGGTCGTATATGTTTTTGCGGGGCAGGTGTAGCCGGTGGCCGATCATAGGCCATGGCAATCAGGCGTCGTGGGTTTTTAAGCGTTAGGTTCTTTGATTTTTGGGCCTCGAAGGTCGTGCCCAGCAGAAATACGGCGTCGATCTTGGTGACTCGGAAAGTCTTCCAGAAGGGTGGCGGTTTACCGGCGGTGGAGTAGCCCTTCACCTGATAACACTCGGCCACCACGCCGCCGTCACTATCCATGTAGACGACGTGTGGCTCGACAACTCTGAGATGGTGTTGGCCATCATAACGGATGGCGGCCCGACGGCGTTCCTTCGCTGCCTTGCTCAACAGCTTGAGTACCACCGGTATCATCCTTAATCCCCCCTCAAATAGCTGTTGAAAACGCCCGGCCAACTATTTAGGTATGGCACATAAATGCAGATTGGCCGCGTCAGAATAGTGGCGCGCCGACGACTGTACAAAAATCCCGGATAAACGGTCAGATTAGATTGGCCCCTATTTTGCGGCGGTCAAGCATGTGAGCGGGCAACGATGCGTGCCGTCGGCGTAGTGTTACACATTCATATGCATCGCTTTTGACCAGAGGCCCTGTGTCATCACGCCGACTAGGCGGGTTCGAAGGCGTCGAAATCGATCTCGCGGACGTACTGGAACTGACCCCAGAGCAAGTGAAAACCTCTGCCTGCTTTCTCCAAGACCCAAGGTCTGGGGGTGCAACAACGGCGCAGACACGTCCAATGACCGTTTGGCGGTGGCCGCTCACCAGGGATGGAGTCATCGTTGAACGTCAGCACGCGATTCCTTTCGAATATCGAACGGAACAAAGATCGCGCGGTGTAATAGTACCCTTGAGTTGGCCTCGGAAATGTCAGGGGTCTTAATGTCGGTATGCTTGAGTCAGACCAGGTCAGTCGGACATCTCTGCCGGCGGCACCATGTTCTCGACACTCTGGGCAGAAGGCTGCTTCCTGACCAAGCCGTCTTCTAAAATTACATGCGGCCCATGTCCCGGCGCGCGGAAATGATCGCGTCACAGGCATCGCAAAATTCATTGTTTGTCCCAACGCGTTCACTGCAAAGCAAGCAGGTGCCGGGGAACAGCCACTGCTGTATACTTTTTTGAGGCGACCGGGAATCATTGTAATTGTGCACCTCTATCGATGGCCCGTAGCTTACTCCTTTGCATGAGAGATTAACCCCCCGCTATGGATGACCTTGCCGCCCAACTCGCGAACCGGCGCGTCCAAGGCCTTTATCGCCAACGCCAAATCGTTACCGGCGCCCATGGTGTTGGCGTGCAAATGGGCCAGCAATCGCTGCTATCGTTTTGTAGTAACGATTATCTGGGTCTCGCCAGCGAGCCGCGTATCGTCAACCCCTTTTGTGTCGCCGCCACCCGCTACGGGGTCGGTTCGAGCGCATCGCATCTCGTCACCGGCCACAACCATGCCTACCACGCGTTAGCACAAGCGCCGGCTGAGTTCATCGGTGCCCCCAGGGCGTTGTTGGGTTCCACCGGTTGTTTGTTTCGCACCCGCTCGATTGCACCGCCGCCGTGGCCGCGACCCAAGCATGAGCACCATGATGCTTGATAAGGCACAGATCCGTATGGCCTTCACGCGTGCGGCCGATACGTACGACGACAGTGCGGTCCTGCAACGCGAGGTCGCTAAGCGCATGTTAGACCGTTTGGAGCTGATCAAACGTCGACCCGAGCGGGTCATCGATGTCGGTTGTGGCACCGGCTTTTGCGGCCAACTCTTAGAGAAACGCTATAAAGGTGTAACCATCGTCGGTATCGATGTCGCCGAATCCATGCTCACCGCGGCAAAAACCAAAACGCGCTGGCGCAGCCGCCAGCGTTTCGTCTGTGGCGATGCCGAATACGTGCCCTTGACGGCAGGCAGCGCCGACATGGTGGTGTCCAACCTAACCCTGGAATGGTGCGAACCAGACAGGGTATTCAAGGAGTTCGCACGTGTGCTGCGACCGGGCGGGCTGCTTATGTTTAGTAGTTTCGGCCCGGATACCCTGAAGGAATTGCGGGCCGCTTGGCGTAGCGTCGACGATCAACCCCATGTGCATGGCTTTATCGATATGCACGATCTCGGCGATGCCTTGGTGCGTGCCGGGTTTGCCGATCCAGTCATGGATGTCGAGCACTTCACGCTCACATATCGGGACGTCATGACGGTGTTGCACGACCTCAAGAATCTCGGTGCGCGCAACGTCGATGAAGGGCGTGCCCGCGGGCTCACCGGCAAGACGCGTTTCGCTCGATTCATATCAGCCTATGAGAGTCAAGCATGCGATGGCCTCATCCCGGCGAGCTTCGAGGCGGTCTATGGTCACGCCTGGATACCGGAGGCGGGTGCAACCCGTAAGGCAACTGACGGTTTCGTGGCCATCCCCGTCAACCGCATCGGCCGACGATGACGGCCACGCGTAGCGGCTGGTTCGTCACCGGCACCGATACCGAGATTAACGGTGGACGCCATCAAACAGCTCGGACTGCCGCTTGCCGGTTGGGTCGCCAATCGGTTCGTGGACTATGGTGAGTTGGTGCAAGAATATCGCCACGCTCAAGATGCGCATTGCCGCGCCGTTATTGGGCGGTTCGCCTTACTTATTAGAAGATCTCGCACCCTCAAAGGTAGCCACGTATCTGCAGCTAAACACGTTATTGGTGGCCGAATAGTGGTGTCTCAAGCGCAATGGCTGGGTTGCAGCCTTAGGAACCATATGATAGCGTCCGCAAAATTCACGACCCATGAGTTACGCTGCTCAGGTAGCCGTGATCTTGGACCAGCTTAGGCCAGGGGTGGCGCGTTAGCAATTAGAAGAGTGGGTACTTTGCGGGCGGAAATCGCCGGCGAAGTATTCGTGCGGCGATAAGAAACTGTAGAGGGCACTATGGCGCAAGCGCCAACGGCGTCACCGACGCACATCGTGATCCGCCCCAACCGGTCGCTGTCTTTTCGTGGCATGGTTTGGTTGTTGTCGGCGTATCTAGGGCTGATGGCGGTTATCGGGCCTTGGTTTTGGGGTGCCGGTGCGTGGATGGTGTTGCCGTTTGCCGGTGTCGAGGCGGTACTGATATTTCTCATCTTTTATTTTGTGGTTTACCGCCATACTGAACGACCACGAACTGGTCATAATCGAGGGCGACAAATTAAGTGTTATCAGCCACCAGGGAAACTCGCAGTCGCATCATGAGTTTCCACGTTATTGGGCCAAGCTTAAGCTGAAACGCAACAAACACCACTGGTATCCATCGCGATTGTTGCTCGGTTGCTACGGGCGTTTCGTTGAGATCGGCAACGGCCTAAGGGAACAAGACAGACAGGCGTTGGCCAAGAAGTTAAGAGGTTTGATGAACCCGACGTTTGGATGACATGCGGATAACCGCACTGACAAGATTGGATGAATTGCTAAGGGGAGAAAAGCATGTTCATGTTGCGTCTCGCTAAACTTAGACACGCTCTGTTACGCGTAACATCTGCGGTAAGCCTATTTTTTGTGTCTACGCTTGCGTTCGCCGAGTATGGATTCAATCTGCAACCGCCGGTTACACCCATCGCCCGTGAAATACTTAATCTGCACAACGCTATTATGATTGTTTGCGCCGTCATATTTGTTATTGTTTTCGGCGCCATGTTTTACGCCGTCTTCGCGCATCGCAAGAGCCGTGGGCACAAGGCGTCGGACTTCGACGAAAGCACCAAAGTAGAAATCGTGTGGACAGTCGTGCCGTTTTTGATTTTGGTGGGGATGGCCATTCCTTCCACCGCCACTTTGCTCAAGATGGATGATGTCACCGAGTCTGATTTGACGATCAAGATCACCGGCTACCAATGGAAGTGGCATTACGAGTATATGGATAAAGGCGTCAGTTTCTTTAGCGTGCTCGCCACCCCGCGCGACGAGATCGGCCGTCCCATGTTCTCGAGCACCGGTTTTAAAGCGGGTGATGCCAAGAATGCCAATTATTTGCTGCAAGTGGATAAGCCGCTCGTACTCCCGGTCGACCAGAAGATTCGTTTTCTGGTAACGACCAACGATGTGTTGCATGCCTGGTGGGTACCGCAGATCGGTATCAAGAAGGATGGTATTCCGGGCTTTATCAATCAAATGTGGGCGCGCATCGAGCAACCCGGTACCTACCGCGGCCAATGCGCCGAACTTTGCGGCAAGGACCACGGCTTCATGCCCATCGTGCTGGATGCCGTCAGTGAGCAAGACTTCAACGCTTGGTTAGAACAGGAGAAGGCCATGATGGCGGCGGCTGCGGCCGGGGCCGATCGTGAATGGGCCAAGGCCGAACTCCTGGAAAAGGGCAAAGAGACGTACGATAAGGTCTGTGCCTCCTGCCATCAGCCCAACGGCCAGGGCATCGCCGGCGTGTTTCCAGCCATCGCCGGCAGCAAAGTCGCCACCGGCCCGCTCGACGAACACCTGCACTTGGTCATGGCCGGCAAGCCCGGGACCGCGATGCAGGCATTTGGGCCACAGCTTGACGACGTCGCGCTCGCGGCGGTGATCACTTATCAGCGCAATGCGTTTGGCAATAATACCGGCGACTTGGTACAACCGTCACGGATTAAGGCCCTGCGCAAGTAGTATTCGAAGGATATAAGTTAGGAGATTGAACATGGCGACAGCCGCGACCGCACATCACGACGAGCATCCCTACGGGATCATGCGCTGGTTATGCACCACCAACCACAAAGATATCGGCACCTTGTATCTGTGGTTCGCGTTTATCATGTTCTTTGTCGGCGGCGCCATGGCCATGGTCATCCGCGCCGAGTTGTTCCAGCCGGGCCTGCAGGTGGTGGACCCCCATTTCTTCAATCAAATGACGACCTTGCACGCGCTGGTGATGATCTTCGGTGCGGTCATGCCGGCCTTCGTCGGCCTTGCCAACTGGCAAATCCCGATGATGATCGGCGCCCCGGACATGGCGTTACCGCGGCTCAATAACTGGAGCTTCTGGCTGTTGCCGTTCGCGGCAACCCTGCTATTGGGCGGCCTGTTTGCACCCGGTGGCGGACCCGCCGCGGGCTGGACGATCTACCCGCCGCTGTCGGTGCAGGGCGGCATGGGGACCGACTTCACCATTCTTGCCATCCATACCCTGGGTATCTCATCGGTGCTCGGCGCGCTCAATATCATTGCCACCATTCTCAACATGCGTGCGCCCGGTCTGACCTTGATGAAGATGCCGCTGTTCGTGTGGACCTGGCTGATCACCGCGTACTTGCTGCTGGCGGTGATGCCGGTACTCGCCGGCGTCGTGACCATGCTGTTAACCGATCGTCATTTCGGCACCCATTTCTTTGATCCCGCCGGTGGCGGCGACCCGGTGTTGTTCCAGCACGTGTTCTGGTTCTTCGGTCATCCCGAGGTCTATATCCTGATTCTTCCGGCCTTCGGCGTGATCTCGCAGATCCTACCCACGTTTTCTCGAAAGCCGTTGTTTGGTTACGACTCCATGGTGTACGCAACCGGGTCCATCGCCTTCTTGTCGTTTGTGGTGTGGGCGCATCATATGTTTACGGTTGGCTTACCCACCGCGGGTGAATTGTTCTTTATGTATATGACCATGCTCATCGCGGTACCCACCGGGGTGAAGGTATTCAACTGGGTCTCGACCATGTGGCGCGGTTCGATGACGTTCGAGACACCGATGTTGTTCGCGATCGGTTTTGTGTTCTTGTTTACCATCGGTGGTCTTTCCGGTCTGATGCTGGCGATTGTGCCGGCCGACTTTCAATACCACGACACCTATTTTGTCGTTGCCCACTTCCACTATGTGCTGTTCTCGGGATCGATCATGGCCATCATGGGCGCTGTGTACTACTGGTTGCCCAAGTGGACCGGAAATATGTACAACGAAGCCCAAGGCAAATGGCATTTCTGGCTCACCGCCATATTCTTTAACATAACCTTTTTCCCGCAGCACTTCTTGGGATTGGCCGGCATGCCCCGGCGCATACCTGACTATGCGTTGCAGTTCACGGAGTTTAACGTCTGGTCGAGTATCGGTGCGTTCGGCCTCGGCCTGACCCAGCTTTTGTTTCTTTACATCGTTGTTCGAACCATTCGTGGTGGTAAGAAAGCCACTGATCGCGTGTGGGAAGGCGCGCACGGTCTAGAATGGACATTGCCCTCGCCACCGCCTTATCACACGTTCGCAACACCGCCAAAAGTAGACTGAGGGCACAAGCAAGCGCCCCCGTGTATGAAAAGGAGGCGAGACGATGAAAACAGAATCGGAGAAAACACCTGAACAGAAACGTGGAATCGGTCGTACTATAGTGATCCTTGGCGCATTAGCGGTAGCGCTTTATTTCTATACAGTATTAGGAGGTGCTTTTTGACTGACCCGTTAGCAAAGTCTAACAAGCGGCTGGTTGGTATATTGTCGCTGATCACGCTCGCGATGTTGGGTTTCGGCTTTGCCTTGGTGCCGTTGTACGACTTGTTCTGCGACGTAACCGGTCTCAATGGCAAGACCGGTGTCGCCGATGCGAAAGCAGTGGAGGCCAGTCGTGTCGATACCAGCCGTTGGGTGACGGTGGAGTTTACAAGTCAGGTCAATGGACTTGCCTGGGAGTTTCGTCCTATGCAGAACAAGATTCGCGTGCACCCAGGCGAAGCTGCGCTTGTGAAGTATTATGCTCACAATCGCGGTCTTGAGACCGCAGCCGGGAATGCGGTGCCCAGCGTAAGTCCCGGCGAGGCCGCCGCCCACTTCAAGAAAGTGCAGTGTTTTTGTTTTACGCGCCAAGAACTCAAGGCCGGCGAAAGTCGCGAAATGCCGGTGCAGTTCTTAGTCGAGTACGATTTACCAAAAGAGGTCAAAACCCTCACGTTATCCTATGTTTTCTTTAATGCCGATAAGACACAGGCCATGACAAACAAGGATGAGGAATCGAACGCCTCACCCGGTTAGGCAGAAACTCGCGTAAAGAGGAAAATGCATGTCATCACACGGTAGCTATTATCTCCCCGATCCGAGCCCGTACCCGGTTATCACCTCTGCCGGGCTGTTTTCGTTGGCCTTAGGTTTCGTCTTGTGGATCAACGAGGTCGCACTGGGTTCGTGGCTGATGCTTCTCGGGGCCGCGATCATCATCGTTATGATGTTTCGCTGGTTTGGTACAGTCGTGAGTGAGAGCGAGGCCGGGACTTACGACAAACAAGTCGATTTCTCTTTTCGCTGGAGCATGGCCTGGTTCATCTTCTCCGAGATCATGTTCTTCGGCGCATTCTTCGGCGCCCTGTTCTACATCCGCATGTTTGCGGTGCCATGGCTGGGGGACACCGAGTTATTGTGGCCGGGATTTGAGGCCGACTGGCCAACCGCCGGCCCCGAGGGCCCTATCGCGCTGCAACCACACGAAGTACCGGGCCCCGGCCAGTTCACACCGATGGCGGCATGGGGTATTCCGGCTCTCAATACCCTGATCCTATTGAGTTCAGGTGTGACCATTACCTTCGCCCACTGGGGCTTGTTGAAAGACAATCGCGGTCAGCTCATTACCTTCCAGTTCCTCACCATAGTGCTCGGTATCTTGTTCCTGGTCCTGCAGGTCGAAGAGTATGTGCATGCCTACACGGAATTGGACCTGACGCTGAAGGCCGGCGTCTATGGAGCGACCTTCTTTATGCTCACCGGGTTCCATGGCCTCCACGTGACGATGGGAACCATCATGTTGATCGTTATCCTGGTACGGTGCATGAAGGGCCATTTCACGCCGCAGCGGCACTTCGGGTTTGAGGCCGTCGCCTGGTATTGGCACTTCGTAGATGTGGTGTGGTTGTTATTGTTCGTGTTTGTTTACTGGTTTTTGTAGAAGATCATAAGATTTTTTAAGAAAAGGCGCTGTTTCTGCAGCGCCTTTTCTGTTTGATGGCCGGCATGATTGTAGGAGGAAAAGATGGAAGGCGCGGATATTCTTCTCAGGGTCTCCGGCCTGTCAATCGCGTTCGCAGGCTTCGTTAGCATTGCGGTGCGTTTTCAACACCCCGACCACAGAGAGTGGTCCGCTTATGTGGTGGTTCGTTTCCGCAATATGCTCGAGGTAAGTTTGTCCGCGCTGTTCTTCGCGATCCTTCCTTTCGCCTTGTTTCATCTTGGTCTGTCTGGATCTCGTTTGTGGGCGGCCGCTAGCGCCGTTCTAATCGTTGGCTTGAGCCTGGTTACCCTGCGGGTGTATCGGCGGGCGCGTCCGTATATTGGCGTAGACTTGGGCCGTGGGTTCACCCGGCTCACATTGTCTCTGACCGCGCTTGTTCTGATAGCACAAGTACTTAACGTGCTTGGTCGGATGCCGGTGCGCCGTTTCGGTGTTTACTTGGTAGGTGTCTTCTGGGTGCTCTTTTTCGCCGCCATCCAGTTCCTGCGTCTTGTCGTCCTGCCGAGTCCGGTGGGTGACGATGCGTGATCGGACCTGCCGCGTCAAAGTCACGATGAACGAATAGGAAGGTCTAATTGCTAGGAGCCCTCGCTCTTTCCAGTGGATGGAAATTTCGACGAGGCAACTCGGATTATCAGATTCGCTATCGCAAGCAACAGGATCGCTCCCGAAATATAGAGGATCCCTTCGTCCGGCTCATGATTAGCCTGTATGTCGCCAATCAGCATCCGTGTTAAAGCGGTAATCGCCACATAGATGAGAAAACGGACTGGCATGTGGTTTGTCTTGAAATAGATGCCCACCATTGCCCCTAGCTCGAGGTAGATAAAGAGGAGCAGAATATCTGCAATGCTGGCGTGGCCGTTGGCGACCATTTGAATAAATGTATAGACCGCCGCCCATACAATCGCACCACCAATCGCAAACAACGCCAAATAGTGAAAACTATCGACCAGTAAATTGCCAGCCACTTTTGAAAAACTCTCAACCTTTTCATGCAGCGTGTCGACTTTCTGAAGCTTCACCGTGGTGCTCTCCTTAGTATTCTTCGGCCCCTAACGTTTTTTTGCGAACACTCGATCAACTTGGACTCTTCATGCGGCCCCTAACGATAGTCGAGTGTCTCAATCTGGAGTATATCTCCGTTGAGAGTGGCTGACGACGGGAAAATTCTAATCTGGTCGACGACTTAGCTGCAGAAAAAATCCTTCCTCTATAGGGGAGAGATGGCAAGGGATGTATAATCCAATTTCTTCCTTACTCGAGGTACACCAATGGCTATGAAAGCGATTGTAATTGCAATGCTGATCGGTATATTCGTGAGTCTGGCTTCGGCTGCGGTGTACCTATTCCGGGAAAGGGGAGATAGCGCGAAGATGGCCAAGGCGTTGACCTACCGCGTCGGCCTGTCGGTTGGCTTATTTTTGTTGTTGATGGCAGGCTTTTATTTCGGAATCATCTCGCCGAGTGGTATCTAGATAATTTCGTGTATCTTCGATTCTTATTGCGATGAGTCGCCGGCGGCGACACTCTAAAGAAGTGGCTATACGTCGTTTCCGACCGACCCTCCTCCCCACCTTAGTGGTTATCATCCTATTCCCCATCCTGGTGGGGCTTGGTTTTTGGCAACTCGACCGTGCCAAACAAAAACGCGAGATCCAGGCCGAATACGATGCGCGCAGCCAAGATGCGCTGGTGGGTATCGGACCGCGTTTGCAAGATGCCGATACTCTTCGTTTCTATCGCGTGACCGCTAAAGGCAGTTATAACCCCGACTATCAGGTGTTGATCGACAATCGTGTGCAATCGGGCCAGGTTGGTTACTATGTGATCACGCCGCTTCGCATCCCGGGAAGCGACATGCGCGTGCTCGTAAATCGCGGTTGGGTACCGCTCGGTGCGAGTCGCCAAGACTTGCCCAAGATCGAAACGCCGCCGGCGCTTCTGACCATTGAGGGTGTGGCAACGGTACCTAGCCAAGACGTGTTTCAGTTGGCTGAGCCGCCCCCGCTTACTGGTCAATGGCAGATCGTTTGGCAACATATGGATATGAAGCGCTACGCCGAAGCGGTGCCATTTCCTGTACAACCGGTGGTGATCTTGCTCGATCCGGCGAGTCCCGCCGGTGGTTTCGATCGCCAATGGACGCGTTTGGATGCCGGCATCGCCATCCACCGTGGATATGCCTTCCAGTGGTTCATATTGGCAACCGCTCTGCTTGTGATTTGGGTGGTGATCAACTTGCGTAAAGCACGACAAGTACCGGATCCCAGCGACCAATCGTGAACAGTTTATTTGTTAGATCCATGCAATTCTGAACGCTATGAAGAAACGGACCATCGTTCTATTGGTGCTGCTATTCATCTTCCCGGTGGCGGCGTCGTTTGTACTCTACACTACCGGTTGGCGGCCGTCGGGCACCATCAATCACGGTGAGCTAGTGCAACCGGCGCGACCGATCAAAGATGTAAGCCTCACGCAGCTTGACGGCAAGCAGATGCGCTTTGCCGACCTGCAAAAGAAATGGACGTTGATTTACTTCGGTTCGGCCGAATGTCTAAGCCAATGCAAAGACAACCTCTATAAGATGCGTCAAGTACGCCTGTCGCTGGGCGGTGAGGGCACAC
>Ga0224508_10001782_pt1 | contig 18963 bp, 16 predicted proteins | sample SF_Jan12_sed_USG_4_FD_170157 | JGI IMG/M metagenome (GOLD analysis project Ga0224508, IMG submission 170157) | Sediment microbial communities from San Francisco Bay, California, United States - SF_Jan12_sed_USGS_21 | ecosystem: Environmental > Aquatic > Marine > Sediment | place: USA... | reverse complement strand
CAATAAATACGCCAAAATCGGTAATAGACTTGATCGTACCGGTAATGACGTCGTTCTTGTTCTGCGTGGCGGCGAATTCTTCCCACGGATTCGGCGTACACTGTTTCATGCCCAGTGAAATACGCCGGCGTTCGACATCGATGTCCAGGATCATGACTTCGACTTCATCACCCAGATGACAGAGCTTGGAGGGGTGAACATTTTTGTTGGTCCAGTCCATCTCTGATACATGCACCAGACCTTCAACACCGTCTTCGATTTCAACGAACGAACCGTAGTCGGTAATATTCGTAACCTTACCAAATACCCGCGTGCCTTCCGGATAACGCCGTGGCAAATCAACCCACGGATCGTCACCTAATTGTTTAAGACCCAACGATACACGGTTCTTTTCACGATCAAATTTAAGCACGCGTGCTTCGACTTCATCGCCAACGTTTAACACCTCGGACGGATGTTTTACGCGACGCCAGGCAAGGTCAGTGATATGCAACAAGCCATCGATGCCACCCAGGTTCACGAACGCACCGTAGTCAGTCAGGTTTTTCACTACACCCTTTACTATCTGGCCTTCTTCGAGGCTTTCCAGTAATGCATCACGCTCCGCGGATAATTCGTTCTCTACCACCGCCCGTCGTGACACGACTACATTGTTTCGCTGACGATCCAGCTTAATGACTTTAAATTCGAGTTCTTTGCCTTCCAGATAAGCCGAATCTTTAACCGGTCGCGTATCGACCAGAGAGCCAGGCAAAAATGCGCGCAAATCGCTGACGGAAACGGTAAATCCGCCCTTCACCTTGCCGGTGATAACGCCAGTAACAATCGCCTGCTCTTCATGGGCTTTTTCCAATTCATCCCAGGCCCTGGCCCGGCAGGCTTTTTCTCTCGATAAACGGGTCTGGCCAAAGCCGTCTTCCAGCGTCTCAATCGCGACTTCGACCTGGTCGCCCACTTTCACCGTCATGGCGCCGCTATCATCTCGAAACTGATATGCAGGTATCTCGGCTTCGGACTTCAATCCCGCATTTACGATCACTACGTCATCGCTCGCCTCGATGACTTCGCCCATAATGACTTCGCCTGGGCGTATAGCCTTATTGGCTTCGCTGCTTTCAAATAGTTCGGCAAAACTTTCCGTCATATCAAGAAAAAACCTTAAAAAATTAATCTAGTTTGTTAAAATTACAAAGGAATTTACGCATTGGCGTAACCACCTTCAGCTAATCGTCCTTGCAGTTCATGCATTACCTTCGCGACTACTTCATCCAGGGAAAATGCCGAGGTATCGATAACGACAGCGTCATCAGCCACCACAAGCGGTGAACTGGTGCGCGTCGTGTCCTGCTCATCCCGTCTCTGAATCGCTGCACGAAGCCGCGGGAGGGTAACATCAAAACCCTTTGCTATCAACTGCTTATATCGTCTTTGCGCCCGCACTTCGACACTGGCGGTGAGATACACCTTGAGTAACGCACCGGGAAATATAACCGAGCCCATATCGCGCCCATCCGCCACCAAACCGGGCGGCCTCAGAGCCTTTCGTTGCTGCGTAATCAGGCTTTCGCGTACGCCTGGTATAGCCGCCACCTGAGACGCCGCCTGACCCCGGGTTTCACCACGAATCTCCTCGCTGACATCCTCGCCTTGTAACAGGATTTGCACCTCGCCCTGGCCCGGTAACGGCATGGAAATATCCATATCCCGCGCCAATTCAGCGAGTCCTCGCGCATCATCCAAGGCAATTTGGCGTTTTTCCGCCAATAAACCGACGATACGATACAGCGCCCCGCTATCGAGATAATTCCAGGACAACGTCTGGGCGATCTCAACACCGACCGCGCCCTTGCCGGAACCACTTGGACCATCCAGGGCGAGGACAGGTATTTCGTGCTGGGTAGTCGTCACGCAATGACCGATAGGCGTAGACCCGTATTTTGTGCGAGCAGGTGAAAATCCGGGAAAGAAGTAGCGACATTGTCGCAGTTTTTTATCGTAAGCTCTTGTTCCGCCGCCAGGGCTGCCATGGCAAAAGCCATCGCGATACGATGATCGCCACAACTGTCTACCATTCCACCAGCAATAGTGCCACCATGAATTGTTAATCCATCCGGCGCCTCGACCGCATCCACACCGATAGCTTTGAGTCCATTCGCAATAGCACTGATACGATCACTTTCTTTAACCCGAAGCTCTTCGGCTCCAGTAAGCGTGGTAACACCCTCAGCACATGCCGCGGCCACGGCGATTGCAGGAAACTCATCAATCGCCAACGGCACCAATTCGGGGGGGATTTCAATTCCTATTAATCGGGCGGTATTCACTACGATGTCTGCAATAGGCTCGCCACCAAAAAAGCGCTGGTGCTCAAGCTCAATTGATGCGCCCATCAAGCGGAGTATCTCTATCACACCGGTGCGGGTCGGGTTAACGCCTACATTACGCAAGGTTATCGACGAATCCGCGGCTATCGATGCGCCCACCAGAAAAAATGCCGCGGATGAAATATCACCGGGGACGTTGATCGATGCGCCTTGTAACTCGTGCCCGCCATCTACAGCGACGGCATGTTCGGCACGTTCGACTGGATAACCCAGGGCCGTGAGCATACGTTCGGTGTGATCGCGGGTCGGGGCAGGTTCCGTGACTGTCGTTTGGCCCTCGGCATATAAACCTGCCAACAACACCGCCGACTTGACCTGGGCACTGGCCATCGGCAGTTCGTAATGGATTCCTTGCAAAGTGCTGGGCGCAATTTGCAATGGCGGTGTTCCATTCTCTCCAGCGGTAATCACCGCGCCCATTGATTGCAAAGGCGTCACGATACGTTGCATAGGCCTGCGGCTTAGCGATTCATCACCGGTCAATGTACTAGCGAAGCGTTGACCACACAGCAAACCCGCCAATAAACGCATTCCGGTACCGGAATTGCCCATGTCCAGAAATTGGAGTGGCGCACTAAGTCCATCCTTGCCGACACCGTGCACAACAAGAATATTATTCTCATCTGGCCCATCAATTTGCACACCCATTTGCCCGAAAGCCGCCATAGTCGCGCGCACGTCCTCGCCCAGCAATAATCCGGAAACTTCCGATGCGCCATTCGCTATGGATGCCAGCATCACCGCACGATGACTGATGGATTTATCGCCGGGAGCCTGAACCTCGTTGTGCAAACTCCCACCGGGTTTAATCAGATAGTCCAAACCTAGTTCCCTCTATTCCTTGGCGGTTTTAATGCGTTGTTGACGATGATCCCCCACCTGACTGCGGGTGTTTTTGGCTCGTTCAAACAATTGTTGTAATGCGGCGCCATCACCGAGATCAATTTTCTGCGCGATGAATTCCAGGTCTTTCGACAGACTGCGAATATCCTTGGCAATCTCATGACGATTGTGCAAACAAATATCGCGCCACATCACCGCGTCGCTCGAAGCAATGCGGGTAAAATCGTAAAAACCGCCGGCGGCCAATTCAAAAAAGACTTCGCTATCGGACTGTTTGGCCAGGTGATTGACAAGCGCGTATGCCAGCATATGCGGCAAGTGACTTGTCGCCGCCAGAATCCGGTCATGCTCCTCCACATTCATCTCAAGCACATTGCCACCGATGCCCTTCCACAATTTTGAGATTTGTTGCGTTGCATAGCTATCGGTTTGAAACGTCGGTGTCAGAATGATCGGGTGGGCGATAAACAATTCAGCCAAGGCCGCTAGCACACCTGAATTTTCTGTACCGGCGACAGGATGTCCTGGCACAAAATTTTGAAAATGAGAACCCAGGTGTCGCTGCGCCAATTCAACTATCGCACCTTTCACGCTGCCTACATCAGTAACAATTGTATTTTGCGCAAGACGCGGTGCGATACGTTTAAGTAATCGCTCCATGGCATCGACTGGAACTGCAACCACGACGAGATCCGCACGACTTATTTCGTCCTCTATGGTTTCGGTGTAACGATCTATGACACCCAGCTCGACAGCGAGTTGAAGATTCTCTACTTTACGACCGGCGCCTACGATTTCCCGGGCTAGGCTGTGTTGCTTCATGGCCAAGGCCATAGAACCACCGATTAAGCCGACACCGGCAATGACTACCCGATCAAACAACACAGAAGAACTCATCGAATTTCAGATATATAAAACTTCTAGCTGTCCTCAAGACAAACACGCAACGCGTTTAGCAAACGGTCGTTCTCTTCCGGAATGCCGACCGTAATACGCAAATGATTCGGCATACCATAATTAGCCACCGGCCGGACAATGACGCCCTGGTTTAATAACGCGTCGTATATCTCGTTCGCTGGTCGACCGAAATCGACGCTGACAAAATTTCCGGCTGATTCGATGTAAGACAAACCCATCTTTTCGAATTCGCCGTACAAACGTTGCAATTCAGCGTGATTCAATTTTTTGCTTTGTTCGACATAGTCATCGTCTTGCAAGGCGGCTAACGCCGCGGCCTGCGCAAGGCTGTTTACGTTAAACGGTTGCCGGATTCGATTTAGCAAATCGGCAATGGCTTCGCTTGAAATACTGTAACCAACACGCAAGCCTGCAAGCCCGTAAACCTTGGAAAACGTTCTCGTTAGGACTAGATTTGGATAGGGTGCCAGATAATCGATACCCTTGGGGTAATCCGCTTCCATCACATATTCGAAATAGGCCTCGTCCAATACGATAATAACGTTCGACGGAACAGCTTGTAGAAATTTTTCCAATTCATTCTTGCGAATCCATGTACCAGTAGGATTATTCGGATTCGCTATAAACACCACTCGTGTTTCAGCTGTAATGACCTCAACCATCGCCTCCAGATCATGCGCCCAATCCTTAGCCGGTACGACTACGCTTCGGGCACCCACCGCTTGCGTCGCGAGCGGATAAACAGCAAATGCATGTTCGGAAAAAATGACGCTGTTGTGTTCGGTGGCAAACGCCCGCACAACGAGTTCCAATACGTCATTCGAGCCATTACCCAGCGTAATTTGCTCGGATTCGACGGCCAGTTTCGCGCCTAACGCGCGCTTGAGAACAATACCACCACCATCCGGATAGCGTGGTATTTCAGGCAATATCGATTCGATCGCCTTGATGACTTTTGGCGATGGGCCTCTTGGGTTTTCATTGGATGCAAGTTTGATCGAATTGGTAATACCCAACTCAGCTTCCAATTCCTGTATGGGTTTGCCCGGTTGATACGGTTGAATACCAGCCACGCCTGGCGCCGCTATCATGCCAGGATCGAATCCCTCACTCATTAGACAGACTCATTGAATGTCTCTCGGATAGGAACCCAATATCTTTAACAACGAAGCCTCTTGTTCCAATGCCGCAAGGACCTGCCTCACATCATCGTCGTCACGATGCCCTTCGACATCAATGAAAAACATGTATTCCCATACGCCCGTGCGCGAAGGCCGGGACTCGATGCGCGTCATACTCACGTCATGTTTCACCATGGGTTGCAAAAGGTGGTACAAAGCGCCTGGACGATTTTTGGCTGACAATAACAAGCTGGTTTTATCCGCACCGCTGGAATCCGTTTCTAAACCACCCAGCACCAGAAATCGCGTGGCATTACCCGCTCGATCTTCAATATTGCTATCCACTACATCTAATTCATACAACTCCGCCGCGCGGACGCCAGCAATAGCGGCGCTATTTTTCATACTCGTGACCTGCCGTGCGGCGTCGGAATTGCTGGTGACACTAACCAACTCGGCGTTAGGCAAATGCGTCGCCAACCACTGCCGGCATTGCGCCAGAGACTGCGCATGGGCCAGCACGGTTTTTATTTGCGAACGTTCCAGACCTTTGGACAACAAACAATGATGGATAGCGAGATAAACCTCACCGCAGACACGCAAAGGTGTCTCAACAAATCGATCCAGCGTATTGGTAACGCCGCCTTCAACCGAATTCTCCACCGGCAGCACGGCAAAGTCCGCGGCGCCGGATTCGACCGCGCGAAATACATCGTCAATGGTCGCTTCAGCACAAGGTGTAATGGCTTGTCCAAATTGCTTTAACGCCGCCGCCTGGGAATAGGAGCCGTCAGGCCCAAGATAAGCCACACGCAAACCTACTTCCGCGCCCCGGCTGACGGACATTATCTCGCGAAACAAACGCGCAATTTCTTCGTTTTTCGCAGGCCCGGGGTTTAACTCACGTAATCGCTGTAACACCTGAGCCTCACGTTCCGGGCGATAGGCAGGTGAATCAGTTTCGGATTTGACCTGTCCGATAGCACGCGCGCACTCAACGCGTTTGTTTAATAACGCAAGAATACCATCGTCGATTTTGTCGATCCGATCGCGGTATTCGCGCAAACGTTTTTCGATACCCATGCCTAACTTGCTTATTCTTCGTCGTCGCCTGATTCTTCTACAGACTCGTCAACAATATCTTCAGGCGATTCATCTGTTGAGTCAACACTCGAATCGGTTGATTCGTCCACGTCATCAACGTTGTTTTCATCGTCACCGGTATCGTCCACCTTGCCAACCCCAATCAGACTTTCCTCCTCATGCAAATTAATCACCCGCACACCACTCGTATTACGTCCAACAACGGAGATTTCTTTCACCCGGGTACGAATCAGCGTACCGCCATCGGTGATTAACATGACTTCATCATCGTCCGTTACCAAATGCGCACCCACTACCGGGCCATTGCGACCATGCACTTTTATAGAAATAACTCCTTGCCCACCACGACGACGCACCGGATAGTCATTTAATAGCGTTCGTTTACCAAAACCGCGTTGCGTGCAGGTTAATACGGTCAGATTGTCCGTCTGATCATGCAGTGTCGTAATCAGCGAGATCAATTTTTCACTACTTTTCAGCTTGATACCGCGTACGCCACGAGAAGTTCTGCCAGTGGGCCGTACATCGCTTTCAAGAAACCGCACTACCTTGCCGGCATCACTAAATAACATAATGTCATTAGTGCCATCGGTAATCCCCACTCCCACCAGTTCGTCGCTGTCACGCAAATCGATAGCGCGAATTCCTGATGGTCTTGGCCGGGAGAAACTATCCAAGGTACACTTTTTGAGAATACCCGACGAGGTCGCCATAACGATAAACTGATCGGCTGAATATTCACGCACGGGTAATACAGCAGTGACTTTCTCGGCTTCATCCAGTGGCAATAAATTCACCAATGGTTTGCCACGGGCCGCCCTGCCTGCTTGGGGTAGCTGATAGACTTTTAACCAATACACTTTACCCATATTGGAAAAACACAAAATCGTGTCATGGGTGTTGGCGACGAACATCGAACTGACAAAGTCTTCGTCCTTGGTGCGGGTTGCGATCTTGCCTTTACCACCACGGCGTTGCGCGCGGTAATCGGAAATCGGCTGCGATTTTGCGTAACCCGCGTGCGACATCGTCACCACGACGTCTTCTTCCGCAATCAGGTCTTCATGTGATAAATCCTGTTGCGTGGTTACAATTTCGGTACGCCGGTCATCGCCATAGCGATCGCGGATTTCCGCCAACTCCCCTCGAATGACCGTCATCAAACGATCGGTCGATTGCAGAATATCCAGTAAGTCCATGATTTTGTCGAGCACGTCTTCGTATTCTTTGCGCAGTTTGTCCTGTTCAAGACCCGTCAAACGATGCAAGCGCAAGTCCAGGATAGCCTGAGCTTGTGCTTCGGACAAACGATAACCGTCGTCGGTCAGACCCAGTCCTTCCGGTAAGTCTTCTGGTTTTGAAAGGTTCGTTTCGCGTCGTTCCAGCATGGCTGCAACCGGCCCCGGCTCCCATACCTTTTCGACCAGCCTTTGGCGCGCTTCCGCAGGGCTACTAGATTTTTTAATCAGTTCGATTACTGAATCAATATTGGCGAGCGCAACTGCGAGACCTTCCAACTCATGCGCCCGATCACGCGCTTTACGCAAATCGAAAATCGTGCGTCGCGTAACCACTTCACGACGGTGACGCACGAACGCTTCGAGCATTTCCTTGAGATTGAACAATCTCGGTTGATTATTCGCCAACGCCACCATGTTGATACCAAACACGGTTTGCATTTGGGTAAATTTGTACAGGTTGTTGAGCACAACCTCCGGCACTTCGCTGCGACGTAACTCAACTACCATGCGCATACCGGATTTATCTGATTCATCACGCAACCCGGAAATACCTTCAAGCCGTTTGATCTTGACTAACTCGGCAATCTTCTCAAGCAATCGTGCCTTGTTAACCTGATAGGGTAATTCGTTAACAATAATCGCCTGGCGACCTGTCCTCTCGTTGGTTTCAATTTCTACCCGCGCACGAATATAAATTTTTCCACGCCCGGTTTCGTAGGCTTCGCGAATACCCCGGCTACCATTGATGATTCCAGCCGTTGGAAAATCCGGTCCGGAGATATACGCCATCAACTCCGCAGTCGTAATTGCATCGTTTTCGATCAGCGCCAAACAGGCATCGATAGTTTCGCGTAAATTGTGCGGCGGAATATTAGTCGCCATACCCACGGCGATACCGGTCGAACCATTAACCAGCAGATTCGGCACTCGGGTTGGCAACACCAGTGGTTGGGTTTCCGATTCGTCATAGTTCGGCCCGAACTCAACCGTGTCCTTGTCGATATCTTCCAACAGTTCGCTGGCAAATCGGGCAAGACGGATTTCGGTATAACGCATGGCGGCCGGCGCATCGCCATCGACCGAACCAAAGTTACCCTGACCATCGACCAGGGGATAACGCAATGAGAACGACTGCGCCATGCGCACAATAGTGTCGTAAATTGCGGTGTCGCCGTGTGGGTGATATTTACCCATCACATCACCGACGATACGGGCGGATTTTTTATACGGCTTGTTCCACTCGACACCTTGTTCGGACATCGCGTAAAGAACACGACGATGAACCGGTTTCAGGCCATCACGCACGTCCGGCAAGGCCCGACCGACGATCACGCTCATCGCGTAATCGAGATACGAGCGACGCATTTCCTGCTCTAAATTAGCCGGAATCGTTTCTTTTGCAATCGAATCCATAAATCAGATTTTTTTGAAAAATCGAAGATTAAAAATGTTGACCAAAATTTTGGCTATACACCCCTGAGGAAGGCCTTATTGTCCTGTTTTTTCTGGGTGCCAGAACCTTGAAATTGTACCAGATTTACGTGCCCCAAACGAAGCGGATTTTTACGAAATGCGGTAGGCTTAACGCTTCGCTAGACGTCACTCATCAGCTTCCTGATTTTCTCCGTGTTGGGATTATTCACGATGCCTTTATCGGTGATAATGGCATCGATCAATTCGGCGGGCGTAACGTCGAAAACCGGGTTGTATGCCCGCGCACCGGGCGCAGCGATACGTCGTTCACCCACTTGCAATAATTCTTGTTCGGCACGAATTTCGATCTTGATATCGTCACCGCGGGCCGTGACCATATCGATAGTGCTGACCGGCGCCGCAACGTAGAACGGAATGCTGTGGGCTTTGGCGGAGACGGCCAGCGAATAAGTACCTATCTTGTTGGCGACATCACCATTCGCGGCGATACGATCCGCTCCGACAATAGCGCAGTCAGCTTTTCCCTGACGCATGAGCGAAGCCGCCGCCGAATCAGCGATGAGTCTTGAAGGTATGCCTTCCTTCTCCAGTTCCCATGCCGTTAGCCGTGAACCCTGTAACCACGGACGGGTTTCGTCAGCGAGTACTTCCTCGATTTTGCCCTGCTCCGCTGCCGCCCGGATCACACCTAAAGCCGTGCCGTAACCGCCAGTCGCTAACGCGCCTGTATTGCAATGGGTAATCACCGAACTATTTTTGTGGAGTAAGGCTTGCCCGAGTTCACCCATACGGTAGTTTCCTTCCACATCGTTTTGGTGCATCGCCCGTGCCGCTTGTAACAACGCAGCTACCGGCGATTCATTTCCAATTTCACCTGCAACTTTTTGCATCTGCTTAACCGCCCAGACGGCGTTCACCGCTGTCGGTCTTGCATCACCCAGTCGCTGCAAATCTTCTGTCCAGGCTTCGTGCCAGTTTTGTGGGTTTTGTTCAAATTGATATTGCACCGATAACACAGCGCCGTAGGCTACTGTAATTCCGATTGCGGGCGCACCACGTACTGCCATGTTGCGTATCGCATCTTGCGCTTCGCGGGCGGAATATATATCCAGAAAAATTTCCTCGTTGGGTAACAATCGCTGATCCAACAACTGTAAATGATCATCCACCCAACGAATGGCACGAATCGAATCGAACGCTTTGTCACTCATTTGTATTGTATCGCTAAAATAGATTCATCGCTTGTATCCATCCGAGTCAACCATGTATCTTGTACCCATGCAAGCCGTCGATCTCCTTATAAATGCGAAATGGATTGCCCCGGTTGAACCGGACAACGTCGCGTTGCCTGATCATTTCATTGCTGTGACCGATGGCGTGATTACCGCCATTGGACCCAGTTCCGAATTAACGCACTCATTTCAGGCAAAAGAAACTATCGATCTACCGGATCATGTTTTGATTCCAGGCATGGTTAATGCACATACCCATGCAGCCATGACCTTGCTGCGGGGTTATGCGGATGATTTACCGTTGATGGACTGGTTGCAGAATCATATCTGGCCTGCGGAGGACAAGTGGGCCAGCGAAAAATTCGTGCGTATCGGCACCGACCTCGCCATCGCTGAAATGCTGCGTGGCGGTGTGACCTGTTTCAACGATATGTATTATTTCCCCGATGTGACCGCACAACGTGCCGAGGCCGCCGGGATGCGTGCGTGCGTGGGATTAATCATGTTGGAATCGCCCACGATTTGGGCGTCGACCGCCGACGAATATCTGGAAAAAGGGATTCAGGTACACGATGATTTCCGTCATTCCGAGCTGGTATTTACTGCATTTGCACCGCACGCACCCTACACAGTTTCCGACGAATCCCTAAAGCGCATTCGCGTATTGGCGGATGAACTCGACATCTCCGTCCATATCCATTTGCATGAAACGGCCCACGAGATTCAGGAAGCCACCGCGCGTTATGGCATGCGTCCACTGGAACGCCTAAGTCAATTGGAACTATTGAACTCGCGTTTTCAAGCAGTACACATGACACAACTGATCGACGAAGAAATCAACGCATTGGTGAAAAACAATGTCAACGTCGTGCATTGTCCGGAATCGAATTTAAAACTCGCCAGCGGAACATGTCCTGTGCATGAATTAATGCAAGCGGGTGTAAACATCGCATTAGGCACGGACGGTGCAGCCAGTAACAATGACCTCGACATGATTGGCGAGATGCGCACGGCAGCCATGTTGGCCAAAGGTGCGAGTGAGAACCCGATGGCTTTACCCGCTAAAGATGCTTTGCGTGCCGCAACCCTTGGTGGCGCTATTGCTTTGGGCGGCGCCGATCAGTTTGGATCGTTGGTCGCAGGCAAAGCCGCTGACATGGTCGCGATCAATTTAAACGACATTCGCACACAACCGGTTTACGACCCCATTGCGCAAATCGTTTACAGTGCAAATCGCGATCAAGTCAGCGATGTTTGGATAGCGGGAAAAATCGTTGTGAGATCAGGACAATTATTGACTCTTAGCCAGAATTCCATTTTGGATGAGGTAACGCAATTAGCATCGCAAATCGCGCACAGCACACTGGTGAATTAAAATTAAAGCATGAACACACAAACCGTATCTTCACAAAACGTCGACCCCGGAGAAATTTCCAAGTTCGAGGCACTGGCGGCGCGCTGGTGGGACCCCGATAGTGAATTTAAACCTTTGCATGAAATCAATCCATTGCGACTTGAGTATATTGACCGACACTCGCCACTGGACGGCAAGAATGTTCTCGATGTCGGTTGTGGTGGCGGCATACTCGCAGAAGCAATGGCAACAAAAGGCGCGGCGGTGACGGGTATTGATCTAGGCGATGCGCCGCTTTCCGTGGCCAGGTTACATGCTATGGAAAATGAGTTGTCGTTGGACTACCAGAAAATCAGCGCGGAAGATCTAGCTGAGCAACGCCCGGCTGAGTTCGACATCATCACCTGTATGGAATTGCTGGAACACGTACCTGACCCGAATTCCACAATAGCGGCTTGCGCAGCAATGGTTAAACCCGGCGGTACTGTTTATTTTTCCACTATCAACCGCAACCCAAAATCCTGGTTGTTCGCCATTGTCGGTGCTGAGTATGTGTTAAATCTGTTACCCAAAGGCACGCACGACTACGAGAAACTTATTAAGCCGTCGGAATTACATTCCTGGTGCAGAGAATCAAGGCTAACCGTGCAGGATTTAATCGGCATGCATTACAACCCGATTTCAAAACATTACTGGTTAGCACCGGGTCTCGATGTTAACTACATCGCGCAGACCGTGCGACATGAGGAATAAACACCGCACCCTGCTACTCGATCTCGACGGAACACTGGCGGACACCGCACCCGATCTTGCTCACGCCCTAAACACAGTACGACAGGAAGAAGGTTTCGAACCGCTACCATTTGAAACCATCCGCCCGAGCGTATCGCATGGGTCAGTGGCGTTGATAAAAATAGGGTTTGATCCAGGCATTCCTGAGTCGCGCGCCGAAGAACTAAGACAACGATTGCTGGGCCACTATGCAAATCGGTTGTGCGAAGAAACCCGTTTATTCGAGGGCATGGATGAACTACTCGACCAATGCGAACACGCTGGAATTGCCTGGGGTGTGGTCACCAATAAACCCGCTTATCTAACCAATCCCTTGATGCAACAATTGGGACTGTACGAACGCGCCGCATGCATCATCAGCGGCGATACGCTGGAAAAACGCAAACCGCACCCCGAACCGTTATTACATGCCTGTGAACTTGCACAAGGCGATCCGAAATCTACTATTTATGTTGGCGACGCTGAGCGCGACATCGAAGCAGGCAATCGTGCAGGCATGACGACACTTGTAGCAATGTTCGGTTATTTAAGTGAGGAAGATAGCCCGGGTAACTGGATGGCAAATGGACGAGTACATCATGCCGAAGAATTGATTGGTTGGTTAGCGTTCTCCTAGATCATAACCTTTACTTCGCTCATCTAGGCTGACAAGATTAGATTGTTCGTTTTATTTTAATATCGGTGCGATAAGCTTTGCTCGCACCCTACCCTTCATTCCTAGCTATTCGCTTTCAACCTCGGCATCCACATATCGAGCGAACGTATACGACCGCATCCCAAAAAGGGTTTCTTCTTCAGATATTTCTGCGCTACCGTTTTTTTCGAAATAACCCCACATACGGAAACTTCGCCAAAATTCTATGATTAGCTTCAAGTTCTACGATCACCCTTGATTTCGCATATCCGTCTGTTTGAGGCACTACTAGATCTACCGTCACCCCATAAATTGATTTTGATGATATCGGGAATGTAAGAGCAGCCAATATAACTAAAAAAAGGCACGCCATCGTCACACTAACGAACCACAATCTGCGATCCTTGGCAATTTCTGCATCAATAATTTTCCTGTACTTCCGCTTCATTTAACCCATTCGTGTTTTGGACATCATCTATTGCTCTGACGATTTTCGACTCACAACCACATCCAAAAACTCGCCGTCAATTCCATGCTTGTAATCTTTACCGGAATAAATTGTTGTTTTTAATGGGCTGTGCTTGGCGATAAAATCAACTATATCTCTGCTCCATTCCCGAACAACTAATGAACCGTTCGGATCAACTGGATTACCGTGGTAATCCGGTGATTCGATATGTTGAATACCATTGTCTGATGGTTTTGCGCGTAACAAGGTTTTGTCGTGAGGGTAAATAGGTACAGTAAAAACATGTGCGCCGCCCGGCCGTAACACCCTGGCGATTTCGGCAAATCCTCGCTCTGCCCGCAATACATGCTCAAACACGTCTTGAGTTATGACGATATCGAATGAATCATCTGCGAAAGTCAGTGCCTCTAAATCCTCACAACGCGTGCCATTTTTACTATCACCGGGCTTTACATCCTCCCAGTAATGACTGGACGTATATTTCTTACAGCGTGTTTGGATAGCCCAGGACGATGCTCCGGCTGGCGCACACTCATAAATTTTGAACGAAGGCCAATCCAGATATTGTTCGTCCAATACTTCTAACAAGGCACGTTGACGCGGAATAGACTCGCACCAAAGACAAAAATAGAAATCACGCAGCCATTCACCCTTGCGCAGAAACAGAGTCGAGCGCCGGCACACCGGGCAATAACCACGATCAAATCGCCCCTTGAGAATTACAGGGCCGTGTTGCTCAATTAAATGATGGATTTTTGCGAGACGTCGTTTCAAATTAAAGTTTTCGAATTAAATTTGCCGGTGGATGATAGAATGATTCCATACGCTTACCTAATCATTTAGTCATACAGTTTGTCCGATCTTTCCCAATCATTATTATTCTTGCACATTCCGAAAACTGCGGGAACCACATTGAAGGGCATTATCAGTCGCCAGTATCCAAGCGAACGCATGGTGATTATCGGCGAGGACGTGATTGGCTCAATTGTGAGTTTTCGCGAGCGTCCGCAATCAGAGTGGCCGCACAAGAATATTATTCAGGGCCACATGAGTTTCGGTCTGCATCGATTCATGCAACCACCATTTGGCTACGTGACCATGTTACGCAAACCCCTTCCGCGTGCGGTTTCGGACTATGCCTTTGTCACATCGACACCGCAACATCCTATTTACCAGCATGTGAAAGATTTGTCATTTGCGCAATACATGTCCAGCAACATTACCGGGCAGCTTAGTAACGGCCAGACACGCTTGTTGTGTGGAGATTGCGAGGATGAAAATTATGGTGTTCCGACATTACGCAAACTGGAACAAGTCGATTTCGACCGTGCCACAGCTCATATTGAGCAACATATTATTGCAGTGGGATTGCAGGAACGATTCGATGAATCGTTAATGCTGTACAAACATAAACTCGGCTGGAAACTTCCGTTTTATGTTAGTGAGAATATTACTAAGCGACCGTTTACAGTCGCGAATCTCACGGCTGACGATCGCGATCTGATTAAAAAACAGAATACTTGCGATTTAACATTGTATAACCATGTCGAACAACGCTTTGAAAGAGACATTAAAAAACTCGGTGCAAAATTCCAGGTTGACCTTGCGATGTTTCGTATACTGAACCGTACGTTTCAGACTTACGTTAAAGTACGCGCTCGAATTGGCCCTGTCGTTCGCCGCATCATTCCTCGCCCGTCAACGGCGGCGTAATTAGAGCCTTATAGAACTAAGCGACGCGTTCTTCTATCGCTTTAAATTTCGCGGGTATAGCATAGATGGGACGCGTCGCATCAACACCACGTAAGGTGTGATCTCCCATATGTTCCCAGGGGATATCAACGTTCTCCGCAAACTCACCACTAACGACGATTGATCGACCCATTTGTTTGGTCAGATCTTCCAACCTGGCGACTTCGTTTGCTGCTGGCCCAATCACTGAAAACTCAAGACGCTCAGGCACGCCAATATTGCCGAACAATACTTCACCGACATGCAAGCCCAGTCCAAATGCAATTTCTGGTTCATCTTGCGCGCGCTGATCGTTCATTTTCTTCAAACGTGACTGCGCATCTTTCGCGGCACACATGGCATCACGACATGCATTCTGAGCCTTCTTCTCATCGCGAATAGGAAATATCGCCAACACCGCATCGCCCACAAAGCGTAATACCTCACCACCGTGATCCAGTACCGCACCTGCACTGCATTCAAAATATTTATTTAGAATTTCCAGAAACTTTACCGGCTCCATCGCGTCCGCCATGTTGGTGGAACTACGCAAGTCGCTATACCAAACCACGGAATAAATCGATTTTACATCACCGCGTTGAATCTGACCTTTCAACACCTGTTCGCCGGCGTCTTTGCCGAGATATGCCTGCAAAAGATTACGCACGATTTGATCGCGAGTTTTTATTTTGCACAACACTGCCAGACGCTGTTCGACACGTTGCAGCGCACGGATATGCCCGTCGGTAAATCCACTCTCGCGATCCGTCGCCCACGAGCCCAATATGCCGTCAGCAATATTTATACCATCTTCGATATCGTCGCTGAGAGTTCGATCACCATACGGGATCATATAAGACATATAATCCGTCATGCCGTTGTCACGCAACTCTTCCAAAATTGGAAAATCGAGCAAGGCTTCATCGCCTGTGATATGACGACGCAATCGGGGTACTTCGGTTTTCAACATATAAAACAATGGGCTGTTCAACCAAGCTTCGTTGGTAACCGTTTGGTGTTGATGTCCGGTAACTTGTAATTCCTCGTCGTGGGTCCAGATAATGGAAACCGAGCGAAATAAGGGATGTAGTGTTCGGAATGCCAAACTGACACGTGATAGTGGGATACCGGCACCGTGCAAGCGCAAACAACATCCTTCGACAATCTTCTCTAATGGCGTTTCATCCAGCGATCGCTCCACTAGCCAGTTAGTGACATCGTCAACCAGTGCAGAATGTTGGTCGCCACGGAATACGTTATCTTGCGCTGACATGAAAGCTCCTTAATTTGTTCGCGGAAGGCCGCCTCACAAACTGAGGCAGGCGTTGCGCCCATTTGGTCACAAAAAACAACGGAGAAATGCGCAACCCATGACTCTTACAAGCCCGGTAGGATTCGAGATTGCCTTTGATAAAATTCATGACGCTATTGTTAGTCGTGCCACCCATACGCATGCGAATAAGTATCTCGGGAATATACATCGAATTAATCTTGCGTAGCGCGAGAAAACGCATAGTCAACTCAAAATCCGACTGGATGTTGTACTTCAGATCAAACAGACCGTGTTTTTCGTAAACTTCGCGGCGCACAAAAAACGTCGGATGTGCGGGCAACCAACCACGCTCAAACAAACCCGGGCGATAATCCCGCGATGTCCAGTAACGAATAGTTTTGTCCAGGCGGTCACGATCAACGTAAATCAGATCGCCATAACAAGCTTCAACGGATGGGTCTTCAAACGCTTCCGCTACACGTTTCATCACACCGTCGTGCATGTACATATCATCTGCATTTAATGTTCCAATAACATCTCCGGTAGTTAGTGCGATGCCTTTATTCATTGCGTGATAGATACCATCGTCGGGTTCACTGACAACCTGAGCGAGTGAGTTACGATAACCATCAACCACACGCATTGTTTCATCCGATGACGCACCGTCGATAACAATGTGTTCAATTGAGTCGTGGTTTTGTGCAGCAACGGATTCCAAAGTGTCGCTAATGGTATCCGCTGCGTTATAAGCAACCGTCACTACGGAGATTTTCATGGCAAGAGCATCAAAGCGCAGTTAGTCGTTTGACGACGGAAGACGACAAGGTTTTCCAATTACCCGGTTGCAGTTCGGCGGGCAATTTTACTATGCCGTACCTAATCCGAACCAAACGACTCACCTGACATCCAACGGCTTCCCATAGTCGCCGCACTTCACGGTAACGCCCTTCACGTAATACCACGTTATACCACTGATTCGAACCTTTACCACGGCCCGAGCCATGACCATGGTCGATCTTATGAAAACGCGCCTTTTTTCCATCCAGGACGATTCCTTCGCGCAATTGTTTTAACGCATCTTCCGTAACATTCCCATGTACACGACAAGCATACTCGCGCTCGATTTCCTGGCTGGGGTGCATTAGCTTGTTTGCCAGTTCGCCGTCCGTGGTGAGAAGTAACAAGCCACTGGTGTTGATATCCAACCGCCCGACGCTCACCCAGCGACCGTGCTGCAACTTTGGCAAGTGATCAAACACCGTGGGTCTACCTACGTTGTCATGTCGCGTGCAAATCTCGCCCACAGGTTTATGATAGGCAATAACTTTGAGAGTATCAGATACACTTAAATCGATGCGCTTGCCATCGACAATAATGGTGGCATTGTCATCGACACGCATGCCAAGATGTGCCGTCTCGCTGTTTACGACAACACGGCCCTCTTCAATCCACTGTTCCATTTGCCGGCGCGAACCCACACCGGCACGCGCCAGGACCTTTTGCAGTTTTTCAGTCACCCATTTCCGTGACTAACATTTCCTCGTCAATCTCTACATTGCCGTGTGGATTTGATGCGACTACCACTTTATTCGGTTCGGTTATTTCCGTGGTGCCCGGCTCATCAACATCTTCTGCATCCATGTCATCGATTTCGTCCTCGTATACATCGCTTGGTGCATCATTTGACCTATTGGATTCGACAATCAAATCAAGGTCGTCGTCAAACTCCTCATCAATATCCGATCCTGTCTCATTGTTTACACCTGCATTTTCATTAGCAGTTTCTTCATCACCAGAAGATTCATCGCCTTCCGTTTGGCCTTCCGCTTGCAGTAACGGCAAATCGACGTTCAACTCCTGTGCGATCTCAGTCATTTCCCGCTCAACATTCAAATCTGGCAAGTCTTTTAAAGAAGCCAAATCGAAATACTCAAGAAACTCCCGCGTCGTGCCAAATAAAGCCGGATGACCCGGCACATCACGCGTACCTACCTGTTTAATCCATTCCCTGTCGAGCAAAGTGCGCATGATGTCTGTACTGACAACAATGCCGCGGATATCTTCAATGTCACCACGCGTAACTGGTTGTCGATAAGCAATGATAGCCAGCGTTTCCAATAATGCTCTGGAATAACGTGGCGGCCTGGACTCAGCCAATTTGCCCAACCATGAAGCGTATTCCTGCCGTGTTTGAAAACGATATCCGTTGCCAATTTTGCGCAGCACCACACCGCGGTCGGTATAGTCTTCTTGTAACACTTCCAACACTTTTTCAATTTCTTCTTTTGCAGGCGTCGCCCCACGCGGAAACATTCCGGTAATGCGTTTAATTGTTAGCGCGGTATCGGACGAAAATAACGCCGCCTCGACAATACTCTTTAGATCGCTGGGTTGATCGTTCATTCGCTCACAGCCTTAACGTGAATCGGTGCA
>Ga0224508_10001781_pt1 | contig 18963 bp, 18 predicted proteins | sample SF_Jan12_sed_USG_4_FD_170157 | JGI IMG/M metagenome (GOLD analysis project Ga0224508, IMG submission 170157) | Sediment microbial communities from San Francisco Bay, California, United States - SF_Jan12_sed_USGS_21 | ecosystem: Environmental > Aquatic > Marine > Sediment | place: USA... | reverse complement strand
ATCGACGCGTCGAGCCAGCAGCAGTGTGACCGGATCAAGCGTGATGATTGCCTGGTCAGCCTGCAAAAACTCGGTGCCGCTGCCGATCGTGGTGTCGAGCAGGGTGAGCTCAGGGCCCTTTAATCCGAGGCGCGCATCCAGCGTTTCGAAATCGACCACCAGACCGAGCTCAGCGGCGACCCAGTTTTTAATTTCCGTCTGGTATTCGGGAATCTGGCCGACCAGCAGGCGAAATATTCCGAGCGCAACGGCCAACACGATCGCGACCCCGCCCAGGGTCGCGAACAATATCTTGCTCAATCGGCGGAACATTCGACTCGGGTTGCGTTTGACGTTCATCGGTAACCGCGCCTACATCAGAACGACGTCGAATTGATCGGGCGAATACATACTCTCGCTTTGCAGCTTGATTGGCGACCCGGTCAGCTCTTCGAGTTCGGCAAGGCTCGTCGATTCTTCATCGAGCAATCGCTCGATGACCTCTGGTCGCGCTAACACGAGCAATTCCTGCAGATCGAATTGCCGATGCTGGCGGATGATTTCGCGAAAAATCTCATAGCATACGGTTTCCGCCGTTTTGACGAAGCCCTTTCCGGTACAGCTCGGACAGGGTTGACACAACAAGTGTCCGAGGCTCTCACGATTGCGCTTGCGCGTCATTTCTACCAGACCCAATGGTGACACTTCCATGATCTGCGTCTTGGCATAGTCGTGCGCCAGGCGTCCGCTCAATGCCTGCATGACCTGCTTGCGATGATCTTCTTCCTGCATGTCGATGAAATCGATAATGATGATGCCACCCAGGTTGCGTAGCCTAAGCTGTCGCGCGATCGCGATCGCGGCTTCGAGATTGGTTCGAAAGATCGTTTCCTCGAGATTCCGATGCCCGACGTAGGCTCCCGTATTGACGTCAATCGTCGTCATCGCCTCCGTCTGATCGAAAATCAGATAGCCGCCGGATTTCAGCGGCACCTTCGGATCCAGCGCGCGTTCGATCTCGTCGTCGACGCCATACAGATCCAGGATAGGACGCGATCCCTCATAAAGCTCTACCAGTGGCGCCATGTGCGGCACGAAGTGGCCCGCGAACTCCTGCATGCGCTCAAACCACGGCTTGGAGTCAACTCGGACTCGCTCGATTTCGGGGCCGAGCAGATCACGCAGTACTCGCAGCGGCAGCGACAGATCTTCGTGAACCAGCTCGCAGGGCTTGGCAGTTTTTGCCGCCTTCGATATCGATTCCCAGAGCTTCTGGAGAAACAGCATATCAGCGCGCAACGCGTCCAGGCTTGCACCTTCGGCCGCCGTGCGAATGATGTAGCCGGCCTGAGCGGATTCATCGATACAGGACTCGACCATCGAGCGCAGCCGCTCACGCTCATCCTCATCCTCAATGCGCGAGGACACACCGATATTGGTTGAGTTCGGCAGCATGACAACGAAACGCGATGGAATCGAAATGTACGTCGTCAGACGTGCGCCTTTTGATCCCAGCGGGTCTTTCAGAACCTGCACCAGCAGGTTATCGTCGGCCTGCACGCAATCGCGGATGTTGGGTTCGGTCTCGTGATCCGGCGCGTCCTCGTCCGGGTTTCGTGCGATATCCGAAGCATGCAGAAAGGCCGTCCGATCCAGCCCCACTTCGATAAACGCCGCCTGCATTCCCGGCAGCACGCGCGCGACGCTGCCCATGTAGATATTGCTGATCAGACCTCGACGGCTGGCGCGTTCGATCAGCACTTCCTGCAGCACACCGTTTTCGACCAGTGCCGCGCGACATTCGCGTGGCGTCACGTTGATCAGGATCTCTTCTTTCATGACGCGATCGTGCGGCCGGCCAGCCAAGGTGGCATATCGAATCGGCTGAGCAATCCAGCTGTCTCAAAGAGTGGCAATCCCATCACCGCCGAGTAACTGCCCGACAAATGCTCGACAAATAAAGCGCCAAGGCCCTGAATGGCGTAGGCCCCTGCCTTATCGAACGGTTCCTCCGACTGACAATACGCCATGCGCTCGGCCGTTGTCGTCGCCCGAAATCTCACTTCACTGCTCGCAACCAGCCCGTCGCGATTCGACTGCCAACGCAGTGAAACAGCAGTCAGCACGGTGTGACTCCGTCCGGAAAGCCGCTCGAGCATCGCGAGCGCCTCGGCCTCGTTCGCCGGCTTGCCGAACACCTCGTCGTCCACGACCACGGCCGTGTCGGCCGCCAGCACCGGCGCCGGCTCACTGGCTGCAACGCGCGCCCAAACCTCGTCGGCCTTATCGGCGGCGATGCGCTCGACGTAGCGATCCGGCCGCTCGCCTGCGCGATGCGCCTCGGTCACCGATGAAACGAGCACCCGATAGGGCACACCGATCTGATCCAGCAATTCCCGCCGCCTGGGCGACTGTGATGCCAGATAGATGAAACTCTTTGTCATTCAATCGACTACCTGCCGAACCTGGCATCGATAATAGCCTGTGCGGCCGCTAGTCGCGATGGTAGGGGTGATACTCGAGCAGGCTCCACGCCCGGTAAAGGGCTTCAGCGACGACCACGCGCGCCAGGCCATGAGGCAAGGTCAATGGCGATAACGACCAGCGCTCGGCAGCGCGATCGAAGCAATCCGGGGCGATTCCATCCGGCCCACCAATCAGCAAAGCCACCGGCCGCCCGGCCTGGAGCCAGAATTTCAGCCGATCCGCGAGCTCGGCGGTGCTGAAACCTCTGCCCGTCTCATCCAGCGCGACGATATGGGCACCCTTCGGAACGGCCGCGAGCATGCGCTTGCCTTCCTGTTCGAGGACCCGCGGTAACGCAACGGTCTTGCCGCGTTTCGCGAGCGCGACTTCATTCAGTGTGAGGCTGCAGCTGCCACGCAGCCGTCGAGCATAGGTCTCGAAACCCGACTGCACCCAGCCGGGTTGTTTACCGGACGCCGATATGACCGCGATTTGCATCATCGTCTTGCGGCGAGATATCCCACAACTTCTCGATTTCGTAGAAGTCGCGGGTGCTCGGCAGCATGACGTGGACGACGACATCGTTGAGATCGACGAGCACCCACTCGGCAGCCTCCTGACCTTCGGAACCGAGCACCTCGATACCGTTTTCTTTGCAGAAAGTGATCAGTGCATCGCCCAGCGCCCGCACCTGCCGATTTGACCGGCCCGTCGCGACGATCATGAAATCCATTAGAGAAGTCAGGTGAGCAACGTCGAGGCAGCAGAGATCGCTTGCCTTATGGTCATCGAGAACCTGCATCGCGAGGTCCGCGATTTTTCTTGGACTCGGGGAATCCATCTCAGTCAGCATAGCACCCCGCCGTCTTAATAATATTCCATACCGAGTCGGGCACCAGAAACTTCGGCTTGATACCGGCGCGAATCGAGTTCCTCAAATCGGTCGACGCAATCTCCAGCTGGGTGACATCCTGAATAATGATCTGGCCCGCGACCTGCCAGTTAGTTTGACCGTCCGGCAGGACTTGTCGTTCTGCCAACAATTGACCCAGCTCGCCGCCAAGCGGCCGGCTCGAACCAGGCCGGCGCGCAACGACCAGGTTGACGAGCCCGAGCAGCTGGTCCCATTCATGCCATTCGGGCAGGCCGAGAAAAGCGTCCATGCCGAGTAACAGGCAGATTACATGGTCGGGATATTGTTCACGCAGACTTCGCGCCGTATCAATCGAATAGGAAGGGCCCGCGCGGTCGATTTCACGTCGATCGACAACGCAATCGACTTCATCCGCGAGCGCCGCTTCAAGCATCTTGAGACGCAGTTCAATCGATGCTTCCGGTGGTTCGCGATGCGGGGGCTCAGACGCAGGAATAAAAAGAACGCGATCAAAATCGAACCGCGTCTTCAATTCGTAAGCGACGCGCAAATGCCCGTGATGGACCGGATCGAAGGTGCCGCCAAAAACGCCGAGCACGCCGTCGAGCGACTTCGGTAGTTTCATGCGGACAACCGGTGACTCTCAGGCGCCAGCAACTCGAACACCAGTCCGGTGATCGCCTCCCAGACGGGCTGCGCATCCTGCCCCTTGGCCGCACGGTCAACGCCGACAACGCGTTCAAGTAAGCGGTACAGATCGGCATTACTATAGCGCGCCAATGCTCTAGCCGTCGCCGCCTGTCGGCTTTGCCAGACGCGCAATTGGGACATCAGCTCGGCGGGCCTGCGCCCCTTCGACTCGCCCAGCTTCAGCTGCGAGAGCAACGTGATTTCCTGCGCCAGCGCCCAGACGACCAGTGGCGGTGGCGCCCCTTCGGCCTTCAGGCCACCGAGTACGGTCATCGCTCGGCTCAGATCGCCGGCTAAAACCGCGTCGCTGAGCCTGAACACATCGAATCGCGTGCTGGTCGCGACCGATTCCAGCACAGCGGCGGCATCGACCTGGCCATCGTCGAGAATCAACGCCAGTTTGATTAATTCCTGATCGGCTGCGAGCAGATTGCCTTCGACTCGCTCGGCCAACAGCTCGGCCGCGTCGGTGCCGATCGTGAGTCCGTGTTGCTTTGCCCGCCGCACGATAAAGCCAGGCAGCTCGGCACGCGAGACCGGCCGGATCTCGACGATGACCCCGTGCCGGGCGACGGTCTTGGCCCAGACACTTTTCGCGGCATTGCGGTCGAGCTTCGACTGAATCGAGATAATGATGAGTCGATCCGGGTCCTTCGCCTCGGCCAGCGCCCGAATTGCCTTTGCGCCGGCATCGCCTGGGCGCGGCGTCGCCATGCGCACTTCGATAATACGTTTGGACGCGAATAGCGACAGGCTATCCGCTCCGCTCATCAGACTTTCCCACCGAAAGCCGCGCTCGACGAAATGCGAACTGCGCTCATCGAAGCCCTGCTCAGCTGCGGCTCGCCTGACCGCATCGGTTGCCTCAGCGACCTGCAACGGCTCGTCGGCCGCAATCAGGTACATACCCGATAAGTCGCGCTTAAGGTGCGAAGCAAGCTGACTTGAAGGCAGTTTCAACCGCGCGTCTCAGGACCCGTCGGCCTGAGCAATCACGATGCCGAATTCTTCCAGCAACAACGGAATGTCGTCCCGAATGGGATAGGCCAGTCGCTCGTCTTCGGTGATCAGCGCCTGCACCAGAGGCTCGGTGACCTGGCTATCGTCTCGCTGCTTGATCTCGCCCGACTCGATGCGCGAGTTCAGGCGCTCGAGCAGGCTGTCGGGCATCAGCTTGAGCGGCGCATGCGTCGCCGGGCAGCAAATGATGTCCAATAATTGACGATCGAAACTCACGAAAACGTCCTGTCCTTACCGGGATCCTCAGGCACCGGATCATAACCCGACGCGCCCCAGGGGTGGCATCGAGACAGCCGCCGGAGCGTCAACCTGCCGCCGCGTAGCGGTCCAAAGCGGCGAATCGCGCCAACCGCGTATTCCGAACAAGTTGGATCGAAGCGGCAGCGGGGCCCAAGCCAGGGAGAGATGGCGAACTGGTAACACCGAACCACGCCAATCAACACGGCGGCAAACCCATGGCGTAATCCGGCGCCGAGTCGACCAATCAGCTGCGACGCCATCGAGTGCCGCCCGCGCCGTCTTCGATGACGACACCCAGTTGCAGGAGCTCGTCGCGAATCCCATCCGCAGCAGCGAAATCCTTCTCGGCGCGCAATCGCTCGCGGTCGCGCACCAGCGCTTCGACCCGCGCCTCGTCTATGTCCTCAGCGCCACCGCTGCCCGAGCGCGCAAACCAGTCGGCGGGGTCTGCCTGCAGCAAGCCGAGCAGCCAGGCACCGGATCGCAGCGAGACGGCCAGCGCTCGACATTCCTTCGGATCGTCGCTGCGATTGGTCGCGCGAACGAGCTCAGCCAGCTCAGCGAGCGCTTCCGGCGTGTTGAGATCGTCTTCCAGCGCCCCCTGCACGGCCGCGGGTATCTGTGTATCGTCGGGTTGATCGCCCTCGCCCTCGATACCGGCATCGCGCAGCGCCGCGTACATTCGATCCAATCGACGCCGCGATTCGTGGAGCAATTGCTCGGTCCAGTCCAGCGGTTGGCGGTAGTGAGCGGTCAATAGTCCGAGCCGCACGACTTCGCCCGGCTGCTCGTCGAGCAGATCTCGCAGCAACAACACGTTGCCGATCGATTTCGACATCTTTTCGCTGTCGACGTTGACCAGTCCGTTGTGCAACCAGTAGCGAGCGAAGGCATCGGTGCCATGCGCGCATCGGCTCTGCGCCAGTTCGTTCTCGTGATGCGGGAAAACGAGATCCTGGCCGCCACCGTGGATGTCGATAATTCGGCCGAGATGGGTCGCCGCCATCGCCGAGCACTCGATATGCCAACCGGGCCTGCCCCGGCCCCACGGGCTATCCCAGCCGACCTCGTCATCTGCCGACGGTTTCCAGAGCACGAAGTCGGCAGCCTCCTGTTTATAGGATGCGACTTCGACGCGCGCGCCGGCCAGAAGATCGTCGACGCTGCGACCTGAAAGCGCGCCGTAATCACTGAAGCTCGCAACCGAGAACAAGACGTGGCCATCGGACTCGTACGCGCTGCCGGCCTCGATCAACTGCCCGATCATCACAACGATCGGGTCCATGTGTTCGGTGACCAGCGGCTCGATGTCCGGCGGCATGACGCCGAGCGTCGCCATATCGTCATGAAACATTTTCGTGTAGCCGCGCGTCAGATTGCCGATTGAGATGCCCTCGGCTTTGGCAGCGGCATTGATTTTGTCATCGACGTCCGTGATGTTGCGGACATAGGTCAACTCGTAGCGACGCCTCAACAGGCGTGCCAGGACGTCGAAAACGACGTAGGGGCGGGCGTTGCCGATATGGGCGGAGTTATAAACGGTCGGGCCGCAGATATACATCGTGACTCGCCCCGTTTCGATTGGCTCGAAGGGCTCGCGCTTGCGTTTAAGCGTGTTGAATAGCTTCAGCAACTGGACTGGCCGTCTTGGATTGCAAACGGATAATGATAGCAGCGGCCCCGTACCGGCGGGGCAGCTGCTGGGGGATCGCCTATAATTGCCGCATGACCGAATTATTCGCACCCCGACGCAGCATCGAGCAAGTCGAGGAAGGATCGGAGCTCGCGCCGAAATTCGACGAGCAAGGCCTGATTCCCGTCGTCACAACCGACTTCTCGAGCGGCGAGCTGCTGATGCACGGCTACATGAATGCCGAAGCGCTGCGCAAATCCATCCAGACCGGCGAGGCGCATTACTACAGCCGCAGCCGTAAGACGCTGTGGCACAAAGGCGCCACCAGCGGCCTGGTCCAGCAGATACGCGCGCTGTTGATCGACGACGATCAGGACTGCGTCTGGATGCGAGTGGATGTGGCGGGCAGCGGCGCCAGTTGCCACGTTGGCTATCGCTCGTGCTTTTATCGCCAGGTCCCGCTGGGCAAAGGTACGGCTGGCGCCCCACTGGAATTTACCGAAGACGAAAAGCTGTTTGATCCCGGCGAAGTGTACGGCGACGCGCCGAACCCAACCCGCCTCTAGACTTCAGGTGCGCAAACGCCAGGTCGGCGTGCCATCGGCTTGAATCAGCCGATGGCCGAGCAGCCAGGCTCGTGCTTCGCGGCCGTCGCCTTCGAACCAAGCGGTCGCCGAGCCTTCGCGAAAGCTGTAGCCCCAGGCGTCCATGTCGGCAAGGCATCGAGCCGCGCCGAAAGATTGCCAATGATCGGCCAGCAACACTTCCAGATAGCAGACGGCGCATTCTTCGTCGTCATCGCCACCGGCATCGGTGTCGAGAGCGGTGCGGCGCGCCGGCGCGATGCAAACCCAGTGCGCCAGTTCGTGCAATAGCGAATGCAAAGGAGTGTCTGCTCGCCAGAAAAGGCGGTCACTGATCAGTCCAGCTTCCGGTGCGCCCCAATACGACCCCGGAATCGCATCGCCGGCGTCGACTTTGATTGCCGTCAGCTGATAATTTGCGGCCAACTCATCGATCGCACCGGCGGCCAGCTGATCGCAGTGCATGACCTGATGCCCGCTGGCGGACACCGGTGCATCCTGAGTCAACGCATCAGCAACGGCCGCGGCCTGCTGCCCTTGCATTAGCCCAACGGCGTCGACTGGGCGACGGCTTCAATTCGTCGGACAACCTGACGGGCGAGATCTTCGGCCAATGCGCGCCTCAATAATGATTCTTCACGTTCCTTGCCGAGTACCTCGGTTTCGTCGTAGGTATAGTTGCGGCGCGCAACGAGCAGTTCCGACTGGATCAGCGATCGCCCTTCGGCCTCGAGCGAAAACGTCACGGCATAAAAAACTTCATACTCGCGCGGAATGTTTCGCGCGGTAACGGACAAGACGCGCTGCCCCGTCGAGTCTTCGCTGATGATCAGCCGTGCGCTGGCCTGTGAGCTCGAATCGGCAAGATTCAGCCCTCGTTGGCGCAGCGCTTCGCTGAGGCTGTCATAAAAGTCCGAATGCTGCTCTACGCTGTCGAGATAGGTCGTCTGCATCGCCGCCGGAAGCGTTCCGGAGCCCGCCAGACTAAAACCGCAGCCGGAGATCAGAACCACAGCGGCGAATAACGCCAGCAGGCGCCCGAGCAAACGAGGCTTGCAGTCGTGGCGTGGCTTGATTCCGTTTATGATTCCCAACATCATTCCCAAGCTTGAAACATCGCGGTGGTTTTGACAACCGCCGCCGAACCCCCTAACGCGTAATTCACGATGGCCGGTTATCCCTTTCGGGACATTGAAAAGAAGTGGCAGCAGCACTGGGAGGCGGAGCAGACGTTTCGCCTCGGTGAGGCTATCGACACGAGCAAGCCCAAGTACTACGTGCTCGACATGTTTCCCTATCCGAGTGGCGACGGCCTGCACGTCGGTCATCCGGAAGGCTATACGGCGACCGATATCGTCGCGCGCTACAAACGCATGCGCGGCTTCAACGTGCTGCACCCGATCGGCTGGGACGCTTTCGGTTTACCGGCCGAGCAGTATGCGATCCGCCACGGCAAGCACCCCCGACTGACGACCGAGCGCAACGTCGATCGTTTCCGCGATCAATTGAAGGCGCTTGGCTTCTCATATGACTGGTCGCGCGAAATCAACACGACCGATCCAGCCTACTACCGTTGGACGCAATGGATCTTCAAGCAGCTGTTCGACCGGGGACTCGCCTATCAGGACGAGAAGCCGGTCTGGTGGTGCCCCGAACTCGGCACCACGCTGGCCAATGAGGAAGTCATCGACGGCAAGTCCGAAGTCGGCGGATTCGCCTGCGAACGCCGCCCGTTGCGCCAGTGGGTGTTGAAGATCACCGAATATGCGGATCGACTGCTCGAGGGGCTCGATGATCTCGATTGGCCCGACAGTACCAAGGAAATGCAGCGCAACTGGATCGGGCGGAGCGAAGGGGCCGAAGTCGATTTTGTGATCGACGGATCGGACCGCCGGATTCGCGTCTTCACGACCCGGCCCGACACGTTGTTCGGCGCAACCTATATGGTGCTTGCCCCGGAGCACGAGCTGGTCGATGAAGTCACGACTACCGGGCAACGCGCTGCGGTCCAGACCTACCAGGCACAAGCTGCAACCAAGAGCGAGCTGGAACGCGCCGAACTGCAAAAGGAAAAGACCGGCGTATTCACGGGTGCCCATGCGATCAATCCGGTTAACGGCAAGAAGATTCCGATTTGGGTCGCCGACTATGTGCTGATCGGCTACGGCACCGGCGCAATCATGGCCGTGCCGGCCCAGGACCAGCGCGACTTCGAGTTTGCGACACAATATGACCTGCCGATTGTCCGCACCGTCCAGCCACCGGACGATTTCGACGGCGAGGCGTGGGTCGGTGACGGCCAATGCATCAACAGCGATTTTCTCAATGGTTTGAATGTCGCCGAGGCTAAGGAAAAAACCTTGGCCTGGCTTGAGAATGAAGCGCACGGTGAGCGCTGCGTAAATTACAAGCTGCGCGATTGGCTGTTCTCACGACAACGTTACTGGGGCGAACCGTTTCCGCTGGTGTTCGTCGATGGCGAAGCGCAGTCGGTCGACGATGAAGCGCTGCCGGTCGAGCTGCCTGAGCTCGAGGCCTTCAAACCGACCGGTCAACCCGAAGGACCACTGGCAACTGCGACCGACTGGCTGAAAACCGAAGTCGACGGCAAGCAGGCCAGACGCGAGACGAATACGATGCCGCAATGGGCCGGCTCCTGCTGGTACTACCTTCGCTACATCGATCCGAACAACACCGAGCAGCTGATCGATCCCGAGCTCGAGCGCTACTGGATGCCGGTCGATCTATACGTCGGCGGGCAGGAGCATGCCGTGCTGCATCTGCTGTATGCGCGCTTCTGGCATATGGTGCTGTACGACGCCGGTGTCATTTCGACGCGCGAGCCGTTCGTCCGACTCGTGCACCAGGGGATGATCCTCGGCGAACTCGAGTACACGAAGTATGTCGACGCGTCTGGTCAGGCCATCGATGCGGCGACGGCACGCGGCTCGGCCGGGCCCGACGGGCCATACCAGTCTATGCCGGCGAGCAACGACGAGGTCACCAAGCAAGGCGACCGTTTCGTTCTGCAGGATCAGCCCGACATCGCCGTCGACGCGCGGGCCTACAAGATGAGCAAGAGCCGCGGCAATGTCGTCAACCCGGACGACATCGTCGAACGTTACGGAGCCGACGCCTTTCGGCTCTACGAGATGTTCATGGGACCGCTGGAGCAGGTCAAACCGTGGAACACGCGCGGTGTCGAAGGCACTTATCGTTTTCTAAATCGCGCCTGGCGCTTGCTGATTAAATCCGACGATCAATCGTTGCGCGACGAGGTCGCAGACCAGCAACCTTCGGCGGAAGAATCCCGCTGGATCCACCGCACGATCGCAAAGGTCACCGAAGACATCGAGACGATGCGGTTCAACACGGCGATTTCAACGCTGATGGAACTGACCAATGCCGCTATCAAGTGGGAACGGATTCCGCGTTCGATCGCAGAACAATTCACCCTGCTGCTGGCGCCTTTGGCCCCGCACCTGGCGGAAGAACTCTGGTCGCGCCTCGGTCATGCTGAATCGCTGGCCTATGTGGCCTGGCCGGAACATGACCCCCGCCATCTAATTGCCGATACGGTCGTCGTTCCTGTTCAGATCAACGGCAAGGTTCGCGCCAAGATCGAAGTCCCGGCCGATGCGAACGAAGCAGCTGTGCTCGGTGCGGCGAAAGCCGACGAAAACGTCAGCCGGCACCTGGAGGGCGCCGTCGTTCGCCGCGCGATCTACGTCCCCGGCCGCATCGTCAATTTCGTTCTCGCCCAATAGGCGCCAATAACCACTGCGGCAAGCAGCAATACGGCGACATTGCCCCACAGAATATAAGGCGTACTGCCGGTCACGCCGGCAACGTTGGCCCGCAACACGCCCGACTCGAATTGCGGCAGGGCTGCACTGACCGCACCGTAGGGATCGATGACTGCCGTGATTCCCGTGTTGGTCGTGCGTAACTGCCACCGCCTGACCTCGGCGGAACGCATGCGCGCAATCTGCAGATGCTGATGCGGCGCGATCGAGTCGCCAAACCAGCCGTCGTTACTGACATTGACGAGCAGCGATGCCTCGGGAAAGGAATGCAGCTGCTCCGATCCAAATACATCTTCGTAACAAATCGTGACCGCAATGCGCTCGCCGAGCAGCTCGACCGGCGGCTGGCCTGGTTCGCCAGGCTGTGAATCGGGAAAGGCGAGATTCATGGACGCGATCCACGGACGCATGAAGTCCGGCATCGGAAAAAACTCGCCGTAAGGGACGAGGTGCCGCTTGATATAAGTCGACTCGGGCTGTCCCAGCGTATAGACGGCATTTTGAGCGCCAGCCGAATGGAACTTCAGCGTGCCGAGCATGACCTGGCTGCCGGCATCGGCGGCGAGTCGCTCGATGCCGTCAAACCAAAGCGCGAAGTTCTCATAATATTCCGGGATCGCCGCCTCGGGCCAGATGATCAGATCGCTCCCAAGCGACTCGACGGTCAGCTCGCGATACAGATCGAGCTGCGGTTGCAGCATTTGTGGCAGCCACTTCAAATCCTGAGACACGGCGCCCTGCGCGAGTGCGACCGAAATTTCGTCCGGCTTCTGAACGGTCCAGGCAATCCGCCCGGCTAGGAATCCAGCCCCAAACAAGCCAAGGACGACAATTCCGGCGACGACACGATCGTGCCGGCTGCCTCGCAGTGCACTCGCCAGCGCGCCAGCGATTATGAATACCGCCCAACTCACCCCTAACACGCCGAGTACCGGCGCGAGGCCGACGAGCCAGGACTCGGTTTGCGAATAGCCCGGTGCAAGCCAGCCAAAACCGCTCAGCACCCATCCTCTGAGCCATTCCGCAACGACCCAGAGGGCTGGCAGCGTTGCCAGCCAATGCCAGCGCCCGCCGGTTGCAAACCAACGTGCGGCAACCCAGCCGACCAGCGCCGGGTACAGCGCCATTGCGAAGACCAGACCGAGCATCAGAAAGACCGCGACGAAAATCGGCGCCCCACCAAAGCCATGCACGCTGATGTAGATCCAGTAGACACCGAAAAGAAACTGGGTACAGCCGAAAGCCAGACCACGAACGAAGGCCTGCCGCGGCGTCGCGTCCTGCCAGGCGACAAACAAGACGGCGTAGCTGAGCGGCGCAATCCACCACCAGTAAAAAGGCGCAAAGGCGAGCGGCACGACAGCCCCGGCGAAAAGGCACAGCAAGAGAGTTCTGGTCATAGCGGCGGGCAACTGAAGCTCGCTATCCCGGCAGCCTAGTCGCCGGCGGCGGATGGCAGGCGGGTTGCTTCGACGGCGTATATCCGGCGCCGATCGCCGCGCGTCACATTGAATGCGAATCCCCCGAATTCGACTCGCTCGCCGCGGCGCGGCAGGCGCCCGAGTTCATGCAGGATTAGTCCGCCCACTGTTTCGTACTCCTGGTCTTCAAATTCAGTGCCGAAGTAGTCATTGAAGGCATCGATACGCGTCTGCGCCAGAACGCTGTAGCGGCCATTTTCCAGTTCCTGAATTGGATCTGCATCTTCCGGATCATGCTCGTCGTCAATCTCGCCGACGATCTGCTCGAGCACATCCTCAATCGTTGCAAGACCCGACACACCACCGTACTCATCGACCACGACGGCCATGTGCTGATGCCCTTCGCGAAAATCTTTGAGCAGGGTATTCAGCCGTTTACTTTCCGGGATGAAGATTGTCGATCGCAGCAAGTCGTCGATGCGAAACTCGGAATCGGATTCGCGATAGTGTTTCAGTACGTCTTTTGCCAGCAGAATGCCGACGACCTCGTCGCGATCGGCGCCAATCACGGGGAATCGCGAGTGGCCGGACTCGACGATGGCACTGAGCAGATCCTCGGCTGAATCGTCCTGACGCAGTACGACCATGCGCGAACGCGGGATCATGATCTCGCGCACATGAGTCTCGGAAACTTCCAGTACGCCCTGCAGCATCGCGAGCTCATCGGAATGCAGCAATCCGCGCTTGCGGCACTCCGACAGGAAACTGAGGATTTCATCCCGGCCCGCCTCCTCGTCCTCGCGGCCGTGAAACAGGCGCCAGATCCAGGTGCCAAGGCCGGTTTGAGTCGTACTAGAAGGGGAATCGTCGGACATCGAAGTAAAGCTATCTTGCAGCTAGCCGAGCCGGCTTGCAAGGCGGCGGCTGGCCGGTTTCAGTGTTCACCTTGATAGGGGTCACCGATCCCCAGCGCCGCGAGAAGATTGCGTTCGCGGGCCTCCATCTCCTCGGCATCGATTGCGGCTTCGTGATCGAAACCACACAGGTGCAGGCAGCCGTGAATCACGATGTGCGCCCAGTGCGCCTCGAGCTGCTTACCCTGCTCTCGGGCCTCGCGGGCAACGATGGCTGCACAGATCGCGATATCGCCGAGCTGCTTCGGATGCGGCGCCGGCATTTCGCCCGCGGGGAAAGCCAAGACATTGGTTGGCCCCTGCTTGTTGCGATACCGCTCGTTCAGCATGGCTGATTCGGTCTCATCGACAATCCGAACGACGAGCTCACCGTCGACGCCAATTAATGCGCCGCGGACGCACGCCTCGATAAAGTCGCTGGCCGGTGCGCCAAACTCGTTCGTACCATATTGAACGGACAACTCGAGCTCGCCCGAGGTCAAGAATTTTCCTTTGGGTCACTGCGTTCATCGGCACGACCGTAAGCTGTGACAATCTTCTGAACGAGCGGGTGGCGGACCACATCACGCGCCTCGAAATGCACGAAGCTGATGCCATCGATATTGTCGAGAATTCGCGCGGCCTGCTTCAAACCCGATTCGCGGCCGGCGGGCAAATCCGTTTGGGTCAGGTCGCCGGTGACGACGGCGCGCGAACCGAAACCGATTCGCGTCAAGAACATTTTCATCTGCTCAGCTGTCGTGTTTTGTGCCTCGTCGAGAATCACGAATGATTCGTTCAGAGTGCGGCCTCTCATAAAGGCCAACGGCGCCACTTCGATTACGTGCCGATCGATCAGGCGTCCGACCCGGTCGATGCCCAGCATCTCGTAAAGTGCGTCGTACATCGGCCTCAAATACGGGTCAATCTTCTGTGACATGTCGCCCGGCAAAAAGCCGAGGCGCTCGCCCGCTTCCACGGCAGGCCGGACCAGAATCAGGCGGCGCACGGATTCGCTGGTTAAGGCCTCAACGGCGGCGGCGACAGCCAGGTAAGTTTTTCCGGTTCCCGCCGGACCAATGCCGAAAGTCAGATCCGAATTGCGCATCGCATCTGCGTAGGCAATCTGATTCTTGCCGCGTGCACAGACATCCCGGCGCCTGGCATGAATAATCACGCCACTTCCTGGGTCGACTTGATTGACCACCGCAGAAATTGTCAGATGCACTTTCTCGGGATTGAGATCTTCTTCCTCGGCTTGCTGATACAGCCGTTCGAGGACTTCGCTGCCCTGCCGGGCTTCTGCATCTGGACCACGCAACTCGAAACGGTTGCCGCGGCTTCGGATCGAAACACCCAGCCGCTTTTCTACCTGGCGCAGATTCTCGTCGAACTGCCCGCAAAGATTGGCAAGCCGCGCCTGATCGTCCGGCAACAGGACGAGCTCAACGCCGCGTTCTCGTTCGTTCAGCTCAGGCAACGGATTTTTCGAGCTCCCTGCTCGTTAACCGGCCGCGCAGTGAATTCGGCATTGCCTCCGTGATGACGACATCAGTGAAGCCGCCGATCAATGACGGATCGCCGGCGAAATTGACCCAGCGGTTGTTCTCGGTTCGGCCGGCCAACTCGCGGCTGGACCGCCTCGAGTGGCGCTCGACCAGAATCCTTTGATGCGTGCCGACCATACTCCGGCTGATCGCGCGCGCCTGCTCATTGACCAGCGCCTGCAGTCGCGCGAGCCGCGGCTGAGTGACCGTACGGGGCATCTCGCCCTCAAGTGCGGCTGCCGGCGTACCGGGCCGGGAACTGTAGATAAAACTGAACGACTGATCGAAGCCGACCGCACGAATCAAATCGAGCGTCGCTTCAAGATCGTTTTCCGTCTCGCCGGGGAAACCGACGATGAAATCCGATGAAATAGAAATCCCAGGTCGTGCGACCTTCAGGCGCTCCATTTTGTCGATGTAGTCATCGACCGTGTGGCCGCGCTTCATCATCTTGAGAATGTGGTCCGAACCGCTTTGCACCGGCAGATGGAGATAAGCGCACAGCTTGTCGATGTCGCGATAGGCCTCAATCAGTGCATCACCGAACTCAACCGGATGCGAAGTCGTGAAACGGATGCGTTCTATGCCATCGATTGCGGCAACGTAGTGAATCAATGTTGCGAGATCCGCCATGCCGCCGCCGTGCATCTGGCCTCGATAAGCGTTTACGTTCTGGCCAAGCAGATTAATTTCTTTGACGCCGAGCTCGGCGAGGCGCCAGGCTTCGGCAATCACGTCGTCCAGCGGCCGGCTGATCTCTTCGCCGCGCGTATAGGGCACTACACAGAAGGTGCAGTACTTACTGCATCCTTCCATTGCCGACAGAAATGCCGTGCAGCCCGCCGAATCCGGCTCCGGTACCCGATCGAATTTTTCGATCTCCGGGAAGCTGACATCGACAACGCCGCGCTTTGCGGAACGGGCCTGACCGATCAATTCCGGCAAGCGGTGCAGCGTCTGCGGACCGAAGACAACATCGACGAATGGCGCACGCTCGATCAAGGCTTCGCCTTCCTGACTCGCGACACAACCGCCGACACCAATGATGGTGTCTGGTCTTTCGTCCTTCAGCTCGCGCCAGCGCCCGAGCAAAGAGAAGACTCTTTCCTGGGCCTTCTCCCGGATCGAACAGGTGTTGAGCAGCAGAATGTCGGCGTCTTCCGGCGAGTCGGTCGGTAACGCGGCCATAGACGATCGCAAGACGTCGGCCATCTTGTCCGAATCGTAGTCGTTCATCTGACAGCCGAATGTCTGGATGAAGTAGCGCTGAGTCACGGGCGCGAACCAGTTGCCGCTTTAGAACGGTATGTCGTCGTTGAATTCATCCGGTGGGCCGGATTCAGCCACAGCGGCTGGCGGCGGAGCCGAGCTCGAGCTCGAACGTGCCGGCGCCGAGGAATCCGAACGCCCGCCGAGCATCTGCATCTCGTTGGCAATGATCTCTGTGCTCCAGCGATCGCCGCCCTCTTTATCCTGCCACTTCCGCGTACGAAGGCTGCCCTCGAGATAGACCTGAGACCCTTTGCGCAGGTACTCGGCCGCAATCTCTGCGAGCCGGCCGAACATCGCAACACGATGCCATTCGGTTCGATCCTGCTGCTCGCCCGAGGTCTTGTCCTTCCACGACTCGCTGGTAGCGACACGAAGATTCGTGACGGCGCTGCCGCTTGGCATATAACGCGTTTCCGGGTCTGCGCCCAGGTGCCCAACGAGAATGACTTTATTGATTCCGCGTGCCATTGAAGCTCCCAAAAAGGGTCATTGTACGCATGCGCCAAGCCCTTGGCACCCGGCTTTCCGGGCCGTTTTAGCCTCTTTTCTCGCCTGGCGACGCTGGCGCTCAACCGCCGTCTGGCTGCGTCAAGCGCCAAGCCGCCTGAATCAGGCGGGCTTCGGCCCGTAGGCGATGACGAGAATCGATTCAAGAAACGACCGGCCGTCATGTCGTCGCATGAGTCACCGGCTCGCTGAGGGACGCTTTGCGCCCGGGATTCGCCGCGTCGTATAGTACTCGTTTGCCTTGCGGCCGGACCATGTCGACCAGAAGTATTCAAATCAGAGGCGCGCGCACCCACAACCTCAAGGGTGTCGACCTCGATCTGCCTCGCGAACAGTTGATCGTATTCACTGGACTGTCGGGGTCCGGCAAGTCCTCGCTTGCTTTCGATACGCTCTATGCCGAGGGCCAACGGCGCTATGTCGAATCACTGTCGGCCTACGCGCGCCAGTTCCTGTCGATGATGGATAAGCCGGACGTCGATCACATCGAGGGTTTGTCGCCGGCTATTTCGATCGAGCAGAAGTCGGCGTCGCATAATCCGCGCTCGACGGTCGGCACCGTCACCGAGATTCACGATTACCTGCGCCTGCTGTTCGCGCGCGCCGGCACACCGCGCTGTCCCGAACACGGTTCCACGCTCGAAGCACAAAGCGTCTCGCAAATGGTCGATCAGACGCTGGCGCTGCCGGACGAGACGCGAATCCTGCTGCTCGCACCGGTTGTCAGGTCACGCAAGGGCGAGCATGCCGCGGTGCTTGAGCAGCTGAAGGCTGCCGGCTTCCTGCGGGTACGCATCGACGGCAGGACCTGCGAAATCGACGACTTACCCAAGATAGACAAGCGCAAGCGCCACGACATCGAGGTGATCGTCGACCGGCTGCGGGTGCGCGAAGATTCAGGCCTGAGGCTTGCCGAGTCGTTCGAGACTGCGCTTGAGGTCGGTGACGGTGTCGCGCAAGTGGCCTTCATGGACGAACCCAAGCGCACCGACCTGGTCTTCTCGAACCGGTTCGCCTGCCCGAAGTGCGGCTACAGCATCGCCGAACTGGAACCCAGGCTGTTTTCGTTCAACAGCCCGATGGGTGCCTGCGCCGACTGTGACGGCCTGGGCGTCCGCCGCTTTTTCGACCGGTCCCGGATCGTTCAGCATCCGGAGCTATCGTTGTCCGGCGGTGCGATCCACGGCTGGGACAATCGAAGTACGTTTTACTTCCAGATGGTCAAGTCGCTCGCGTCACATTACAAATTCGATCTCGAGCAGCCGTTCAATACGTTGCCAAAGAAAGTACAGGACGTGCTGCTGAACGGCAGTGGCGACGAAGAAATTCAGTTTAACTATGCGAACGCGCGCGGCAGTAAAGCTCAATGGAAGCACGCCTTCGAGGGTGTCCTGCCGAATATGAAGCGCCGCTATCAGGAAACCGAATCGAACGCGGTGCGCGAAGCACTCGGCAAATATCAGAGCGTTCAGGTTTGCGAGAATTGCGGCGGCACGCGTCTCAACGAAGCGGCGCGCAACGTCTTCGTCGAAGATAAGTCGCTGCCTGTGATCAACGCGATGAGCGTGACCACTGCGCTCAGCTTCGCGAGCAATCTCAATCTAGGGGGATGGCGCGGCGAAGTCGCAGACAAGATCGTCAATGAGATTCAGAATCGGCTGCAGTTTTTGGCAGACGTCGGCCTGGGCTACCTGACGCTCGACCGCAGCGCCGAAACACTTTCAGGCGGCGAAGCTCAACGCATCCGTCTGGCGAGTCAAATCGGCTCTGGACTGGTCGGCGTCATGTATATCCTCGACGAGCCTTCGATCGGCCTGCACCAGCGCGACAACGGTCGCTTGCTCGAGACGTTGATCAACCTGCGCAATCTCGGCAATACGGTCATTGTCGTTGAGCATGATACCGAGGCCATATTGGCGGCCGATCATGTCGTCGATATGGGGCCAGGTGCTGGTGTTCACGGTGGGCGAGTGGTCGCAACGGGAACACCCGCCGAAATTAAAGCGGCACCGGAGTCGCTGACCGGTCAGT
>Ga0224508_10001780_pt1 | contig 18972 bp, 22 predicted proteins | sample SF_Jan12_sed_USG_4_FD_170157 | JGI IMG/M metagenome (GOLD analysis project Ga0224508, IMG submission 170157) | Sediment microbial communities from San Francisco Bay, California, United States - SF_Jan12_sed_USGS_21 | ecosystem: Environmental > Aquatic > Marine > Sediment | place: USA... | reverse complement strand
TCTTGCGCTTCCTATGGCTTTTGCAATTCCCAATGTTCTATCCCAAGCTTTTCCTGTAAAGTCCTGCTCAACTGCAACAATTGAAGGAGTTCCAAAATTATCAAGATATGTTTCTCTGACTTTGGAGCCCGGTCCTTTTGGTGCAACCATGATTAAATCTACATTGCTTGGTGCTGCAATCCATTTCCAATAGATTGCGGCTGCATGAGAAAATGACAATGCTTTTCCTTCTGAAAGATTTGGTCCGATGTCATCTTTGTATACTTGACCTTGAATCATATCTGGAATCAATATGTGAATAATGTCTGCCTGTTTTGTTGCATCTGCAACAGACATTACTTTGTGACCATCAGCTTCTGCCTTTTTCCAGCTGTTACCGCCTTCCTTAAGGCCAACAATCACATTAAGACCAGAGTCTTTCATGTTGTTAGCTTGTGCATCACCTTGGATTCCATAACCGATTACAGCAATCGTTTGATCCTTTATTGGATCAAGACTGATGTCGTTATCTTTCCATGTTTTTGCCATGACTATAACAAGAATGTTGCAAATATTAACTATGATTTAGATTTCAATTATCTTGTCACACAAACGACATTTCACAGTGACTTTTTCGCCTGCAAGTCTGATGAATCTCTTTGAGCCGCATTTTGGGCAAACAGGGCAAGCACGTATTGGTTTTCCCATTAGTGTTCAATGATAATTCTTGAATTAATTAAATCAGACTATTGTATTGTGCCGCTTCCAAGTATTCTAATTGTTGCAGATTCGGGTTTTAAAATTACAGCGATTTGGCCCGTTTTGCATACAACTGGTTTTTCAAACTTCAGTATCAAGGGGGAAATTGATGAGAATTTTGCAGCTTTTATCTGCAATCCTATACTTACCAAGCAGCCTTGATTTTCTGCAATGTCATTTTTGTAAAATGGACTTTTCTGAAAATCAAGTTTGATCTCAGTTTTTACATCAACTGCGCCTTCTTGAGAAATTACATCTCCACGACTCACCTCATCTGGTTTGACGCCCTTTACTGCCAACCCAACTCTTGCAGGACAAACAGATTCAGTCACAGGGTCATCATGCATTTGAATTGATTTAATCAAAACATCGATGCCTGCAGGATATAATTTTAGATTGTCATACTGTTTTATTTTTCCATTAGTTACCTTGCCTAAAATGACAGTTCCAACGCCCTTTACATCAAAACAATGGTCAATTACCATCTCAGAAGGTTCATCCGTTGTGATGGGCTTCATTTTATCCATCTCCTCTTTGATTTTATCTTGATCAACTTTTACGTAATTTTCAACAACTGTTCCTTTGATCATCATTCCAAGTTTTGATTCATCCACGTCAAAGGTATGTGATAAAATTCCTTTCTCTTTTTTCAGTGAATCAAGTGCAATGATTTGCTCTCCAGTAAACTTGTCTAATTTATCCACATAAAACACAACGTATTCTGCAAGATTGATTGCCTGAAACAATGGCTGTACTTTTTCAGGAAATCCGCTTGGTGTAACCCATGTTTTAATGATGTCAGATTCCTTTCTGTCATAAAGGGTAAGATCAGTCTCTGTGCCCTTTTTTCCAAAGTCTGATGCGATATCTTGTTTTCCTAATACCACAAAGTTTACAGACAATACCATAGATTTTGAGTAGCAAATCGGGTTTTATGAAGTCTTGTAGTCAACATTTGTTGTTTCTGATAAAATCCCAAAGATGAGGTTTGCATGTCGAGTTATTGCCAGTAAAAACCATCTGCACATAAAATGATACTTTGTTTTAATTGCCACACAGACAACATGGTATGCTATTTGTTGGTTCAAATTGTGTTGGAAGCACAACGTGTATGAGGTTATAGTTAGTGGACTAAAATTCAGACCCACGTGGAAGTATCATAAAAAAATCCAAGGTTAGAAAATAATCAAAAATTTATTTGGTAAATGAAAATCTTGTAATGAGACCACCTTTAGATCTTTTTGGATTAAATTCAAAAACTTTGTTTGCCTTATCAAATTTGAAGAAAAATGGAATAAACTTAATCTTACAATCACTACCTACTAACTCTCTTTTAATTAGTAATTGTCTATACGAAAAAATATTTGATAAAATGTTTGTAGTGATTCGAATGATACCACAATCACGTTCGTAATCATATGTTTTACTTGTTTCTTTGAATTTATGGATGGTTTCTTTATTGTTGGGAATTTTTTCTAATTCTAGAAAATTTATGGCATCACTTAGACTGTCAAGTATTGTTTTACCTGATTTTTCATCTTTTATTTGAAGACGTGATTGGCCTGAGGTACACCTTAAACCGTGTTTGTATGAATTGTATTCCACATGATCTACGTATTCTTTTGCAAGACGTTCAATAAAATCAATCGTAAATTTTGTTGAATATTTTGAGTCCTCAAACTTTGAATGATTTTTATCAATAGCAGGATAAAGAACAGATCGCATCCAATCATTTGGATTTGTAATAAAACTATCCACTCCTTCTTTAGATAATTTTTCAATATGTCTTTGAAGTTGACTACTTGTACATCTTGTAATCCACATGGGAATTGAATTAGGCTCATAAAGAAATCTTAGTAAAATTAAAAATAATATTTCAGCAGAATGAAAAACTGTCATGTGTGTCTCCATTTTAAAACGTTCTACAATGGATTCATCAAGGGTTTTATCAGGTTCAAATCTTACTTCGTCTTTTATTTTTTCAGGATATACTACATACTCCCCAATCGCATTAATTTTATGTTACCAATAATTATATGGGAAATTTTGAATAAATGACTTGTTAATTCGTTCTGCATCTTCAGGATGACAATCATAAATGGTTTTCTTTTGTTTCTTTAACTGTTTTTTATTTTTTTAGATGCCTTATTCATGACTAAAATTAATGGTTATGGATAAAATCTTTAGCTCATGTTGATCATTTGAGATCTTAATAATTTCTTGTGTATTAGGTACTTTTGTTCTTTAGGTTACAAATATCATTCACAGATAAGACATGTTTTTGACTATTAAGGATCCTTTATTTTTGTCTAATTTTAGAATGGATTGTTGCCATATTCTCAAAAATTTGAAAATATTAAAAATAAATTAGAACAAAATGTTGCAAAATTATTTCATGATCTAGGGTTTAACTTTGTAGGTGCAAACTACACACTAAAATCTGGAAAAGAAAACATTGGAGAGATTGATTTGCTTTTCACATATGATAAATTTCTATTTTTGATAGAGGTAACATCAGATAACTATGGCAAATCTGAGAAAAAAATTACTTTTTTTCAAAATGGGCTAAAAATGACTATGTTGAGCCCATTAGAAAAAAATATGACTTAACTACAAAAACAATTGTAAGATTATATTTTGATTTTTCAAAAAATTCATACAAAGATGAATTTGAGACAGTCAATACATTTCTCAAGGATCATCCTCGAGACATAATTGCATACAAAGACGATTATGATTATTTCCTAAATTCAGTCAGAAAAATAGGGCATTGGGCTAAAAATGATTTTTTAGATTGGGTAGGTGTTGCAGATAAGAAAAAATCTGAAGAAATTGGTGCTATTCAATATTATATTCAAGATTTACCCGTCTACTGTTTTGTGGAGAGAGTAGATACGCTTTTGAATTCTTGTTATATTTCAAGACGAAGAAGAAATTCTTATGATCCTGGATATCAGAGAACATTAAATGAGAAAAGAATTTCCAACATTCAACAAAATATAGAAAATCAAAATGGATTAGCATTTCCAAATTCCATATTGATCTATTCTCCAAAACTATCTGACAATATTATTCCAAAAGAGGAATGTCCTAAATCTACAACGACTAGATTTCCCACAAGTTTTTGTTCATGTCGTGTGATTGATGGCCAACATAGATTACTTGGATTCTCAAAACTTGATCAAGAAAACTAGAATCATATTATCTTACAGTTATCGCCCTGCCTGAAATTGAGCCTGAGAAAGAATTTACCACTTTTATCGATATCAATTCAAAGCAGCAAAAAATGGATAATAATCTTATTCTACATCTAAAGTCTGATTTTAATTGGCCAGAAAATTCTAAGGAACGTCTAGATCAAATTGGAGTGCGTGTAGCTGAAAAACTAAATGAAAAAATCCTAAAAAATAGAATTTATTTTGGCACTTCTGATGAACCCAAAGGGGACAAGATAACACTGGTCACATTTGTTCCCGCTTTAAGAAATAATAAGCAAATACTATCTAATGAGGATGAAACGTACAAGAAGGTCTCTAAAATATTTGCATTAATTGGAGAACACATGTCCAAGTTATTACAACCAACCGGTTTTTTGAATCAGAATCAGGGTATACGTGTTCTATTTAGATTGGTTCACTTATTTGAAAGGAATCAAAAAAGTGGAAAAATTTCGATAACACAAAAGGATTTTTTTGCAGATTTAAGTTTTAGATGAAAAAATGATTCAGGAGCTTTTTGATTATTATGGTGGAGGAGGTGCAACTACTGCAACAAAACAAATTATCAGTCGGATTAAAGAGATGTATCCTCAAAAATATGCCAATATGCAAGAAACACTAGTGGGAATCTAAGTTTTATGTGTTGAAAATGGATGATGAATCTAAAGAATTTCAAAAAAAGTTGGCCTGGACTCAAATTTGGTCTAGTGCCATAATTACACTTGGAGGAGTATCTTTTGGTAGTGGTATTTCCATGTGGATTACTGTTTAGACTCTAATTGGTACAGCAAGTACTTTGGAGGGTGAATCTAAATTTCTTTTAAGTTTAGTAGATCTTTTTCAAAGACTAGGTCCTCTTTTTGCTCTCTTTGGAATTGTGGCAATTCTTATTGGATTTATAATTCCGACGTTACAACTTTGGCCAAAATCAAAAAAGAACACAAATCATAATACATGTCATTGTGGAAATAAAATTCCTTGTTCAATTCATGAGAATAAATCTACACCTATTTGATTAAAATATTATCAAAATTTGAACAATTTCATTGAATTTTTAAAAGAATCTTCTCATAAATTTTAGAATTTTTACCATCTACCAAATTCTTCTTCATATACCATAATGTAGATTTGTTAATTCCTAATTCTTTTCTTTCATCTGGAGTCATATTCAAAATCTTTTCTCTTAATTCCAAATCATTCTTTCTACTCAATTTTATTTTAGAAATGACAAAATCAAATTCTTTTTTCTTGTCTACAATGAAATTGGCCAATTGTTGTAAATTATCTTGTAAGATAATCTGAAATGAATAGTTCTTTCCATTCTTGTAATTGTATCTAGCATTAAAGTTGGAATTTATTTTTTCAATTAATAATTTAGCAACATCTTTTCCCAGTCTTGTGTGATAATTCTCTGTAATTATAAAATCAGATTTCTTGATCTTCTTTTCTTCCAATAATTGTATAACAGATACATCAATAAGTCATCTGAATAATTCCTGAATGTCATATACTAACGGTGTTCTGCTCCGATTAATTTCATGTAAAAATCCAATGGAATAGTCCAGTCCAATTACATTGATTGTTTTCCTTATTTCTGATTCCAAAAGTGCTTAACCATAATTCAATAGAGCGTTGATCTCGTCTAGCGCATTATAGTTTCTAGAGTGTGATTTGTCTGAATGTATCTTTTAAGATTGAACAAAAGGAAAATGGAAATATCATTTGTACTAAAAAATAATCCACAAATGAGGTTCAAAAAGATGTTTTTAGAAACTACGGGAAGGTGTTTAACACAGCAGCATAGCTTGCAAATCTATGATTTTTTGGCTTTACTAGTTTTTGATGATATTTGCTGATGGTTTTTCCAACTGCCCCGTTAAGACCAAGTGGACCTTTGACAAATTTTCCGCTGTTTGCCCAATTGAGCACTTCATCAGTTGGGGCATAATAGTTTGTAATTTTTTTGTGTACAGTATTTTCGAGTATTTTGCCATATTCTTTAGAAGATGGCACATCTTCAGTAATTGACGCCCCAAAAAGATACACACTTTCAACAATTCGATGATTTTGTTTCTTTTTTGAAAGATATTCAAGACCACTCAAGATCACCTGGGATCCCAAAGAGTGCCCCATTAGTCGAATCTTTGTATCAGGACTGGCAGCCTTGAAATCTTCAATGAATTTTCCAAGATTGCGTCCGTTTTTCTTTGCAATTGTTTGGCCCACTGCAAGTACATGCTTTGCATGTTTGACGAGATGTGCACCAGTGACGTTTGAATCATAGCTAAAACCGATTACAGGATAACCATATCCCAGTTCATGTAATCTGTTTTTTGCCAAGACTATTTTGGCAACAGCTCCGGCATTGTCATTTCTTAAACCGTGAATCATTACTGTAAACTCTTTAGAATTAATCAATTTTTTAAAATCATTTTTCGGATAGGTATGGTATGAATTATTTTTCAGAGTCTTTCCATTAGACAGATCATAATAGCCTCTAGTTGAAATTCTTGGAACGGGCCTTTTCTTTTTTGTCTTCATTTTTACTCAGACGGGCCCAACTGTGTTTTGTGTTTTTCAATGTCAGATTTTTCCACCTTGGCAAACAGCGGTGATGAGTCACCCAACAGGTGACCTGATGAAATATTTAATTCAGACATGCCATCCCAAGAAGAATCATTGACCATTCCATCTAATCCCAATTGATTCCAAATCTTTTGTGAGGATTCTGGCATGAATGGAAATATTGCGATTGCCAGACTTCTAGCAGCATTTACTGATAGATACACGCAATTTACAGCTCCGGCGCCGTTTTTCCATGGTTCCTTGTGTTGGAAATACTGATTAAAAAACGAGGAGAATTCCATAACTTTCTTCAAAGCCCTGTCAAGATGGTTTTGTTCCATGAGAGAGCCCACATCAGATGCAAGATTTTTAATTTTTTGTTCTGCTTCAGAGTCTTTTTCATCAAATGGTGTATTTTCAGGAACCTTTCCATCAAATGCTTTTTTGGTAAACCCTAGTGCCCGATTGACAAAATTTCCAAGATTTCCAATCAGCTCAGAGTTAATCCTAGTGGTAAAGTCATCCCAATCAAAGTTCAAATCATCTTGGGAGTAGGGGTTGATGGACACAAGATAAAATCTAAGATAGTCTGCGGGATAATATTGCAAAAATTCCTTTAGTCCAATATACCAATTCCTGCTTTTAGAAATTTTCTTTCCCTGAAGTGTCAGGTGTCCCCTAGTCGGAATGTAGTCAGGTAACTTGTACTCACCATTTATTCCCAATCGCATTGCAGGTAAGAAAAGATAATGATGATACACGATATCTTTTCCAATGAAATGGTAAATGTCAGCAGAATTCCAAAAATCTTTTCCGTCAATTCCTTTATCATTTAGAAATTTCATTGCAGTTGAAATGTATGCCAAATGATTATCAAACCAACCATAGAAAACCTTGCCTTCTGCACCGTCAAGTGGTACAGGCACACCCCAGGGGATGTCTCTAGTTATATCCCAATCAATTAGCCCGGTTTTAATCCAATTTTGAACATATTTTTTTACATCTTTTTGAAGATGTGGACTTTCATCCAACCATTTTGATAAAGAATACTCAAAATTTGTTAACTTGTAAAAATAATGTTTTGTTTTTTCTTTAGTCGGAAGTTGACCACATATGGAACATTTTGGATCTTTGATTTCCTCAGGTACACGGCCACAACTTTCACATAAATCAGAATATTGATCCTCAGCATTACAATAAGGACAGGTACCCTTGACATATCGGTCAGGTAAAAACTTCTTATCGTTATTGCAATAAAATTGAATAATTTCTTTTTCATAAATATGCCCAGCATTATTTAATTTTTTGAAGACATCTTGAACGAATGCTATGTTTTCAGGAGAGCTTGTCTTGTAAAACAAATCGAACTTGATGTTAAACGCAGAAAAATCATCATGATCACGTTGGTTCCAATGGGCAACATATTCCGATGGAGCCTTTCCCTCTTTTTCTGATTGAATCAGAATTGGAGTTCCATAATCATCAGACGCACAGACATAGTATGCCTCCACCCCATTGAGTTTTAGAAACCTAGTTGTTACGTCAGCAGGAAGATACGTCGATGCAACGTGTCCCAAATGGATTTCACCGTTTGCATAAGGCAATGCACTTGTAATGATAGCTTTCTTGTTCATCAGATATTATTTGAATGCGACATTGAGGTTAAGAAGTTTACCAGTTGTTTGCATACTTTACTTGTTCAGAAGTAAGTTTGTCAATTTTAACATTCATTGCATTAAGAGCATCAACAGCTACTTGCCTATCAATTTCTTTGGGGACATCGATAATTTTGTTTTCCATCTTATTATGATTTTTAAGAATATACAGAATAGACAAGATTTGATTTGAGAAAGACTGGGCCATTACCTCTGGCGGGTGTCCTTCTGCTGCAACCAAGTTTGCAAGACGACCCTGTCCAATTAGATAAACTATTTTTCCATTTTTCAAAGTACATTCATCAAGATTAGGTCTTACCTCTTTAACGGATTTGGATGATTTTAGTAAAAATTTGCTGTCAATTTCCACATCAAAGTGACCGACATTGCCCATAATTGCACCGTTCTTCATTTGCAAGATATGCTCTTTTCTAATGACACTTGTCATTCCAGTGCATGTTACAAACATGTCACCAATCTTTGCAGCCTGTGACATTTGCATTACTTCAAATCCATCCATGTGAGCTTCAAGTCCTTTGATTGGATCCACCTCAGTAACAATTACTTTCGAACCCATTCCCTGAAATCGGGATGCAACACCGCGTCCAACCCAACCGTATCCAACTACAACAACGCGTTTTGATGCCATAAGGAGATTCATTCCACGCAGATAGCCGTCAATTGTACTTTGTCCAGTGCCGTATCGATTGTCAAACATATGTTTTGTTTGAGCTTCATTAACTAAAATTACAGGGTAACGAAGTTTGCCTTGATTTTCCACAGCCCTGATTCTGGTGACGCCAGCAGTAGTTTCTTCTGTAGCCCCCAAAACTTTCATATCTTTGAATCGTTTGTCAAAATGAGCTTTGATATTCATATCAGCGCCATCATCTGTTAGAATAGTAGGTTTGTGTTTTAACACTTGATCAATGCACCAATCATAATCTTTGACAGATTGACCATGCCATGAATAAACATGAATTCCCTGAGATGCCAAAAATGCAGCAATATCATCTTGAGTAGTCAACGGATTTCCACCACAACATGCAACAGTAGCGCCCAATTCTTTAGCACCCATAAGTAAAACGGATGTTTCTTTTGTAATGTGCAAGCAAAAACCAAGTGTGACGCCTTTGAGGGGTTTTGATTTTTTATAGCGATTAATAGTATTGTCTAAAATTTGCATATGAGATCTAGCCCATTCATAAGATAATTTGCCTTCTTTGATTAATTTTGGATTAGTCTTAACTTTGCTCAACATTGTCACACATGAATTAGACTATAAAGTTCTATCATGCGAATCTAAATAAATGACAAGAACATTAGAAAAATATTGACTTGGAAGAAAATTGCAGATAAAGGTGAAGTTGCGGCTGGTAAAGGTAAGGCCTTCAAAATTGACGGAAAGCAAATTGCAATTTTTAATCAAGATGGATATCATGCAATGGACGACCTTTGTGTTCATCAAGACGGATCAATTGCACCAGGTAAATTAGAAGGAGACATAGTAGAATGCCCATTACATTTTTGGCATTACAATATCAAGACAGGAGAACTCACAGATTATCTTAAAGAAGTAAAGCTTGAAACATACTCGGTGCAAGCACGAGATGACGGCATCTATATCGACATTTAATTACTCAAAATAGATTAGCGTTTCATCATAATTTGATAGATAAAATTTAAAATTGTGCAATCAATGGAAATGCACAAAACTGTTTTGGTGTCAGGCACCAATCATATTTAGCACAAATTCTTCTGGAATGAAATTACAGTAAATTAGAATACTGATAAGACATGTACATAGATAATTGGTTTTGATTCGATAGTAGGCATAAGTTTTATTCACATGCATTCTCAAAACTAATTGTTGAATCCGGACATCATAAATGAAATCACAAATCAAAATTATTCCGTAGTTACCGAAACAATTGAAAGATTCGTATCTGAACAAATTGAAAAGAGTCATGTAAAAGGAGTCATTTTAGGATTAAGTGGAGGCATAGATTCAGCAGTGTTATCTTACATTTGTAAAAGAAAACTAAAAGACAAAACACTTGCACTAATAATGCCAGATACCGCAATCACACCCGAATCAGAAACGGAGGATGCACTCAAAATAATTGCTTTGACAGGGATAGAATACAAGCTAATTGACATCAATCCAATCATAAATGAATACGCGACACATATTGAAACAAATGAAAAGTCCATTGGTAATCTTCGAGCAAGAGTCAGGACAAATATTTTGTATTACTATGCAAACTCCAAAAACTACCTGGTCTTAGGTTCAAGTGACAAAAGTGAGTACATGATAGGATATTTTACCAAATTCGGAGACGGGGCATCAGACATTACGCCAATTATTTCATTATACAAGATTCAAGTAAGAGAAATTGCAAAGTATTTGGGAGTGCCTGAAAATATTATTTCAAAAAAGAGCAGCCCACATCTATGGAAACAACACGAAGCTGAAAAAGAATTAGGAATACCATATGAAAAAATTGATTCCGTCCTGTATTGTCTGTTAGATAAAAAATTAACTATTGATGAAACTGAAAAAATTACTCAAATAGATAAATCAGATATTAAAAAAATAAATCAATTAATGACAAACAGCGAACATAAAAGATCACTGCCACAAAAACCAAATAGAGATTAGTCATGAAACTGCAAGATACATTATCAAATTTGGAACAAGAGGTAGACGTTTCAAAAAACGTGAAAATTTATCTCTGTGGAGTAACCGTTTATGATGAATCTCACATAGGTCATGCCCGAACAATCATAGTTTTTGATGTTTTAAGAAAATATTTGGAAAGTAAAGATATCGAAGTAGAATTGGTTCAAAACTTTACTGATGTAGATGACAAAATCATTAAACGAGCAAAAATAGAAAATACGTCTGCAGAAAAAATTAGTGTCAAATACATCGACAATTATTTCAAGGATTTTGATGGATTAAATGTTAAACGAGCAACAAACTATCCAAAAGCAACAGAACACATAGAAGACATCATCAAATTTATTGAAAAATTAATCAAAAATGAAAGCGCATACACTACAAAAAATGGAGTATACTTTTCAGTATCAAGATTTTCAGGATACGGTAAACTATCCAAAAAGAAAATAGATGAACTTCAGTCGGGATCAAGAATCGAAGTAGACGAAGAGAAAAAAGATCCATTAGATTTTGCAGTATGGAAATTTTCAGATACAGATCCAACATGGGATAGTCCATGGGGCAAAGGAAGACCAGGATGGCATATCGAATGCTCAGCGATGAGCATAAAGTATCTGGGAGAAAATTTTGACATTCATGGAGGCGGACGAGATCTCATTTTCCCTCACCATGAAAACGAAATTGCACAATCAGAATCATGCACAGGTGCTCAATTTGCCAAAATTTGGATGCATGTAGGGATGGTAACGATAAATGGTGAAAAAATGTCAAAATCAATTGGAAATGTAAAATCAATTAAACATGTTTTAGAAAACTGGGGATCCAACGTGATCAGACTATTCTGTTTGTCAGGACATTATTCCAAGCCCATTGATTATTCTGAAGAATTGTTAGAGGAGAATCTTACAAAATGGAGACAAGTTGAAACATGTTATTATGAACTAATTCATGCAGACAATGAAAACAACGAAGAAATTAAATCAATCATCAAAAATCTAAGCACTGAATTTAACAATGCATTAGAAAGCGACTTAAACACACATCTTGCATTATCAGCATTTTTTCAACTAGTCAAAGAAACTAATAGATTGGCAGCAGACGAAAAACTTGGAAAAGAGAATGCCCATACCATTAAAATAGAATTGAAAAGAATGCTGAAAATTTTGGGGTTAAGAATTCCAGAAATAACTGAAGATGAAAAACAAAAAATTGATGAATTAATTACAAGTAGAGAACAGTTTAGAAAAGAAAAACAATTTGAAGATGCAGATAAAATTCGAGATAAACTAAATGAAATGAACATCGAATTGATTGATCATAAAGAAAAAACAATTTGGATGCTAAAAGAAAAAATCAAAGCTGAAAATTAAAAATTAGGACATGCTAATTAGGATTCACTAACTATTATTGTTCCTAAAAAAATTAGGTGAATCTAATTAGTTGAATCTAATTTTCGCAGTGTTTAATAGAATTAAAAGTGGACGAAATACATGAACGCATGGAGTAAATTTTGGGATTGGTATGAAAATAAAATATTAGGAAGTATAATACTAATTGCAATAATACAATTCATTCAAGTTCCACACATGATATGGAATGCAGACATTATGCTAGAAGCAGGAATTGTATCCAGAGTTCACCCAATTATAGATTGGTTCTTGTACGGAGTTGACTTGATTGAAATAATTTCAATCATAAATGTTGGAATGATCATGTTTAGTCTAATTAAGAAAAAAAGAGATCAGAAAAGACAAATTAAAAAAAATGCAAGAGTTAATCTTTAGATTTTCAAACAGCATGATTATAGAAATTTGTTTTTCAAAATTTCATCGACCAAAGTTTCATTCTTTTATTAAACATCTAGGATGTATTTACGCTCATTTGAAAAGATTAAAAAATAATCAAAAGAAATCAGAGAGAACCTTTTGCCTCATCAACCCAAGGATGTTTCCGTGCGCAAGCCATTCAGATTTACTAATGCTCATTTTACTTGAAGCTAACAATAAAGCAGCATCAAAATTATCAGAAATTATTGGATTTTGTTTCATAGCTTCACGAATTCCTTCACGAATTTGCCATACGCCTACAGGAACAGCATATTCGGGTCTAATTTCCCGTAAAATAACAACTCCCGCTTGAATTTTCTTTTCAACCAAGTATTCCAAGACTCCCAACTTAGCAGCAAAATAAGCACCAGCTATTGCAGGAGAATGATCAATACCACGTGCATCTTCACAGTCAGAACCAAACCCCAAAACACCATTGGAAGACCATGCTTCAATCATCTCATAGACCCATCTATGAGGAAATAAAACAATACTGAAAATATTCCCCAAGTGTGCATAAGAAAAAACCCTACAAGAATCAATCAAACTATTATCTAAAATTTCTTCAGTAAGGGACTTGCAAATGATATCATCAGTTGCAGTTATACTCCATTTAGTCGGAATTAGTTTTCTTTTTTGCCCCAGCATTCCAATGCTAAAACATTTTTGAATTTTTGAAATTTCAATCCCAGAATGATACAAATTCAAAACCGCATCTTGAGCTTTCAAGTCTTTGTCATAATACATTTTTTCAATGGATTTCACAGAAGTTGTTCCTGAAAATTTTGCAGATTTTATTTCCCCAATAGGACCAAATGGTGCGCTTACACCATCAATGGAAATATTAGATGACGGAGATTTTTTAAACATCAAATCGGAATCAATGGGTTTTGAAGACATGGCAACTTCTTGAAGATTTTCAATGTAACGTCCATCAGTTTGATCAATTGAGATTTTTTGTATGCCACGAACCAAATTTAATCTAAAATTAACAATGTCTTCTAATGACTTACCCGTCCATTTTTCAGGACTATCAAGCAAGCTCGTATCACCGTGAATTGGCGGAACCATTGGACCGACAAAGACTTCAGGATAATTATAAGAACCTACAAAAATAGAGGGAGGGCTTGTACCGCTTATAGAATCAGAAGAAAACAGATTCCCATGTTTTGAAAGTGTTTCATTCCATTTAGCCAATATTGAACGTCGAATTTCTTGAGAATCAGAAGACATTGTAAATTATGCCTAAAATATGCCTATTAAGTTGCCTAATTGCAAAAATTGGTGGATTGTTAACGGATGATGTTTAAGAGATAATTTTCAAACAAAGAAACGTGTCAATCAAAAGAATTGTCTCTTTTTTACCTAGTGCAACTGAGCTGCTTTATGAATTTGGAGTACAAGATGATCTGTATGGAGTTACTCATGAATGTAAACATCCACAAGATGCAATTTTAAAACCACAAGTGATCAGTTCAGTAATAAATTCAGATCAACTAACCAGCAAAGAGATCGACACAGTAACTTGTCAATTGTTAAAAGATGGAAAGGATATTTTTGTATTGCATGAGGATAACCTAAAAGACGCAAATCCTGATCTGATTATTTCACAAGAAACGTGTGAAGTTTGTGCTGCATATACTAATCAAGTGAATAAAGCATTGAAAATTCTTCAAAAAAAGCCGATATTGTATTCAATGAATCCACATAACATGAATGAAATTATGATTTCAGTTAAAGAGTTGGGTGAAAAATTAGGGAAGAAAAACAGAGCAATTGAAATTATCGAATCGCTTGAAAAAAGAATTAAAAATATTGAAAAAAGTCACAATATTAAACATCCAAAAGTACTGGCAATAGAATGGCTTGAACCGTTTTTTACTGCAGGGCATTGGATTCCAGAAATGATCCAAATTGCAGGAGGAATAAACATGGTAAGTAAAACAGGGGAACATTCTCGACGATTAGACATGGATGAAATAATCAAATCAAATCCAGACATAATCATCTTAATGCCATGTGGGTTTGACACACATAGAACAGTAACAGAGTATGATAAAATTTTAAAAAATAATGAATCATGGAATTCACTAAATGCCGTTAAAAAAAACCAAGTTTTTGCTGTAAATGCAAACTCATTTTTTAGCAAACCCAGCATACGAACTGTAGAAGGGATTGAAATTCTTGCAAAAATAATCCAACCCGAAGAATTTACTAATTTGAAAGTTTCAAACAAATCATTTACAAATATAGAGAAAAAATGCCCATAGGCTCAAAAAATCCCTTCATCATACAACACAATATACAATTGGTCATAGTTATTTTTAGAAATCACATAATATAGAAAGAAATTTTGTACAAGATTCATGTATGGATGACTATTAGAAATGATAAACTTTGTTTTGAGTGAACCAAAGAAGTGAATGCAGTAAATAAAATTATTTTTGCACAGCACTGACCAGAGATACAACATCTCTATCCCTCAGCTGATAATCTACAGGGAGTCTCAATTTATACCTCAAGTCTTTTCCATAAAGAAGTCCCTTAGTTAAATCAGAATGAATCTCTTTTGCAAGATCGGTAATTGTAGCCCCGTCTTTTAGCAAAATTAAGTCAGGCAATACACGACCATTTTTGTCAGATAGATTTTTCTCATCTGCAACTGGATAAATGGAATTCATTTTCAATAGTTTGAAAACTGCAACATTAATTGCAAATTGAACGCCAGTCCGCATGTATTCGCCCATAATTCCTTTTTTAATAAAATTCAACGCATTGATCTGTTTTTCATTAAGTTCATCAGATCGGATAATTTCAAATTGTTCTGAGCCGGGAGAATATTTTATCAGCCCTTTTTGTTCTGCACGCCTTAAACTAAATTCACTGTCACCACTTACAGGAATCACTATTGAATCATTGTAACGCTCTCTCAACCTATCAAAGTTATTGTCAGCCCCCTCAACATCAACTTTATTTGCTACAATTAATGTAGGCTTTGAGATTTTTCTTAGATGTGTTGTAAATTTTTTACTGTCAATTGTATCAAAATCATCAAATTTTTTTTCTTCAAGGTCCGTTTTTGATAGAGATGCTTTAACGTGTATTTTGTTCACACCAATGCCCCGATAAAGATCAGTAATTGCATCTACAATGTCGGTACCAGTTTCAATTAATTTTGATACTTTATCCCTATTGCCTTCCAAAATTTTATGATACCACATTACTAATTCTTCTTCAATATCTGCAAAATCAGAAACAGGATCCCCATCTCCAACTTTAGTTATTTTTCCACTTGAATCAATCCCACCGGAGGCATCAACAACATGAAGTAGTGCATCAGATTGTGCAGCAATAGATAAAAACTGATTTCCAAGACCCTTGCCTTTCCAGGCACCTTTAATCAAGCCAGGCAAGTCAATCAGTTCAATTGGAATATACCTCCACCCATCCAAGCATTTTGAATTATTTGGATTATCTTGAATTTTAAATTCAGGATGGACACAAAGAGAAATTGCATGTGCCACTCCAGATACAGAAGATTTTGTAGTAAACGGATATGATGAAATTTCTTCAGAGGAAAGAGTGGCAGAATTAAAAAAAGTGGTCTTTCCGGTATTGGTTTTGCCAATTAAACCAATTTTGATAGACATGTAATAATTACTATTTTAAAATATTTATCTCTGCCTAAGAATTTGAAGGATTTTGATTTTTGATTTTTTCAAGAGTTTGATTGAGTTCCTTTATTGCCCATTCAATATCAGAAAAATCAGATTCAGACAGAGATTCATGCCATTTTTCTAAAACACTATTTGCAATCTCTGAACAATTATAGATTAGATTCCAATAAGGATGATGCTCAGCAGTAGTGTACGCAAGTTCAGTTACATCATTAAGACCATTTTGCGCCCTAGCTAACGAGGTTATTCTTTGACCAAATATTTTGACTACATCATTGTTAAGATCCTTCTCTATTTTTAGAGGGACATTCTGTTGCTCATATTTTTTTGCAAATCCCAACAAATCATTATAAAAATTTTCAAAATCAGTCATCGTAATAATCTTTGATGTTCTGCCAACATACATCGGTTAAAAACTACTTTGATTCCAGCACTTCTTGCCAATTCTTCAGCTTCTAAATTGTGGATTCCTTCTTGAAGCCAAATCACCTTGGGTTTTTTCTTAATTGCCTCTCGAATAACCGGTAAAACCTGATCAGATGGCCTAAACACATCGACAATATCCACATCTCCAACTACATCAGAGACAGAATTGTAAGATTTTTTACCTAAAATCTCATCAGAATATGGATTTACAGGAGTAATATCATATCCATTCTCAAAGAGATATTTGGGTACATAGTGTGCTGCTTTTGAAGGGTTTTTAGACATTCCTACCACAGCTACTTTATTCAAAGATAGAATATCACGAATTTGTTCATCAGATGATGGATCTTGTTCCATAATTAACAGTCGATCATGAAGAATATAATTTTTGAATTTATTAATTATGCAAAGAATTTTTTAGTCGTAATTATAACCACAAAATATGGATTCAGAGCCAAAAGACATCATAGTTCTAGGTGCAATAAAACATGGAATAAAAAAATTCGACAAAATCCAAAAAATGACACAGATTGAATCTGAAGAATTGAATTCAATATTGGAGCAACTAGAAAGTCGAGGTTTTATTCAGACTGAAGAAAAAAAAGGATGGTTTGGAGTGAAAATAGAAATTACTGCTACGGAAAAAGGTTCCAAAGAAGTAGATGAGCGAGTCCATGAATTACAAACAAAATGGAATCAAATGTCGGTCATATACAAAACAGGTGACAAAGAAAAGTTAAAGCAGGAAATGGACAATAACAAATCAATTATTCCATCAATGATGTTCTTTGGAGTAATGGATATGATGATGTTTTCAATGATGTTCAGTATGATGGCCATACCAATGTCAGATTATGTTTCATCAGAAAATATGCCAGATACAGGAGATACAGGTATGGATGATGGAAGTGCTGGTGACGGAGGATTTGATTTTGACATTGGATTCTAGTGGGTATTTTATACTCGAAATAAAAACAAACTATAGTTGATTTACAATTCATTTGATAATCCAGGATTAGTTAAAATACTCAAATTTTTACAAACTCACAATACAGAATATCTTTCAGGTCAGGATTTGAGTGATGTCTTACGAATTAGTAGAGTTGCAGTATGGAAACATATCAAAAAAATTAAAGAGTTAGGATACACCATTGAATCAAAACAAAAGCTAGGTTACAAGCTCATATCAAATTCAAACTTGTTACTTCCATGGGAAATCACCTCAAATTTGAAAACAAAAATCATCGGACAACAGGCATATTATTTTGATATAATTGATTCTACTCAGAATCAAGCATTAAAAATGGCAAATGATACATCACAAGATGGCTCAGTGATTGTAGCATCAAAACAAACAGGAGGCAGAGGAAGAGCAGGAAGAAAATGGATTTCGCCAAAAGGTGGGATTTGGATATCAATAATATTACAGCCAAAATTTGATATTTCTATTACCACATTATTTCCTATTGCATCGGCATTGGCATTATCAATTGCAATAGAAAAAACCTTTTCGATAAAACCAGAATTAAAATGGCCAAATGATTTGACAATAAAAGGGAAAAAGGTGGCAGGCATGCTAGTAGATGTGTCACTAGAATCAAACCGAATTGAAAATTTAGTTTTGGGAGTAGGAATAAATTTTGATGTAAATGTAAAACAAATTGAAAAATCACTTAAAGGAACACCAAATTTTTATGGGGTGGCAACGCTTAATGGACAAAAAAAGAAAGTCAAGCCAATTCAATTGGTTCAGACTTTTTTAGTAGAATTAGAAAAAATATACAAATCACTTAATGCAAAGAAGACAAAGAGAATTATTTTTGAGTGGACATCTAGATCATCAACAATTGGAAAAAATGTAGAATTAAACACGGCAGATACAAAAATTAAAGGAAAAGCAATCAGAATTGATGAAGATGGGGCATTGGTGGTATTAGAAAATAACAAGGAACACAGAATAATTGCAGGAGATATAATTCACATGTCAAAATAGAGCTATTTTTTTTTCAGGTTTAGTTTTGGGTTTAGTTTTGGGTTTAGTTTTGGGTTTAGTTTTGGGTTTAGTTTTGGGTTTAGTTTTGGGTTTAGTTTTTGACTGATTAGAAATCATAGATGATTGTTCTTTTAGAATTTCCTTTAGATCCATTTGTATCTCAAAAACTAACGAGAGTAATACCTCCAGAG
>Ga0224508_10001779_pt1 | contig 18976 bp, 11 predicted proteins | sample SF_Jan12_sed_USG_4_FD_170157 | JGI IMG/M metagenome (GOLD analysis project Ga0224508, IMG submission 170157) | Sediment microbial communities from San Francisco Bay, California, United States - SF_Jan12_sed_USGS_21 | ecosystem: Environmental > Aquatic > Marine > Sediment | place: USA... | reverse complement strand
TGCGATCAACTCTCCACGCTTCACCTGCTGACCTTCTTTCACAATGGTCTTGGATGGAGCCCCGATATGTTGGGACAAGTGTAACGTATACTCTTCAGAGAATGGAACCCGCTCTATTTTTCTGGCTTGAGTTAGCTCCTTGGAAGCCTTCGGGTGAATACCGTGCTCGAAGCTCAATAGAGCACGCTCAAATCCATTTTTCGTCGATTTCCACATGAGGCTATTCCTTTCTTTCCTTTCCTTTTTCGGATATCATCAGAAGCTTGTCCCTCAATTGGTTCCGTACTCTTTCCATCAACTGTTTTTCTATTCCTTTTTCTTTTTGTTCAAATGCTTCGCGCATTTCAGTCTTGGCGATCTGAAGCTTTTTAGAGAATTCTTCCTCGACTTTTTTCCACAATTTCTCTGGATCATCCGTGAGGTAGCCAGCCAGTTCTCTAAGCATATTCCACTTTTTAAGCGCAATCTCCGTGAGTCTGATTACCGGTTCGGCAACGGACCAAGACTCGAGGTGTCCCTGGGGGTCGACATAAAAGATCACGGGCTGGGCAGAGGCTCTTGAATTTGGGTCCAAGGTCAGATAATCAGGCACCGTTACATGATTTGGCTCTTGTTTTTCCATCAGCTGAAAGCTGTCTTGCCAACCCTCTTGATGAAATAGCCAATCGGCATATGTCCAGACGTAATCAATATCAGTGTCCGCACCGTCTTTCTTGTATGGAATCGTTTCACGGTACCATTTCAGATCAGGACTGGGATTGCCTTCGAGGTCTAAGCAGGAGGAGATGAGCTGCCTCTTTGGGTCGGGCCGAAAAGAGAAAGTAGGAAAGGCTCTGGTCTTTTGCGCCAGGTCTAGATAAGCCGGCAGATTAATGGATCGGCAAGATTGACCAGGTGTGGCAAAGTGTAGAATGGCAGGATTCCGGCTAACAAGCAATTCCCTCATACCTTCAAAAAGGTAGCTGGACCGATCCAAACTTCCTTGCAAATATTGGCTTCTTCTTGAAGCGAGTACGGAAGCCGTAAGTGGCCAGGTTCGGAAAAAATGATCGACACCATCTGCTTGTCTTCCCACGGAGCATTCGTCCATAATGAGAATCTTTACCGGCCATTCCGAGTGAAGAAGGCTTTGAAGCGTTTGTAAATTTAGACCAGCTACTTGTCGATCTTCCACCACTAGAAGCGTTAGGGGAGCCAGAGATTTTTCCTGTTCATTCATTTGCTCCCATTTCAGGTCTGCGATTTCTTGGGCATGGATTTCAGGTCTGTATTTACCGTTGATCTCCAGTTCAGCTCTCCGCAACAGTTTTATGTTGTCAGTGAAATGGCGGAGGCATCCCGTCACTAAGCCGGCCACTTGTGCCAGAGTATGGGAGCTTTTGACCACCAAGGCCGGTGTGTAGAATGGATTCCAAGGATATTCGAGAGGCCAGCAATTGGTACCGTCTTGATACATGGCCAACGTATAATTGGATCGCCCCAATCCCGACGGTCCTTCTTCGATCAGCCATCGCAATTGCTTTAGATCCTCAAAGAGTTCCAGTTTGCGCCGGAGAGCAGCGGTGTCCACCAAGCTTAAATGATCGGACTGATCTAAATTACCGATCACTTCGTCGAGAGGCAGTCGTTCACCTTTCGACTTCTCCAATACCTTCTTTAATAATGTAGAGTCTCCCTGCGGGATGGCACTGCTCATCTCATCATGGATATTCTTCGATAAAGCTTCACTTAACTGGGACAACTGTTCTTCCAGGTTTTTGGTTAGCGGTTGATAGATTGCTTGTATATTGGAAACAACGGCATGCAGCACCACCACGGAGGAGAGTCCTTTTTCAGCAGTTCTTCCTGGCACCAGGTTCTCGTATATTTCCCGATCGAGCATGCAGGCTGCCCATGCATCATGAGTGGAATCTTCCACTTTCCGCTGAATGATGTCATTTGAAGTTGGAGGCATTTGACTAAGCAAGTCAAACTGAGCCTGGGATCCTTGCAAAAGCTGTTCATCTTCTTTCTCCATGACAAAAGCCTCGTCGGGGCAGACTTCAACACATATATTACAACCTGTACAGGCATCAGGATTAATTGCCAGAGCAAACAGATCGGAAGACGGCTGTAGTAAAAGTTCTCCCCTGGGGAAAAAGGTATCGGTCACACTTACCGCAAAGCCCCCGATTACTTCAAGAAAATTCTCGAATTCAGCTTTTGTTTGCACTAGTCGATCTCCCTCCATCTGTGACTGGGCGATCAGATTTTCAAAAGCTTCCGGTAGAAAATCCCGGACTGAAGAGATCTGTTCTGATGTTTGTCCCAGAATATCGACACAGGTGGCCGCCAGATTTTTAATGAATGGAGTGAGTTTACCAACTGATTTATGCTGCTGCACAGCTATTTTTTGAGCCCCACGCAGCAAGTTCTCCAGATTGGTCGCCAGTGAGGGGATGGCAACCTGTGGACAATATATTTGACATTGTCCGCACCCGCTGCACTTTTCGGGTTGATGGATGGGAAATCTTTCACGAGTTTCGGAAACAGAAGCAAAACTATTGGTGACCATCGGCGCAATCGGAAGCGACTGAAATGGATCAGCGACCAGATCCCCCGGGTGCCCATACTCGTAAAAATGGATGGTATCACGAAAGAAACGCGATACCCTTGAAAGGGGAGGTCCCTGGTCACCGACCTTATTGATGGCGGTCGGTACGACAGCATGGTCTGTCCGCTTAACCTCACCCATTTCTTGTTCTCCCTCACTTTTTCCAATAGCTAAATCCTCTAGTCCGGGATAATCACGGGTGATATGCTGGAGCATTACCTCCTGCTGTGGATGTCCCGATGAGCTTCTGGAGAAAGAGAGGCCGGTGTAGAAAAGCTTTCTGCGTTCATTTTTCAACAGCATGTTGTCGAAGATGACTCTGGCCTCCTCTTCACCCAGTCCGGATCTGTAAAAGCCCTGGTACAGAGCAGGTGGTTCTGACATGACAGCTAACGTGCTCAAGACTTCCCGATGGATCGGACCTATTTCGCTAGCTGCTGCCGCAACTGTATCCATTATAGTCACACCTTTCCTGCCATCTATTACCCGGGCCAGTTCCTCTAGGGGCAAAGGTCTGAGTTGTGCCAGGTGAATGACACCCACTTTGACCTTTTGGCTACTTCTTAATTCGTCCACGATCTTTATCAAAGGCCAAAAAGATGTCCCTTGCACTACAACAAGGTATTCAGCGTCTTCTGCTTTGTAGGTTTTTAAAGCCTTGTATATTCTACCGGACAAAGCTGCATATTGAGCCCTAACATCGTCCAATAAGTTGGCAAGATGTCGGGCGAAAAATTGTTGTTGTGCGGCCCATTCTAAATCCAATGACCACTGATCTTTGGGGACGTCTATCAGAAGGGGCATATCAGGATTGAACCAATTGGGTACCCTTCTTCGGGTGGCGCCAAATAGCATTTGCTGAGCTGGTGTACGACTCTTAATGGTATCGTCCGGGCTTCCAATGAATGTCCTCAATTCGCGTACACCGGGGAGCTGCATAAATTGAGGCGTATCGGTTTCGTATGCGAGTTCAATACCCAAGATACCCGGGACCAGAGCCAATTCACTCACCTTGTGTGAGATGAGTGCTAAGTCTACCAGTTCCTGCGCATTCGAAGCATAGAGTTGGAAACATCCGAGTTCGGAGGCAGCAAAGTACCCCAGTTGGCGATTATTCTCTGCCTGCACGGGATTCGCTTTGTCATCTAAATATATTAAGGTAGGCAGATGATTTCTTACTAGCTCCTGTAGTACAGACAGATTATCCAAAAGCTGTCCGTTCGTCATATGAGCACCTCCTCGTATTCCTGTTGCAATAATTCCCTTCACTGCTGACAGATCAACACCGGAGAGGTGATCTGCAGTCCTGCCAAAGATATTGAGCATCCCCTCACGGCTGGCAGATTCGGCTGACAGAAAAGCCTCCCCCACACCCAACTCAACCACTCTGGCAGCTTCCTTGCTCGAAAGTGACAGTGTTTTTCCAAATATGGCTCTGGCATCTTCCATGAGATTACGCTGGATTTACTTTGTCCCGATATTTCTCTACTCTGCCAACGGGTAGCTTGAGATCTTGCGGGCCTTCAAACTGTTGCCACTCCACCCAGGTAATGGCAGCGGTAGGACATCGTTTAGCTGCAATCGGGGAGGCAAAATCGTTGAGTTGGTAGTTCACTACAGCTAGATTGTCCTTTATCTCGATCAAATCCGGATAGCCATCAGCAACACAGCGGCCACATGCGGTACAAGCGACCGAGCATCTAGATTCCGCCAGATCTCCCTCCAAGAGCGATCGACACTGCACAATGAGCTTTTGATCTATCGGCATCAAGACGAACAACCCTTTGGGACAGACCTCCACACAGTCATTGCAAGCAACACACAGATCCGGAATGACAACAGGAAGGCCGTCATCGTTGAGGTAAATGGCATCGAAGTCGCAAGCCTCTACGCAATCTCCAAGCCCCAGACATCCCCAAGAACAAGCCTTTACACCGCCTCCCACGACTGCTTCACCCCGGCAAGTTTTCAGGTGACCCTGGTAATCTGCCAAGTTATGTGCTTCTCTCTTTCCGCCTGCGCATAGTAGTCTGGCCACTCTCTTTTCGGCCGATCCCGACTCTACTCCAAGCAAAGCAGCAATCTCCAGAAGTTGATCTGCCGAAGATACCGTGCACTTGGAGGGAGCCATTTCTTTGGCAACCAGTTTTTCTGCAAATGCCCGACAGCCCGGTTGGCCACAAGCCCCACAGTTGGCATGGGGCAATAAGTCTTCTACCTGATCAATTCTCGGGTCTTCATACACTCGGAATTTCTTGTATGATATGGCAATGATGGTGGCGAAAAGGAGTCCAATGCCCACCAGGATTACGACTGCGATTCCCATTTCATTCATCATAGCCTCAATTAAATGGTTCTGCTCGTTTGATCCATTTCTCCAGCCCTTTTTCACTAGCATTCAGAGGGCTACCAGGATGAATGATATGGACCGGACAGACCTCCGCAGCTTTCACCAGGTCTGCGTATGGTCCGGCAGCGGCATCCTTAATGTAGGCCTGCTTATTGCTATCATAACCAAACATTCGGTTGTTCAGATCGATACACTCATTGCAGGTAGTACACAGTGCTGTATCTATATATGCTTCCAGGGAGGCAACCCGAGGTTGTACTATTTCAGGCTCCTCGACCGGTTTCTTTTCGTCTGGCTTGATTGTGCTTTCTTCTGGTTTTGATTCTTCCTGCGTATCCGCAGCAATAACATTACCTATAGAATCTGCTATAGATGACACACTATCGAGATCCAACAGCATGCTAGCCAATTTTTCCATTGAGGATCTGGCGGATTCTACTCTTATCCTTTCCAGTTCCTGCCGGTGCTTTATCTGCAACTCCTCTATTTCCCTTAATCGATCTTCCTCCAATTTTTCCCCCAATTTCTGCGTTGCCTTCTCCACATGATAGCTGTGAATACCGGCATTCTCTTGTAAATAATGCCAAAAGTCAAGTCGCTCCCTGCATAGTGTTGCTATGGACCATGCCAAAGCCACCTTCCACAACTTCTGATCTTTGTCAACCATCCAGATAAAGGGGATCTTTGCGTAAGCATCTTCTTCAGACAGCAGGAGGTACTCCGTAACCAAAATCAAATCATCATTCCAGTATTCTGCAGGTACTTGTAAGAAATGTCCTCTGAGGGCTGCTTGCAGGGAAGCAAAATCGGCATAGGTAAATGGCAAGAGAAGTATCTCCTTCTCACCATCCTGGTTTAGGACTTCCATTTCATGCAGTGGCCAATCTGCCTCCACCGCTGGATTACCTGTAATGGAGAACCTGCTTCCCCATTTCTCCATATGGCTATTGTCAAAGATGAAGGCTGGAAACTCGCGACCTTCTACAGCAGCACTTGTTCTCAAGTATGAAACATGTGCTTTAACCTCATCTTGACTGAGATCGAGAAGATGGAACAAGGAAGGTGTCGGATCGTCGAGTCCAGTCACAATACCATGATATAGAACTTCTGGACTTATGGCAGAAGTCTGAAGCACAAATGTGTTTCGATGTGCAAGAGCCAGGGCTCCCAATTCTCTGCGAAATATGGTGTTCCTGGTGACATCGGGTGACGAAATCGACCGGACCGATAAGTAAGTGATGGCTCTGTTGGAGGCGAGCATCTGGGAGAAAGTGTTCAGCTCCTTGTAGAGTAACTCATCCTCCGTGATAAAGATGACTGGAGTACAATAAGACCACTCTTCCAGCGAAAATGCCTTCCAGTCCAAATGAGCAAAGTAGTCTGCGTGAATGGCAGGCACATATTTATCTGCCAGTTCCAGTGCTGCAATCCGTATGGCCATAATCACAAGGACGCAGGATAAAATCATTTGGTCGAACCGGCCGTTCACGGTCTTGGCCGTGTCCCCGTCGGAAGCCGCCGAGATATCAGCGGCAGCAAATATTTTCTTCCAATCGAGGGTCGATACTTTACTATATTTTTGGCTTAGAATAATGAGTGCATTTTTCTTCAAAAGGAGTTCGGATGCGCCCTTCAGGACTTGGACGATTTTCTGCAATCGCTCCAACCGCTCTTCAGGCATGTGGTATTCTGTGTCGTGTGGAATTATAGAGGAGAGTTTTTCGAAACTGACAAAGTCACTGGCGAACTCGAGCGAGTCGTGTAATTTTTCAGGAGAGGTTGCCTCCGGTGACTTTAACTTTTCAACATTGATCATATCAGTCAGACCGCTAATCAAAGGATCAATTTTCTCCAGGAGTCTTTTCCTGTATAATTTTCTTCTACCCTCGAGAATTTGGTCAAAAATTTGGAAGGGAGCTTTAGGGCTGTAAGGAATGAGCACACCCTTGGTGGGCAATACCTTCTTGAAGCCCTCTAATTCCTGTTTAAATTGAATGCCTTCTTCTCCTTTGATATTTAGTGCGAGCCGGAGGTCGTCGAGGGCTTCGCAAATGAGAGGAGTAGCTTTGAACACCTCTTCTTCAACCACTGATATTTTCTGTGTAATGATCTGACTGAGTCTACCCAACTGGCTAGCTAAGATCTGCCGATCTTGGACTACTGCCGAGCATTTTTTCAGGCAGATATCCAGCCAGGTTGCCAAGGAATATGATGATGCAAAATCTGCTTCCTGGCCCTCTTCCATCATCCAAAAAGGATAACCTTCCTGGGTATAATTTTTGTGAGCAAAAGGTGCAAGTGTGGCGGGGATAAAGCCGTCGTCCAACCTGTATTGCGATGTTAATTCAGTAGGGCCCTGCCGAAAAAAACCCCTCAAATTACGCCAGAAAGCATTGATCTTTTCTTCAGAGGCGGGCTCTGCATGAGGCAAAGTCACATCCGGTCGAATGGATATCTGTGCGATGCTGTCTGATTTATTTTCGGGTGCTGCTACAGGTTGACCAAGCTTGAGCATATGCATTTCTTCCTCCCGAAAGAATTGCTGAAAAATGTCGCTATCCGCTTTCTTGGTTTTCATTTATTTAATGCCTATGAAAAAGAAGTCCGGGTATCATATGGCAAACTTGTCCAATTCTGTTTCTAGCGCCTCCATTTTCTGATCTGTGCTAAATCCCAGGTTTTGCGAACCATATAGATCATATCGGATCGCCTCTTGATTCTGGTACAGCAGACCTAGGTACCAACTCTTACCATTCTCGAGTAATTCCCTGGCGTTGTGGATATTTGACGGGTCATGCTTGACCTTGTTTTCAAACAACTGGGAAGTTGCCGGGTCAACCTGAATACCATCATCATGCTCCAACAGACTGTATAGATCTCGGTTCGAGGTATGTTGATCAACTAAATCCTGCATGAACTTAGGACATCGCATCATGATCTTGACAAAGGCGAAACCGGGATGCTCATGGGCTTTCTTGATGGTAGCGTACAAATGACCAGGTACCCAGTCGGTAGTTTGGGCTACAAACGAAACATTTGAAAGCCCCAGGGTAGTCTGTAAGATATCCACCGGAGGCAGAACCGATCCTGTCGGATGTGTGTTCGATTTCGTGCCAAGAGGAGAAGTAGGAGAGGTTTGCTTTTTGGTCATTCCGTAAATCTCGTTGTCAAAAAGCAATACCGTAATATCCATATTGTATCGCACGCCATGTACCCAATGGCCAGCACCGATAGAGCAGCAATCGCCATCACCTGTGACGACAAATACATTTAGATCCGGCCGTCGGAATTTCACGCCGCAAGCCACAGGAAAGGCCCGACCATGAAGGCCATGAAAACCATAGGTGTCCATATAATGTGGGAAGCGACTCGAGCAACCAATCCCCGATACAAAAACTGTCTTCTCCGGTGGGAGTTGCTTTTCACGACACATACGCTGCACGGCGGACAGAACCGCGTGATCACCGCATCCGGAACACCACCTTGCTACTCCTTTCTCGTAGTCATCGAGGCCATAATAGCTATCAGGCATTTCCAAACTGCACTCAGGCATTAATCCGTACATATTTCAAAGTTTTTAGCGGTTCAATTCTTGATTTACTTTTGCAACGATCTTCCCCGGATTTAAGGGAAGTCCATGGACATTTGAAAAGCAATCAACATCCAGCAAAGTATGAGCCCGTAGGATCCAAGCCAGCTGTGAATATCTCCTATTTTCGGAGGTAATGAGGGGATCAGAGGGATCATCACTGTAATTGATTTCTACCGTCATGACTTTCTTGAATCTTTGAAAGATTTCCCTGAGACCAGGTTCCAATGGACTCAGAAAATGAAGATTCAGGGAAGAGATTTTCAGACCTTTTGCGCGAAGGATATCGACGGCTTCTTCGATAGCTCCCCGGGTCGAGCCCCAGCCGATCAGCAGTAGATCACCATCATGATCGCCATAGACTTTCGGCGGTTTTAAGGTTTGTCCAAAAGCAGCCAGTTTTCGGCTTCGATATGCCGCTGACTTCTGATTGAGATCCGGCTGATAAGTTACCTTGCCACTATCACTGTGTGCCAGGCCGGTTAAGGTGTACTCTCCTCCTTTCTGACCAGGTATTGGTCGTTTGCTCAGACCTGATTCCTCGTTCCATTGGTAGGGATTGACTCCCTCTTTCCATGCACTTTGATCGACAGGAGGTGAAAACCACTCGGCTCTGATACTGGGTCTGGGGAGGGTGGTAACCCCTGTCGCTAAATTGGCATCGGACAATATGAACACTGGCATGCGAAAAGCTTCAGCTATCTGCCGTGCCAGGATCACAAATTGAAAGCATTCTTCAATAGTGGAAGGAGCCAAGACGATCTTGGGAGCATCTCCAGGTTGACCATACATTACGGAAAGTAAATCACCCTGTTCTACCTTAGTAGGCAGGCCCGTGGATGGTCCCCCACGTTGCACTGCGATGATGACAAGGGGAACCTCGGCCATAACGCCGAGACCAATAAATTCTGTCTTCAGCGCTATACCCGGACCAGATGTCACGGTTACTGCTGTTTTACCTGCATATGAAGCACCAATCGCAAAGCCGATAGCAGCGAGCTCGTCTTCGGCCTGGTGCATAACACCACCCACATTGTGAAAGTACTCTGCCAGACTATGACTGGTAGAGGTTGCTGGTGTAATCGGGTATATGGAACAAACTTCTATGCCAGCTGCTGCAATGCCTAAGCCTAGCGCTTCATTACCATTCATGACCAAGAGCTCCTTGTCTGACGGTATTGTTGGTATGTTATAGCGCAGTTGAAGATGTGCTTCAGCCCACTCATAACCAGCATCCAGTAGTTTCAAATTAGTCTCGATCACAGCTTCTGACTTTTTTCGAAAAGTCGTTTTGACCTGTTCTTGAGCAATGGCCATATTGCGGTCATACATAAAGCACAGGAGGCCCAGTACCCACATGTTTTTCCCTTTTTTTGGATTAGCCGTGATCTTTAGACATTGCTCCTCCATTGGAATCTCATGAATGACATAGCCCCGTCGTAGAAAATCCTCCATGGCTCTGGCGTAACTCTCCCGAATCTCCTCGGATTCATGATTTGCCCACATATTTTCTATCAACACGATGGTCCCCTTCTTATAAGCATTCAAATCGATTCTTGTGTAAGGCACTATTTCATTGAAAGCCACTAAGACATCAGCTTCATCACCAGCATTGGTTATTTTTTCTGAACCGATCCTGATACTTACTCCCGAAGCACTCTCTCGTGTCCGGGCTGGCGGCTGGATATCGGCGGGGATGATTTCTACGGTCCACACACCGTTTCCCATCTTTGCAGAGATGGCCCCAAAACTTTGACCCACCTTTTGTGCGCCTTCACCGGAGTCACTTACGATCTCGACAATATGTTCTGTAATGCTAGTCCGTTTAGGTGCTTCCTTGATAGGTTTTACCACAGCTTCGGCTCGATTTTTCATGCTTGTTTACTTGTTTCAAGACCACGGCCATAATCATACACGTGGATGGAGGAAATTTCTATCTTAATACGAAGCCTATCGGTAACTTAAGTCATGCGAGAGGTTGAGATAGGTCACTCACTTTCGAGTCAATACCTGTATGTTATGAAGTCAGATCGCTCTGTGACTAGTTTTAGTCGCCTGGTCCTGACGGCAAATGGTTGTTACCTTCTTCCGGTAAACCGGCCGGGTGCATTCACTACAAATCATTGGCCTTGATGGTATGATGCATTCAATTCTGGGGTTAGCTAGCACGACTCTCTATTAAATATTCAAGGAAGGTCGAATCGTTGCCGAAAATGTTTTGCAGGATGGACGATTGGTTGGCACTATTCGCGCTGATGCAGTCCTGAAACAGTATTTTGATAGATCTACTCTAGTTTCTGCGTGACTAATTGGGGAGAAAAATGCTCCCTTGCATAGTCGGCATTATAGGCTCCCAAGGCGGCGGTTAGCTCAGAATTTGCTAGAAGTTTTTCCAGTTTTTTAACCAAATCAGCCGTATCACGAGGTCTGACTGCAAAACCCATTTTTTCGTTAAAAAAGTCCTTAATTCCTCAAATTTCAGTAGTAATGATGGCTAGACCGCTGGCCATGGCTTCCAGCAAAGAATTAGGCATGCCCTCTCCATGCCAAGACGGAAGCAAATAGATATGTGCTTTTTGAAGCATATTGGACTTATGGTTCCCGTTTAGCAAGCCATGAAAATCCACGTTGAGAATATTCTTTCTAGCCACATATTCTTTGGCATTCTGAAGTTCTCCTCCAACACCTGCAATATCTAGCGTGATACGAGGATACCTTTTTTGTAGTTGGTGAAAACTGTCGATCAGTTCATAGATTCCCTTTACTTTTTCTACACGAGCTAGAAATATAATGCTTGTCTTATCTCGGTCCTTACTTTTGTTACTATCTCGAGCTATAAGAATTTGTTCGTTTACTACAGTAGTTCCTAAATAAAGTGGCATCGTGCAACCGTAGGCCGTCATTCGATCTTAAATTCCCAGGCAAGGAGAATCATTGCATCTGACTTGCCATATGTTAATCGGAAAAAGGGCAGAATTCTTCGCACAACTTTTCTTTCGAAATTTGCATTCCAGCCCCGCCAAAAAACGATGGTTTTGACCTTGAGCCAATGGCAGATCATCACAAAAATGCTATCTCGGAAGAACGATTTGAGATTCAAGGAAGGATTGAGATGTACAACGTCGAAATCCCCCCTATGCACGGTACGCCAAAAATTCCGGTAGTCTTTGATAACTCGACGAAAGAAGGAAAACACATTTTCCTTTTTTCCCTGAGCGCCATAAAAGAAAAAAGTGATGTCATTTCGAAAATGGTTTTCAATAGATCGAAAATAGGATTGCTTGCCGCCTGGAGTATCAAGATTGGGTGCGTGTATTATACCTTTTTCTTCATTAGACATCATCAATACACTGAAATTAGGAATTAACTTGACTGCCTGAATTATGCCGGACATCCTGATTACAGGTTTCCTTGATTTTCAGGTATTACTTACAGAACGAGAAGTGTGTGTTCAAAAGCTGCCTTTGCTTTAGCGAGGGACATAGGTTCCATTTTGGCTGACAGAGAGGATAAAGTCATTTAATTGATTTCCTATCTTCTTGTAATCGAAATTTGCCAGACCCATTTCTCTCCCCGCCAATCCTATCGAGTGGGCTCGATGCGGATGATCGATTACGAACTTCATCTTAGCTGCAAACAGTGGTATATCATACCTGGCTGCGACCAGAGCCGTCTGTTCGTCGATGAAATCATAATGTCTGATTTCTCCAAATCTTGTGGTGATAACCGGTCTTCCAGATGCCAGATATTCCCCAAGTTTGTGAGGAAAACGTGCTGCATCCTGAACTGTCGGCCGCAAAGGGATCAATAACGCTGAAGCTTTTGCATAGTGCGTAGGGATCTGATCATGAGGAACATTGGCATGAATCCGGACTTGCGCGCGATTCTTTGTGGCCAAGGTTTCCGTTCTGATCCAGTCCAGATCGGTCCGGTTTCCTCCTAGAATGAAGTCGAGAAAAATCTTTTTATTCTGAACATCTATTAGGTCGAAAGCTCCTAACACAAATGAAATGAGCTCAGAATAGGAAGCTGCACCGCAATATGTGAGACTGATTTCTTCACCATTTATTTCAGTTGGATTAAATTTTTCAAAATCACAGAGGATAGGAACTTTTAATGTAGGTATTTTGGGATCTAAAGTTTTGACATGACTGGTGATGTATTCACTGATGGGTGTGACGGCGTCTGAAAATTGAACAGCGAAGCGGTCAAATAACCGATCATTCCATCTGCGTACACGCAAAGGAGTGGGTATAGAAGACATCATTTCGTCGTAATTCAAGATTAATGGAACTCCCAGAAATTTTAGCCACATCCAATACAAGAAGATCCTTTGTATTTTGCTAGTGGACACATAACACGCCGTCAAATGTCCTGATCGGTGGATTTTTCGAATGTATCGTAGTTCATGAAATCTTCCTACCACTTTCATCCAGTTTCTCTTGATAAAACTGTCAGGCCTATAGATACTTCCGGATGTATAATGGTAGTCAATACCCTGAAAGGTGCCACGCGGGAAAATTTTTTGCTCAGAACCATGTATGCCTTTAAAACTTATTACGGTCACTTTACTTCCGGCCTTCAAGATTCCCTGAGCCAGCAGAAGCTGCCTCTGAATCGCTCCAAAGCCTAAGGGAAATCCTACTTCACCAAGGAAAACGATGTGCGGACGAATGTTGGTCATATCGAGTACGGATTCACATTATAGATTGTGCAGGTCATACCTATGTTTTGGCCCAAAAATATGTATTTCTCAAGGCCAATTGTGGAATGGCATGCCTACTGAATCTCGTCTGCGATTCTCCATGTATCTTGATCAAACTTATTTTGTTGACACTGTGGGTCCTCAAGACTTCTGATCCCGCTTAATATCCTGGGCGTGTACTGCGGCGATTGCTACCATGTCGACGATCTGACGAACACTGGCACCTAGTTGCAAAACATGCACGGGTTTTTTCAGGCCTAGTAAGATCGGGCCGATCATTGGCATATTGAACACTTCCCCTAAGAGATTATAGACAATGTTGGCGGACGAAAGATTGGGAAAAATCAGTGTATTTGCACGGTGACCAGCAAGTTTTGAAAATGGGTGCATTTCTCTAAGCATTTCTGCGTTGAAAGCCAAGTGTGCTTGCATCTCCCCGTCAACGATCCAATCTGGATGTCTTTCATGGAGGATGGCAGTTGCCTCACGCATGAGCGAGGCTGATTCGCCTTTGGGAACAGAGCCAAAATTAGAATAAGTAACGAGGGCAATTTTGGGCTCAATATTGAAAGTTCTGACCTGGGCAGCTACTAACTCAGTAATATCAGCGATGTCACGGGCGATCAGATGATGATTTATGGTAGTATCAGCAAGGAATAGTGGGCCAAACTTGGTCATGATGATATGGGTACTCGCTACCTTGCTCACCTCCTCTTTCGCACCAATAATCTGCAGGGCCGGGCGTACCGTATCGGGATATTTATGAGAAAGCCCACTGATCATAGCATCGGCAGCATCCGTTTCGACCATCATTGCCCCATAATAGTTGCGGCTCCGCATAGCCTCGGAGGAATCAAGAATGGTCATGCCTTTGCGCTTTCGCTTTTCAAAAAATAACTTACTGTATTGTTCCAAGGTTTTTTCCTGCTGTTTGTTAGCCGGCCGTTTCGGATCTATAATTTCAATACCAGGTAAATCGAGGTCATATTCGACCATGATTGCCTCAATGGTTTCGCGATTGCCCAGCAAGATAGGTTGGGCGATTTTTCCCTCCATGACCCGTTTTACCGCCTTAAGCACCGTGCTATTTCGCGCATCGGCAAAGACTACTCTTTGCACATCTTGTCTGGCTTTGGTCTCAATTACACGTGAAAGTGTGGTGTCAATCCCGAGTCGTTTGGAAAGTACCGATTTGTAAGCCTTCCAGTTCTTGATTGGCTCCTTAGCTACACCACTATCCATGGCAGCTTTAGCAACTGCGGGTGCGACCTCAATGATCAACCGTGGATCGACAGGTTTAGGAATAATGTAGTCCAGACCAAATTTCAGGTTTTGATTGTTGTATGCCAGATTAACGATATCCGGCACCGTCTCTTTTGCCAATTCGGCCAGTGCATGTACAGCAGCTAATTTCATTTCCTCATTGATTTCCGAAGCACGTACATCCAGTGCACCGCGAAAGATGAATGGAAAGCCAAGTACATTGTTAACCTGGTTGGGAAAATCAGAGCGGCCGGTCGCCATGATGCAATCCGGACGGACTGCCTTCGCGTCATCATAAGCAATCTCCGGGATTGGGTTTGCCATAGCAAAAATGATACAGTTGTCGGCCATAGCTTTGATCATTTTCTTACTGAGGATGTTCCCTCGCGATAGTCCGATAAAGACATCAGCACCATCGAGAATGTCAGCCAAAGATGTGTCAGCACTCACCGCACCATTTGTAAATTCCGGTTTCTTTCCATCCAGGTTGTCGCGATCAGGATGGATCAACCCTTTGCTGTCAAACATGAAAATGTTTTTCCTCTTAGCCCCCAGTAGCACATAGAGCCTTGTGCAGGAGATAGCGGATGCGCCAGCTCCACTTACCACGATGCGCACTTTAGAAATGTCCTTTTCTACAAGCTCCAGGGCATTGAGGAGAGCGGCAGAACTGATGATGGCCGTGCCATGCTGGTCGTCATGCATCACCGGGATGTTTAACTCTTTCTTCAAACGCTCTTCAATTTCGAAGCACTCCGGAGCTGAGATGTCTTCAAGGTTGATGCCGCCAAAGGTGGGCTCTAGAATCTTGACAGTCTGTATAAATTCGTTTACGTCTTTAGTGTTGAGCTCCAGGTCGAAACAATCGATGTCGGCGTAGATCTTGAATAGCAAACCCTTACCCTCCATCACAGGCTTGCTTGCCTCAGGTCCGATATCACCCAAACCCAGAACCGCCGTGCCGTTGCTGATCACCGCTACCAAATTGCCTTTTGCTGTGTATCGATATGCTTTATTGACATCATCCGCTATGGCCAGACATGGATCTGCCACACCCGGTGAGTAGGCCAGAGACAGGTCACGCTGATTGGATGTCTCCTTGGTGGGTACGACTTCTATTTTGCCAGGGCGTCCCTTGGCGTGGTATTGCAATGCCTCTTCCCGGAGTGATTTCTTTTTCATGTTATCAGACTTTACTTTCTGGTATATCAAATAAAGTCTAATTGAACGATGATACCAAAGGAATGGTAGGAAGCTTGCGATTGATCGCAGTGGTGTCTATGGTAGATATGGGATTGATCTACTCATCATCACGATGGGCGCATCTACGATTGATTTTCAATTTATACGCCACCTTTAATCCTGATATATTCCTTGTTGATAGAGAGGATCAAGCTCTTCCTCTAAGGGGCAGGCAATTTCTACGAAACTCTTCGTCTTTTCAGTAATTTCATAGGGATAAAGGCTGCTATCTCCCAAAATCTCTTGAAATCAAATGCCATGATCAAGAACTATTGGCGCATGTTCGTACGCGGCTTTCAGAGGCAGCCAGTCTACTTGTTGTTGAATGTATTGGGATTAACCATAGGTGTGTCAGCAACCTTATTTATCCTTTTATATATCTCAACGGAAATGAGGTACGATCGCTTTCATTCAAAGCATGAGCGTATCTATCGAATTTCGTCAGATATCACGGAACCGGACGATGCTTTTCGGTGGGCAGTGACTCAAACACCCCTGGGCATCCAACTTAAAGCCGACTACCTGGAGGTGGAGCAATTCACAAGATTTGTTCCCAATGGCAGAACCCGCCTTCAACATGGCGAGCGGTTTTTCTTCGAAGAGGATGTATATCTGGCAGATTCGTCGGTCACCGACATCTTTACATTTCAATTTACTCAGGGAGATCCCAAGACAGCGTTGCAAGAGCCCAATTCAATTGTTCTGTCTACTGGTGTTGCTAATCGAATTTTTAGAAGTCAAGATCCCATGGGTGAAATTCTTAAGACCCCAAGTGACCGGGAATATAAAGTAACGGGAGTATATCAGGATTTTCCCAACCACGCTCATCTGATCCCAGCCGCTCTCATATCGAGTCACACCATAGAGGGCTTAATGAATCCAAATCCGGGTGCTTGGGGAAGCTTCGGGATTTACACGTATGTGTTATTGACGGATGGGACGGATCCAATAGCATTCGAGTCAAAGCTATCTGAGGTTATTGAGAACCACGTTGCCGTTATTTTCGACCAGTTCGATATAAAAATCAAATATGAGTTGATAGCCTTACCAGATATTCATCTGCAGTCTGATTTCGAAGGCGAACCGGAGCCTGTAGGAGAAATGGGCTTTATTTACATTTTTGGAGCTGTAGCGTTATTTATGCTGTTGATCGCCTGTATTAATTACATGAATTTGGCTACAGCCAGGGCCACAAAGCGGGCAAAGGAAGTGGGCATCCGCAAGGTCTTGGGTTCACAGCGACGACAATTGATCGGTCAATTCCTTTCGGAATCTCTAATATTCTCACTAATTGCTTTAGTGCTAAGTTTTGCTTTGGTTTTTATTCTGTTGCCGGTATTCAACGTTGCTTTTGATCTCGATCTTTCCCGGACACTTCTTTTTTCGCCGGGCATCTTAGGTGGAGCACTGATAATTTTGGCGCTTACTGGGGTCTTGGGCGGTAGCTATCCCGCCTTTTATCTGTCAGGTTTCCGGCCACTAAGTGTATTAAAGGGGAGACTGGCAAAAGGTACTGGTAATCCACGTTTGCGGAAAGTGCTGGTAACTATCCAGTTTGCCATAACCTTATTCATGATCATTGGTACCGGTATCATCTATGATCAAATGAGTTATTTGAGAAATAAGGAATTGGGTTTTGACAAGGAGTCATTAGTAGCATTTAGTTTGGAGGGCAGAGAGGCTAGGGAAAAGTACTCCGTTTTGAGAGATCAATTGTTGCAACACCCAAAAATAACGTCAGTGGCTACCGCCTCCACTTCGCCAGGGAACGGATATAGCAAGCAGTTGATGAGCGTGGAAAACTCCAGGGGTGTAATTGACGAATATGGAGTAGATAACTATTTCGTTGACTATGACTTTTTTCCCACTATGAACATTCCCTTCATATCAGGCAGAAACTTCAGTCGAGAGTTCGGAACCGATACCAGTCTGGCGGCAATCGTAAATGAATCGATGGTGGAAAGGTTGGGCTGGGACGAGCCCATCGGCAAGCGCATTCAATTTCAGGGAAATGACACATTACCCATGGCAAAGGTCATCGGGGTGGTTAAAGATTTTCATCAGCAATCACTTTACGAGCCAATTTCTCCCCTGGTGTTTCGGCCCGGCCAGCAAAATGGCCAAGTGCATGTAAGGATGGATCCGCATTCCTCCAGTGAATTGTCGGACATTATTGCAAGCATGGACCGTACTTGGCGAGAGGTATATCCTAATACGCCGTTCGAATTCGAATTCGTGGATGTTGCATTTATGGAATTGTATGAGGCTGATCAGGTGCGAGCCCGGATCTTTGCTTTATTCAGCATGCTGATGATATTCATAGCCTGTCTGGGCTTATTGGGTTTAGCTTCGTTTAGTGCAGAGCAACGTACTAAGGAGATCGGGGTGCGTAAAATACTTGGGGCTGATACATCAAATATTGTATTGCTGCTAACTCAGAATTTTGTGTTATTGGTTGCGTTTGCCAGTATACCTGCTTTCATCGCAGCCTGGTATTTCATGAATAAATGGCTGGATACATTTTCATACCATGCGAATTTAAATTACTGGCTATTCGGACTTGCACTTGTTGTCGTCCTTGTAATTACGATACTGACGACGTGCTTCCATGCTTTTAAAGCTGCCTGGCGCAATCCAGTACAAGCGCTTCGATACGAGTAGATAAATCCGCTGTTTTGTGCTTAGATTCAGATTCTTTTCCACAGATCTACCAATGGAACCAGGTCCTGATTGTTTTTGTTTTGCCTCGCAGTCCAAAGTATCATACCTATCACTGTGTTCTATGCAGTCACCTGGCTTTCAAATTCGTTTTTGATTTCGGCCAGGTGCGGATCTTCCCAAATGCTTGCCCAGAACGGGTCATTTAGACCGAAGATCATTCCACCACGATAGTTTTTCAGATTTTCCTTCATCAATCTCTGAGCCTCCTTCATATCTCCCAGGTCAAAGGCAATGATTATTCTTTGATGCATAATGCTTCGTTCGGGATTGCTCTCCTGAATGCTATCCAATCTGGCTTTACACTTTTTGGCGCGATCAAAATCTCCCAGTTTTGCGGCCAGGTGGCCCCGGAGGCATACGAATTCGACGAAGAATGGATCTTCCTGACTGATCTTTTGCTGCACGATTGCCATGGCTTCTTTATGACTGCCTATGTGTGCCAGAATCCATGCCTTTTGCAACAATGCCATACTGCTTTTTGGAACAAGGCTCAATGCATGATTGATTTGCTCT
>Ga0224508_10001778_pt1 | contig 18981 bp, 20 predicted proteins | sample SF_Jan12_sed_USG_4_FD_170157 | JGI IMG/M metagenome (GOLD analysis project Ga0224508, IMG submission 170157) | Sediment microbial communities from San Francisco Bay, California, United States - SF_Jan12_sed_USGS_21 | ecosystem: Environmental > Aquatic > Marine > Sediment | place: USA... | reverse complement strand
ACCCGCATCTTCCTGATCGTCTCGACTCTGGTGTGGCTGCCGTACGGGGTGTTCTGCTTCTTCCAGCCAGGCTTTCTCGAGGGTGCCGCCGCCGTGACGTCACTCTCGCCGACTGGCAGCACGGAGTTGCGGGCGATGTACGGCGGACTGCAAGCGTCACTGGGTGTGGCATCGCTCCTCGGTGCCGTGCGGGCCTCTTTCGCGCCGACCGTTCTGCGGATGCTCGCGTGGGTGTTCGGAGGGCTCGCCTCGGGTCGATTGCTGGGGGCGGCGCTCGACGACGGCTGGTCGGCGTACACCGGTTCTGCGCTGGGGTTCGAGCTGCTGGGTCTGGGCGTGTGCCTTTGGCTTCTGCGCGGGTCTGCGGAAGCCCGGGCGTAGGGCGGAGCGACCCCATGACCGCCTGTGGGAACCGTTCGCGGATGAAGATTCGTCCCGCGGTAGCAGCGGAAGCGAGCGCGCTCTCGTCTCTCGCCCTCCGGTCGAAGGCGCACTGGGGATACACCGAGGACGAGCTCGAGATCTTCGCGGGCGAGTTGACGCTCGACCCGAGCGAGCTCGAGCCGCGTTCGGCCCATGTGCTCGAAGACGGCGGCACCTCGTTGGGCTTCTACACCCTGCTCGAGCGGCCAGCTGGGGAACTCGAGCTCGAACATCTGTTCGTCGAGCCTCGTTCCCTGCGCCGCGGCGTCGGAAGTAGGCTCCTGCGTCATGCGCTCCGGGCGGCCGGGGAACGCGGATTCACCTCGATTTCGGTGGTCTCGGATCCGAACGCGACGGGGTTCTATCGGGCTCACGGAGCTGCGCTCGTCGAGCAGATTCCCTCGAGCATTCCGGGACGCAGCATTCCGCGGTTGGTGCTGCCGGTGTTGAACGCGGCGGCAGTGGTGCGCCCGGAGGAAGCCGGCGACCAGGAGGCCGTCTTTCGATTGGTCGAGTGCGCGTTCGGACGGCGCGGGGAAGCGGAGCTGGTCGCGGCGCTCCGGTCGCTCCGCCCGAGCGTGTCGCTCGTTGCGGGCTGGCAGGGCGAGATCGTCGGCCATGCGTTCTTTTCGCCCGTGGCGGTTCGTGGGGCCGCAGAGGAGGCCTGGCCGGCGCTCGCGCTCGGGCCCCTGGCCGTGGTTCCGGAGCGCCAGCAGCTCGGGATCGGCGGGCTCCTGGTGCGTGCCGGGATCGAAGCGTGTCGGGAACTCGGCGCGACCCGATTGTTCGTGCTCGGACATCCCGAGTACTACCCGCGGTTCGGCTTCGAACCCGCCGCGCCCCGCGGCCTGCACTATCGAAGCGAGGCGTTCGACGACGCCTTCTTCGCACTGGAGCTCGTCGAGGGTGCGCTCCACGGCCTCGCAGGGAATGTCGAGTACGTGTCCGCGTTCGATGCGGTCTGAACGGTTATCCTCCGGGCGGTGCTCGAACAGATTCCCACCGAAGCTCTCGCTGCGCCGGTCACCGGAGTGGGCCTGACGCCCGGGAAGTTGATCGACCAGCTCGAGGGAGGGCCTCAGCTTCTCGTCTTCCTGAGGCACTTCGGCTGCGTGTTCTGTCGCGAAACCGTGGCCGATCTTCGCGCGATCGCCGAGTCGGACCCGACCTTTCCCCGGGTCTTGTTCTTCTTCGTCGGATCTTCGACCGAGGGGCGCGCGTTCATGCGCCGCTATTGGCCGGGGGTGCGCGCGGTGGCCGATCCGGAGAAGCGTCTCTATGCCGCGTTCGGCGTCGAGCGGGGCGGAGTCTTGCAGATGTTCGGGCCGGGAGTCTGGTCGGGTAAGCGGCGAGCGCGGAGCAAGGGTCACGAGCAAGGGGAGCGCAGCGGAGACATCTGGATGATGCCGGCTGCGTATCTCGTCGACGGGGCCACGATTCTGTGGCAGCACGAATACGCCCACGCCGCCGACCACCCGGACTTCGCACGCATTCCGGCGCTCGTCGGTTCTTCCGCAGGTCCCTGAACGAGCATGCCGCAGATCGCTCTCGAGCGAAGTCTTCGGCTCTATTCGCTCTACGTCCCGCTGTCCCGGCTCTACGCCTTCAAGGCGCCGGTGTTCTTTCTCTACTTCTCGGAGCGATTTCCGATCGACCGGGTGCTCCAGCTCGAGGCGATCTACTACCTCGCGGTGGTCACGCTCGAAGTGCCGTCGGGCTATCTGAGCGATCGCTTCAGTCGGAGCCGGGTCCTCCAGACCTCTGCGCTCGCGTCCGTGGCTTCGGCGGCGTTGTTTCTGCTCGGAGGTGACAGCTTCGCGCTCTTCGCGGCGGCACAGGTCGCCTTCGCGACGTCCTATTCGTTCGCTTCCGGGACCGACACCGCGTATCACTACGACACGCTCGCGGGGCTCGGCCGGCAGGACGAGTACGCGGCTCGTGAGTCGGTCCTCGCTCGAAACGGTCTGCTCGCGACGGCGGCGGCCGCTCTTGGTGGGGGCATCGCCGGTGTGTTCGATCTCCGCTTCGCCTACGTCCTCGTATTGATCGCGTGTCTCGCGACCGTCGTGGTGACGCTCGGATTCGGCGAGCCCCCCACCGCGTCCCACGGGTCACGGTTGGCGGGCCCACTTCGCCAGCTGCGCGACTGCTTCGACCACCTGCGCCGTCCGGCTCTGGCCTGGCTCTTTGCGTACGTCCTGCTCCAGGTCTCGCTCGAACACGTTCCGTACGAGTTCCTTCAGCCCTACGTGGCTCTCGTGATGGGGGAGCAGGCCGGCGCAATCCAGCGCACGCCGCTCGTGGTGGGCGTGCTGGCCTCGGTGGTCGCGGTCCTGGCTTCGCTGGCGGCCGCGAACAGCTTGCGGTTGCGCAGTGCTCTCGGAATCACCGGAGCCCTTCTCGGGGTGACCGCCCTGCAGGCGCTGCTCATCACCTTGATGAGCGCAGTCGTCCATGCCGCGGTGATTCCGCTCCTGCTGCTGCGCAGTGTGCATCCGGCGGTCAGCACCGTGTTGGTGCGGGCGGAGATCACGCCTCGGATTCCGCAGCAGCTGCGCGCGACGTATCTATCGCTGCACAGCCTGGGCGGGCGGCTCGGGTTCTCGGCGGTCCTGTTCGCGCTGAGCGTTCTCGTCGGTGAGGGGCAGAAGCCGGAGTCCGAGGCACTCTCGACGCTCCTGCGGGCTTGCGCGCTCCTGGCGGCCGGGGGCCTCGCGTTGCTGGCGTTCACGCACCGGGCGCTTCGCGAAGAAGCTTCGCCGGGCGCTTGAGGCCCGCGCGCCGCTATCCTGGCGAACATCGGAGCGGGTCTCTTTGAGTTCTACCTGGATCGTTCTCCTCGGTTTGGTCTTCATGCTGTGGGTCGCGTCGACGACGCAGCATGGCCGTCGCCTGCGGACCCGCCTTGGCATCGGCCGAGGGAGCGGCGTGCCGCGGGACGATCGGGAGTACCTGCTCCGGGTGTGCGATGGAGACCGCGACCGGGTCTCGCGGCTCCTCGATCTCGAGCGGCGCAGCCAGCCCGAGATGACCGAGGCTCAGGCGTATCGGCGCGCGATTCGCCGCCACCTCCGAGACCGAATGTGATCGAAGAAGGGAGAAGCGTGTGAGCACCCGAGAGGGATTCGCGACCGTCTGCCGCGAAGTCTGTGAGGAGCGCGGCTGGGAACTGCTGCCGAGCGGAATTCGTGTCGCCCTTCCGGGCGGGCGACACCAGCTGATCGAGCTCGACTTCTTCGAGTTCGCGATGCGCCCGCTCGTTCGTTTGAGCACACGGATCGGCCGCGAGGCTGAGCTCTCGAACGCGCGATTCTCACTGGCGTTGCGACTCAACTCCGAGTTGGCCCATGGCGCGTTCGCGCTGCAGGAGGGCGAGCTGGTCATGCTCGACACGCTCGTGCTGGAGGACACCGACCCCGGAGAACTCCATGCCGTGGTCGAGTACCTCGCCGTGACTGCGGACCGCTACGAAGACCGGCTCTTCGGCCGAGACGAACATTGACGTTCGCGGGCGCCCCGTGAGCGCTCGCTCGCTGGAGATCCGGGTCGGCGGGCGTGCCGGAAACGTCTCGGCGCTCCTCGCGCTTCCCGGCTCTGCCCGGGCTCTGCTCGTTCTCGGCCACGGAGCCGGTGCGGGCATGACGCATCCGTTCCTCGAGGCCGCCGCCGAGGCGCTCGCCGCAGAAGGGATCGGCTCGCTTCGCTACCAGTTTCCGTACTTCGAGCGCGGCTCACGGAGGCCGGACCCACGCCCGGTCCTGCTGGCGACGGTGCGGGGCGCAGTGGAACTCGCGGGCCGAGAGGCGGGCGGACTCCCCGTTCTGGCCGGAGGCAAGTCGATGGGAGGCAGGATGACCTCGCTCGCGGCGGCCGATGAGCGCCTCGAGGGCGTGCGCGGGGTCGTCTTCTTCGGATTTCCGTTGCACGCGGCCGGCAAGCCCTCGGGCGAGCGGGGAGATCATCTGCGGTCCGTTCCGCTGCCCCTGCTCTTTCTCCAAGGGACGCGTGATCGGCTGGCCGATCTCTCCTTGCTGCGGCCGTTGTGCACGGAGCTCGGCGACCGGGCGACGCTCCATGTCGTCGACGACGCGGACCACTCCTTCCACATGACCAAGCGCTCCGGGCGCACCGACGAGGAGGTGATGGGGGAGTTGGCTGGAGTCGTTTCGAGCTGGGCGTCGCGAGCGGTGGCGTGAAGCGCCGTGTCTTCTGGCTCGGCGGCCTGGCGCTGCTCGCCGCGGTCGTGTGGCAGCTCCGGCCGCTGATCCTCTGGCACTGGACGGTTCGGCCGGAGCTGATCTCCGAGGGCCGGGAGGATCGTCTCCGCGTTCCGACCCACACCGCGTTCCCGGAGGTTCCCGCGGCCTGGGCGCGCGTGGAAGTAGGCGCGCTCTCCTTCCGTGCCCCGCTCGCCGCAGCTTCGCTCGCGGATCCGTTGGCATGCGGTGGCTGCAACCGTGGCTGTGCATTGCGGCTAGCGGCCGGTCGCCTCACCGTCTTCTCGGGGACCGGGCCTCCCGACTTCCAGATCGCGCGCGATCAGCTCGCCGCCGATGCCGGGGATCTCGGCGTGTTCCGGTCTCGCGCGCGGAACTGGCACACGCTCCGCGCTCTGGCAGACCGTGCGTTGCTCGGCCACGCGCCGCCCGAGACCTTCCGGTTCGAGGCGCTCGGTGGGAAGGGCTTCGCGGCGCGGTTCTTCAGCGAAGAGGTGGAGCGCTTCGTGCTCTACACATGGTCCGAGTCGGGGCTCCCGGCGCCCGCATTGGCGCTCTCGAAGGTCGAGCGGGCGGTCGTCCTGGCGCTGATCGGCACACTTCGAATGGAGGACGGCTACGCTGACCGAGGCGGGAGCCGTTGCACGATGCGGTGAGGCCCGCGGAGGAGCCGATGGAGATCAACGGCGTCGCGCACTTCTTCTTGACCGTCGACGACTTCGCGAGAGCGCGTGCGTTCTACGCCGAGCTGTTGCCGTTTCTCGGGCTCACTCCCGTTCTCGATGGCGATGGTTTCTACTACTGCGTCGGAGGGCGAACCGCGGTGGGCATCCGCCAGGCGGAGCCCGAATATGCCGGTGACCGCTTCGTGCAAGGTCGCGTGGGTCTGCACCACATCTGCTTTCGGGCACGCGAGCGGGAGGACGTCGACCGCTGTCACGAGTTCGTCTCGCGGCTCGGCGCGACGATCGTGCATCCACCGGAGGAGGGCGCGTGGGCGCCTGGCTACTACTCCGTGTTGTTCGAAGACCTGGACGGAATCCGGCTCGAGATGAACTACGTCCCGGGCAAGGGCCTGCTCGAGGCCTAGCCTCTGAAGAATCCCGGACCGAGCCAGGTGCTCGGATTCGGGCCGAGCTCAAGGCGCGAGAGCGAAGCTGTAGTGCCTCTACAGCGAGCTTTCGCAACGCAGAGATCGGTTCGAAGACGAGTGCCGGGCGCCGGTCAGGCGGAGAAGGCCTGCTCCAGTGCCTCGAGTACCGCACGCTCCTCGCGGGACACCGCCCCGACGCCCAGGAAGCCGCCTGCGGCTTCGGCGACGGCTCGGGCGCGGCCCACGATGCGATCGCGCATGCGCCCGCGCTCTGCGTCGGTGAGTTCCTTGCCGAGTGCGGAGATGAAGCCGCGCCAGGCATCGGTGAGCGCCGGCGCCGGCGGCTCTTCGGTCCAGAGGGACAGCAGTCCGTAGCTCGGGCTGTCGACCTCGATGCCGGTCGACTGGGCACCCGAGAGGATCGCCTCTCGTTCCTTCGAGTCCATGTGCCCGTCGGCCCAGGCGACTTCGACGATCGGGATCATCGTCAGCGCCGCCAGGGTCTCGACCCGGATTCCGAGGCTAGCGAGACTGGCGAGTAGAGCCTCGTCGTCGATGTCCGACGCCTCACGGAGGGCGTCTACCGCAGCTCGTTCTTGCTCCTTCACTCGGAGCTGCTCGCGGTAGGGTTTGGTTCCTTCTGTGAAGAAGGCCTGGCTCAAGGTGCGTCCGGGTTGTTCGAGGGGTCCTTCGCTCATCGCCGCGATGATATCAGCCATCTTCGGACGGGCGAGTTACAGTGACGCCGTGCGGAATCTGGCCTGCCTGGGATTGCTTTGGGCGATCTTCCTGGGTGCTGCGCCGGGTTCGGCCCAGGAGCCGGATCCCAGCAGCCCCGAGGGTGCTCTGCTCGCGGTCGAGGCGCGTCGCTACAAGGCGATGATCGAGGCGGAGGTCACCGGCCTCGAAAAACTCCTCGCCGATGACCTGCGGTACACGCACGCCAATGGCAGCGTCGAGACGAAGTATCAGCTCATCGCTTCTCTCGAAGCGGGAAACCTCGACTACCAGGCGATCGGAACGCGGGACGTGACGGTGAGAATCGTCGGGGACGTCGGTGTGGTCACGGGCGTTGCGGAGCTTCGGCTGGCAGTTCGCGGGATTCGCAGCTGGGCCCATCTGCTCTACACCGCGGTGTACGTGAAGCGAGAACGCGGGTGGCAGCTGTGGGTCTATCAGTCGACCCGTCACCCGCAGCAGCCCTGACTCGTCTTCGAACCGATCGGGTTTCCAGCATCCTGCTGGCCCGCGGCGGTTCGCTACTTTTCTGCCTTTCGCGCCCCGGAGACCCCTGTGTCCCTCCGTGTCCTCGTGTTCGATCTCGACGACACTCTGCTCGACGAACGCCCGGGCCGACTCGCCGGCCGCGCGGCTCTCGCCGCCACGCTGCGCGAGTCGGCTCCGCACGTGTCGCAGGAGCGCTTCGCCGCGGCCTACGAACGCGCAGCCACGATCTTCTGGGGCGATGAACGAAGGCACCGGCGCGGACGACTCGATCTCGTGGCCGCGCGGGTAGAGATCGTTTCGGCGGCGTTGAGCGAGATCGGGCACGCGAACGAGCTGGATGCGCGCGAGGCTTCCCGGCGGTACCACGACGCGGCGACGGCCTCCCACCGCCTGATGCCGGGGGCCCTCGAGGCCCTCGAATGCGCGAGAGAACGGGTCGACCGGTTGGTGTTGCTGACCAATGGCGCTGCGGACCCTCAGACCGCGAAGATCGGGCGCTTCGATCTTGCGTCGTGGTTCGATCACATCCAGATCGAGGGCGTGTTCGGGCTGGGAAAGCCGGAGCCGGAGGCGTTCCGCCATGCGGTGGAAGCCGTCGGTGCCACCGTCGGCGAGGCGCTGATGGTGGGCAACGACTTCGACCACGACGTTCTGGGTGCGCTCGGTGCAGGTCTGGAGGCGGTCTGGGTGGATGTTCACGCCCGCGGAGCGCCGGCCGAGCCTCCCGTCGGGCTCTGCGGCACCATCCAGGACATCCGGCAACTGCCGAAGCTACTCGGGAGCCGAGGATGAAGAAATCGGTTTCGCTCGTCGCCGCGCTCGTGATCGTGTCGGTCCTGCTCGGAGGCTGCGCTCGGTTCCGCCGCTGGTCATACGAGAGCGGCAATCGAGATGCGTGGCAACAGCCCGCGCGCGTGATCGAGGTGCTCGAGATCCCATCGGGGAGGAGGCTCGCCGACCTGGGTTCGGGCGGCGGCTACTTCTCGTTTCGGTTGGCGGAAGCCGTGGGGCCCGACGGACACGTCTACGCGGTCGATGTCGATGCAGACCTGAACGAGCTGCTGGCCGCTGAGATCGAAGAACGCGGGCTGACGAACCTGGAGACGATCCTGGCAGATCCGACCGACCCTCGACTGCCGGAAGACGGCGTCGACCTGCTATTTACGTGCAATACCTATCATCACCTGCCCGACCGGGTGGCGTATTTCCGTGGGCTGCGCGATCGGATCCGGCCCGGAGGGCGAGTGGCGATCATCGACTACCGATACGAGGGCTTCATCCAGAAGCGACATGCGACGCCCGCAGAAGTCGTGCGCTCGGAGATGGCGGAGGCGGGTTACACGTTGACGCGCGAGTACGATTTTCTCGAGCGCCAGAACTTCATGATCTTCCAGGTCACGCCTTGAATCGCGCGCGGCTTGCGATCCTGCTCGCGCTCTTCGCGGCCTTCGGCTGCCAGCCCGAAGTCGAGTGGCTTCCCCTCGAGCCAGCGGGCTCCCACTTTCGAGCCGAAATGCCGGGAGTCCCCCAGGTCGTTCGGCGCCAGGTGAAGCTCCCGTTCGGTGACGTGCCGGTGAACATGTGGCTCGTCGAAGACGGCGATCGGGCGTTCATCGTCGGGTACACCGAGTATCCGGAGAAGGTGGGCGAGGTCGCGACTCCAGACGAGCTCCTCGACAGCGCCAGGGATGGCCACCTGCAGAACATTGCCGGGCGGCTCGTACGCGACGAACCGACGGAACGTGACGGCCATCGGGGGCGGGTGATCGAAATCGAGGCCGCGAGTGGTGCGGCCCTCGTTCGGGGCGAACTCTTCATCGCCCATTCGCGGCTCTACCAGGTATTGGCGACGACGACCCCGGAAGAGCGCGAGGGGCCTCTCGCCGCGCGGTTCCTCGACTCGTTCGAGCTGCTCCCGGCCTCTCCCTGAGGACCGTTCAGGCCGCTTTGCGTATCCCCGCCGAGTCGGGGAACATTTCCGATTCGGCGACGCGGAAGGGGAAGCGGACCATGAGTGGGACTGGAGCGGGCATCAAGATCGCGGTGGTGGGGGTCGGCAACTGCGCCAGCTCGCTCATCCAGGGCATCCATTACTACGGGCCCGAGCGCCGCGAGAGCGCCGTGGGGCTGATGCACTGGGAAGTGGGGGGGTACTGCCCCTCCGATCTCGAGGTCGTCGCTGCATTCGACATCGATCGCCGCAAGGTCGGGCGCGACGTCACGGAGGCCGTGTTCGCCGAGCCGAACTGCACCGCGGTTTTCTGCGACGACCTGCCGAAGCTCGGGGTTCCTGTGCAGATGGGCCGGATCCTCGACGGCTACTCACCGCACATGCGGGAGTATCCGGAGCATCGCCGCTTCGAGCCGGCCGAGGCTCTCGAGGCCGATCAAGAAGACGTGGTGCGGGTCCTGCGGGAAACCGGGGCCGAGATTCTGGTGAACTACCTCCCCGTCGGGTCCGAGCGCGCAACCCACTTCTATGTCGAGTGCGCACTCGAGGCGGGCCTGGGGGTCGTGAACTGCATTCCGGTCTTCGTGGCGAGTGATCCGAAATGGGCCGAGCGATTCGTCGAGCGCGGTCTCCCGATCGTCGGGGACGACATCAAGGCGCAGCTCGGCGCGACGATCACCCACCGTGTGCTGACGGATCTCTTTCGTCGCCGCGGGGTCGAGCTCGAGCACACCTATCAGCTGAACACGGGCGGCAACACGGACTTCCTGAACATGCTCAATCACTCGCGTCTCGCTTCGAAGAAGGAGTCGAAGACCGAGGCGGTGCAGAGCGTCGCAGCGCACCGACTCGCGGACGACGACATCCACGTCGGCCCGAGTGACTACGTCGCGTGGCAGAACGACAACAAGGTCTGTTTTCTGCGGATGGAAGGAAAGCTCTTCGGTGACGTCCCGATGAACATCGAGCTTCGACTTTCGGTGGAAGACTCCCCGAATTCGGCCGGGGTCTCGGTCGACGCGATTCGCTGCTGCAAGTTGGCACTCGATCGAGGACTGGCGGGCCCGCTTCATCCTCCGTCGTCGTTCTTCATGAAGCATCCGCCCCGGCAGATCACGGACGACGAGGCCTACCATCAGACCGAGAGCTTCATCGCTGGCGAACCCGTCTGAGCGACACGCCCACGGTCGTTCTGTCGACTCCGCGCGTTCGCCTCGCTGTCTGGCGCCCGGAAGACGTGGACGCGTTTCGCACCCTGGCGACGGACCCTCGGGTGGTCCGCTACATCTCGAACGGCCGCCCCTGGGAAGAGGAGAGGATCGCCGAGTTCGTCACTCGGCAGATCGGCCACCAGGAGAGGCTGGGCTACTGCTGCTGGCGGCTGCTGCCGTCTCGTGGCGACAGGTTGATCGGCTTCTGCGGGCTCCAGCCGCACACGGTCTTCGGCGGGACCGAAATCGGCTGGTGGCTCGAACCCGACCAGTGGGGTCAGGGGTTCGCGACCGAGGTGGCACGCGAGGTCGTCCGTTTCGCGTGGGACGAGGCGCAGCTCGAGAAACTGATCGCGGTCGTCCACCGCGAGAACGACGCATCGGCCGCGGTGGCGCGCAAGGTCGGCATGGAGTGGCTGCGAGACGACGAAATCCGCGACATCCCCGTCGATGTGTTCGGTGCGGAGCGGCCCGCCTGAGGTAGCCTCGGTTTGCGATGGCGACTCCCCTCGACTACTACGCAACACACGGTCCGATCACCGATCCTCACGCGCACGCGGCATTGCTGGCGGCCCTGCCGCGCGAACTGCCCGAGCTGTGCCGTGCGATCCAGGGATTGATTCTGCACCGCGCCTGGGCGCCGGCCTATGGCGTCGAGCTCCCTCCGGAACGGCTCGGAGATGCGCAGGCCCGGACGCTTCCGGCGATCCTCGACCGGGTGCTCGAACTCAACGATCGCCCGTTGAATCGGGCTCGGCCGTTTCTCCAGCGATTCATGGGAACCTGTCGCGACTTCGCCGTCGTCTTGTGCGCGGTCTTGAGGTCGCGCGGAGTCCCCGCGCGTGCGCGCTGCGGGTTCGGGACCTACTTCACTCCCGGAAAGTACGAAGATCATTGGGTCGTCGAGCATTGGAGCGCCCGCGAAGGACGCTGGATCTGGACGGATCCGCAACTCGACGTGTTTCAACTCGACGCGCTGAAGGCCGACTTCGATCCGCTCGATCTCCCGCCGGGCCACTTCTGGACGGGCGGCCGCGCGTGGCAGGCCTGCCGCACCGAGGGTGCGGACGCGAAGCAGTTCGGAATCTTCGACATGTGGGGCCTCTGGTTCGTCCGCGGGAACGTGGTGCGCGACCTCGCCGCCCTCAACAAGATGGAGCTCCTCCCCTGGGACGGGTGGGGAATGCTCGAGGAGCTCGGCAACGAAGAGTGGCCCGACGACGTCGTCGGGTGGCTCGACCGTGCCGCCGCGCTCTGCGAAGAGCCCGACGCCGCGTTCCCCGCGCTGCGTGCGATCTACGAGGAGTCCCCGGGGAGCCGGGTCTCGGGAACCGTGTTCAACTGGCAGACCGGAGCCCAGGAGGAAGTCCCGTCGTGATCGATCATCTGAGCACCTACGCCACCAACTACCCGGCGACGCGCCGCTTCTACGAGGGCGTGCTCGGCACGCTCGGATACACGGTTCAGATGGAGATGGAGCTGGCGTCCGACCCCGACCTTCCCGGCCGGCGCGCCTGCGCGTTCGGGTCGAACCGTCCCGTGTTCTGGGTCATCGAGGCGAAGGAGGCGTACAGCCCGCGCCACGTCGCATTCACCGCAGCAAGTCGGGAACAGGTGAACGCGTTCCACGCGGCGGGCCTGGAAGCCGGAGGTAGCGACCACGGCGAGCCCGGACCGCGACCGATCTACCACGAGCACTACTTCGGCTCGTTCCTGCTCGATCCCGACGGCAACAACGTCGAGGCGGTCTGTCACCTTCCCGCAGGCTGACGAGAGCGGAAAGGAGGCTCAGGAGGGCTGTTTGTGGGACAGCTTCTCGAGGATCTCGCCGCTCCACGTCAGGTCGATTCGCGAACGATCCCGGGTGAGCTGATCCTGGAGCGCGCCCGTGACCAACAGGGGCAGCGCGACGGTCGGCTCGACCCACGCCATCGCGCGCTTCGCGTTCTTCTTGATCTTTCCCCAGCTCTTCGCCTCGTCGAGAGTCGAGCTCGAGAGACCGCCGTCGTTCACCACCGCGGTGGTCACCTGCAGCGCGTACCGGTGTCCCTCCGGGTTGGAATCGAAGATGTACGACATGACGACGGAGTCGTTGATGTAGTTCTTCGGGACGCCGCCGGCGATGTAGAGGGCGGACGTGGCAGGCGACTGCGCGACCAACTGGGTGAGTTCGTAGTTGTCCTGGATCGAGTCGATGTGAACACCCTTGCGGCCGAACTTGACGCAGCGGTGGTGATGCTCGGTGAGCCCGATTCCGATCGAGCTGTCGTTGAGTGCGGGCGCGAACATCGGCACGCCGTACTTCCGGCACGTCTGCACGATCGATTTCTCGTCGTCGAGCTGATCGGCCACGTGATCGAGGTATTGCCGGCTCGAGTAGACGCCCGGCTCCATGTCGTCGGCGAGAAGCCCGAGCCAGGTGTCGGTCTTGCCGAACCCCTGTTCGTCGACGTAGGTGTCGTAGATCCGATCGATCCAGAGGTCTCGCAGTGCGCCGTCGTCCGCGTCCGGGCTGCCCCGGAAGTGCTGGAAGCCGCGCGCCTGGTAGATGTCCTGATAGAGGATGGCGCCGGTCGAGACCACGACGTCGACCAGTCGGTGCTCGATCATCTCGCGAATGACCTGCCGCAGGCCGCCGGCCACGAGAGGCCCGGCGAGCCCGAGAAAGACGGTCGGCCGATCCGGGTCGGCATACAGCCCTTCGAGCACCTCGTAGCAGCGGCCGAGATTGCGCGCCTGGATGCTCATGCCCTGCATCGACTTCAGCAGCTGGGCGACCGTCGAAGTCTCGGACGGGACGAGCGGCTCGATCGGCCGCTCGAGCAGTGCGCGCTTCTTCTGGAGGTCGGCGGGGTCGAGGTCGGGGTAGACGAACGCGAACCCCACGTTGGTCTGATCGGTCTTCTTCTCGCTCAAGGTCGGTCCTCGTCGGGGAGCAGCACGCCCGGATTCAACAGGTCATCGGGATCGAGCGCTCTCTTCACGGCTCGGAGGAGAGCGACTCCGCTCGCACCGATTTCGCTGGGGAGGGCGTCGCGCCGGATCCGGCCGATCCCGTGATGATGGGCGATGCCCCCGCCCTGGGAGATAGTCGCATCGATCGTGCGACGCCAGCACTCGCGGTAGATCTCCGAGAGCCGACTCGGGTCTTCGGGCCTCGCGAGGAAGGTGAAGTAGAGATTGGTTCCCGACCGGTAGCTGTGGCTCGAGTGGCCGCTGGCGATCAGGATGCCCTCGACCTCGCGAAGCGATCGGGTGACCGCCTCGTAGACGGGGAGCACGCGGTCCCAGGTGGCGCCTATTTCGATCGTGTCGACGACGATTCCCTTCTCGAGGAACTCGCGGAACCCCGGAACGCGGTTGCGATGACCGAGCCAATCCTGCACGGCTTCCGCTGGCGCGGGTTGGCCCCCGGCGGCTTCCGCGCGCACGGCGCACCCGGCCCGTTCCGCGGCGACCGCGGCCTCCATTCCTTCGTGAAGCAACAGCAGCAGCGCGCGACCCTCCGGGCAGTAGGCGCCGAAGCTGCGGGCCGACTCCGCCTCGTCGTAGAGACGCACGACCGGCGGACGCCAGCCCTCGCGGACGAGCTGGCGAATGGCGTCGAGTCCGGCCCCGAAGTCGGCGAACGAGAACGCCGAGCCTTGCGAGGCCTCGGGGAGAGGACGCAGCGAGAAGGTCGCTTCCGTCACGACGCCCAGCGTCCCTTCGCTTCCGAGGAAGAGCTGTCGCAGGTCGGGACCCGCCGACGCGCGCGGCGTCGAGCGGGTGCGCACGATCGTGCCGTCGGGCAACACCGCCTCGAGGCCGAAGAGCAGCTCCTCGATGTTGCCGTAGCCGGTGGAATACTGACCGGCGGCGCGCGTCGCGACCCAGCCGCCGACCGTCGAGAGCTCGATCGACTGCGGCCAGTGGCCGATCGTCAGGCCGTCTTCCTGGACCCGACGTTCGGCGTCCCCTCCCATCGTGCCGGCGCGAAACGTAGCGAGGAGGTCGCGATCGCTGAGCTCGACGAGGCCCGCGAGCCGGCGAGTCGAGAGCGCGATCGCAGGTCGATCGATGCGGACCCCACCGCAAACGCCCGAGCCGCCGCCGTAGGGTACGATCGGCGTCGACGTTTCCCGCGCGATCCGGAGGACGGCCGCGACCTCTTCCGTGCTTCCCGGACTGACGACGGCCGTGGGTCCGACCGGAGCCCGACCTTCGAAGTCGTCGATCTCGGAAAGCATCCACCAGTCGCGCGCATGTTCGGCGCGGACGCTCGCCTCGATCGAGACGGCGGCTTCGCCGAGTTCGCGCCGAAGTCTCTCTACGGTTTCGCTCATGGATTTCCTCGCAGCGCGCCCGGTTCGGCTTGCAGGCCAGGGAACGACGGTAGCAGTCCGTGATAGGCTGAGCGGATGCGCATCAAACTCAGTGAGGAGCGGCGCCGCGACCTGATCGCCGCGATCCGTGGCTGGTACGACGAGCAGCTGGAAGAGGACATCGGCGATCTCAAGGCCCGCCTGATCCTCGACTTCTTCGTCAAGTCGCTCGGGCCGCAGATCTACAACCAGGCGGTGAAAGATGCGGCGGGCTTCGTGCAGGACAAGCTCATCGACCTCGAAGGCGAGCTCTACGAGGTCGAGGATCCGGAAGGGCGGGGGAAGTAGTCAGCCAGAGGCTTCGGCCAACGCGCCGAGCACCTCGAGGGACCGGCCGAAGAGAGCCGCCGGGGTCTTGTCGGGCGCTTCGGCGAGGACTTTCTGGTCGCCGCCCATGCGGACGCCAGCCTTCGCGTCGTTCAGCAGGTCGACGAGACGCGCCGGGTCGATGCGCGAAGTCGGTCCCGTCTGGAACACCAGCGAGCCCCCCGCGTAGTCGACGCTCGGCAGGCCGAGTCGCTGCGCGTACAGCTTGACGACGATGACCTGGACGAGGTTCTGGGCCTCCGCCGGAAGCGGTCCGTACCGATCGAGAAGCTCGTCGCGGATTCGCGCGACCTCGTCCTCGTCCTCGGCGCTCGCGAGCCTCTTGTAGATCACGAGCCGCTGGCTCACCTCCGGCACGTAGTCGTCCGGAAGCCTCGCGGCGACCGGGAGTCGCACTTCCGGATCGACCGCGGGCGCGGTTTCGTTGCCCCGCAACTCCTCTACGGTTTCCTCGAGCAGCTCCATGTAGGTCTCGTAGCCGACGGCCCCGAGGTGACCGGACTGCTCGCCTCCGAGCAGATTGCCCGCGCCCCGGATCTCGAGATCCATGTTGGCGAGGCGGAACCCGCTGCCGAGTTCGGCGAGGTCCTGGATGGCCTCGAGTCGCCGACGTGCGTCCGTCGTCAGCGTCTGCTCCCCGGGCACCAGGAGATAGGCGTAGGCCCGATGGTTGCTGCGGCCCACGCGGCCGCGCAGCTGGTAGAGCTGCGCCAGGCCGAGTGCATCCGCGCGGTCGATCAAGATCGTGTTGGCGCGCGGGATGTCGAGCCCGCTCTCGATGATCGTCGTGCAGAGCAGGACTTCGGCGTCGCCATTCATGAAGGAGACCATCCGGTCTTCGAGGTCGCGCTCGCTCATCTGGCCGTGGGCGACGATGACGCGCACCTCCGGGACGATCCGCGCGAGTCGCTCTTCGAGCGCGAGGATCGTCTGGACCCGGTTGTGAACGAAGAAGACCTGTCCCCCGCGCTGGACCTCTCGGAGGATCGCCTCCCGAATCAACGACTCCTCTGCGCGGCAAACCTGTGTGCGGATAGCCATGCGTTCGGGCGGCGGCGTGTTGATCACCGACAAGTCCCGCAAGCCACTGAACGCCATCTGGAGGGTGCGCGGAATCGGGGTGGCCGTCAGCGTGACCACGTCGACGTTGCGCTTCAGCTGTTTGATGCGCTCCTTGTGAGCGACCCCGAAGCGGTGCTCTTCGTCGACCACCAGCAGGCCCAGGTCGCGGAATTCCACGGCCTTCTGCAGCAGGCGATGGGTGCCCACGACGATGTCGATCTCGCCCGACTTCAGCCCCGCGAGAATCTGCTTCGACTCCTTCGGGGTGCGAAAGCGCGAGAGCGATTCGACTCGGACCGGCCAGTCCTTGAATCGCTCCGAGAACGTTGCGGCGTGCTGCTGGCAGAGCACGGTCGTCGGAACCAGGACCGCGACCTGCTTGCTGTCGGTGACGGCCCGGAACGCCGCCCGCGCCGCGACCTCGGTCTTGCCGTACCCGACGTCGCCGCACACGAGCCGATCCATCGGACGCGCTTGCACGAGGTCGGCGATCACGTCCTCGATCGCAGCGAGCTGGTCGCCCGTTTCCTCGTATGGGAACGCGGCCTCGAACTCTCGCAACATTTCGTCGCGCGGCGGGAACGCGTGGCCGGTCGCGAGGTCGCGCTCGGCGTGCACCTTGAGGAGTTCGCGCGCCAGCGACCGAACCGCACGCTTCACGGTCTTCTTGGCACGTTCCCAACTGACGCCGCCCAACCGGTCGACCCGAGGCGCCTTCCCCTCGGCACCGACATAGCGCTGGACGAGGTTCAGCCGGTGCACCGGCACGAACAGCCGGTCATTGGCGTCGTACTCGAGGCGCAGGAACTCGCCTTCGAGCCCGCCGAGCGTGAGCGCGACCAGCCCTCGGTAGATCCCGATCCCGTGCTCGGCGTGGACGAGGGGATCGCCGGGTGCGAGTTGGGCGAGCGCTTCGATCGAGGCGCCTTCCCGGAGATCGACGCGTCGGCGCTGCTTGCGGCGCACGCCGAAAATCTCTTCTTCGGAAACGACGGCGAGCTGGAGCGCGGGAAGCTGGAATCCGGAGGAGAGCGGGGCGATCCGCACCTCGACGCGTCCGGGGGCCGCCCACTCCGTCGTGGGTGCGGGCGTGCGGACGAGGGAGGATTGGACGTGGTACTCGTCGAGCATCCGCTTCAGGCGATCGGCACTCGAGAGAGAGGTGGCGGCGATCACGACGCGCCACTGATCTTCGCGCCAGGACTCGATCTGCTCCGCCAGAGGGGTCAGGCCCTCGTCGGTGCCGCGCGAGCGACGGAGCTCGATGACGAGTTCGTCCTGGCCGGTGGCGGGAACTTCGAACGACTCCGCGGCCGGCCCCGCTCCACTTTCGGCGGGGCTGAGCGCGAGGGATTCGAGCAGGATGGGACGGCGGGCCGTCAGCGCGTCCTCGAGTGCTGCTTCGCCGAGGTACGTGGCATCGTGCGGACAGACGAGTCGTCCGGCGGCGAGCGCGGCGTCGTGGCTCTCGGCGATTTCTTCGCAGTAGTGACGCAGGTGGTCGCGTCCGGAATGCGCCTCGTCGACGAGCACGAGGGCGTCCGCGGGCAGGAAATCGAAGAAGCTCTCGAGCGCGGGCTGAAGCAGCGGAGCCAGCGATTCTCCGCCGGGCGGCGCGAATCCGCGCAGCAGCGAGTCGATGAGCGCGTCGACTTCGGTCTCGGGCACCGCGCAGCTCTCTGCCAGCGCTCGCAGTGCATCGCCCCGCTCGACGATGAGTTCGCGATCGAAGAGCAGCTCGCGCGGGGGCGCGGCGACGACCCGCTCGATCGCGCCCTCGGAGCGTTGGCTCGCCGGGTCGAACTCGCGGATCGACTCGATCTCGTCGCCGATCAGTTCGAGTCGAACCGGCCGGGTGCGCTGGGGCGGGAAGAAGTCGAGGATCCCGCCGCGCACGGCGAGTTCGCCGCGCTCTTCGACCAGGGACTGGCGCGTGTAGCCCGCGCCGACGAGAGAGGCGACGAGTGCGTCGCGATCGAGTTCGCCGCCCACTTCGAGGCGGACGGAATGCGCAGCGACCGCGCTTCGGGCCGGCAGCCGCGCCGCCAGCGCGGTCCACGGTGCGACGATCACCGGCGGAGCGCCGCCCGCATCGGCTTCGATCAGGCGGTGCAGGACCTCCATGCGCTGGGCGGTCACGAACGGCTGCGGTGAGAATCGGTCGTAGGGGGTGGTGTCGTGGCGCGGGAACGCGCGCACGCGTCCGCCCGTTTCCGTGGGCGATTCCCCGAGCGCGGTCTTGAGGTCTTCGACCAGCGTGTCGCCCCGCTTCGAGTCGGGCGCGAGCAGCAGCGTCGTGGCCCCTTCGCACGCTTCGATGAGTCGCGCCGCGACGACGGGCCGCGAGGCTCCGCGCAGCTGCGTCAGATGCACCGGGCCTTCGCGCGCGAGTACACGCGCGACGAGATCGTCGAGCCCGCCCGATTGCTTCGGCGGGGGGCGTCGGGGCCGGGGATTCGGAATCTCGGGTCTCCTCGACGGGGGTTTCGGAACGCAGGGGCGCCCCACTCCCGGTGAGGTCCCGGGGGTCGGGTGAGCTGTCTCGTGGAGTCTATCGGAGAGAAGCGACGAGCTGGAGGGTTCGGTCCGCCAGCTTGGGCCAGGCATGTTCTGTCTCGAGCACCGCGCGAGCTCCCGCGCCGAGGCGCGTGCGCAACGCAGGGTCCTGTTGCAGGGAGGCCAGACTCGCGGCCCACTGCGCCACGCCTGCTTCCGGCGGCAGGCACCACGCGGACTCCGCATGGCGCAAGTCTCCGAGGCCCGCCCGGTGTCCGACGATGGCGCGCTTCGCCTCCATGGCGTCGATCAGCTTGAGCGGGAAGCCCCCGACGCTGCGGCGCGGAATCGCTACGGACGCAGCTCCGAAGACGAGCGCGCGCACGTCCTGCGGACTCGCGACCTGCACCGTGCGCAGCGCTCGGAACGGTGTAGGCTGCTTCGCGTGAGTCACCGCGACGCAGGGAAGCTCCGGGAGCGCGGTCGCGGCGGCGTCCAGCAGATCGAGCCCCTGGTAGCGGTCGAGGTTGCCCGCGTACACGGCGTAGCGTTCGGGCTCGAGACCGGCCTTCGTGCAGGCGCGGAGCACCTCTTCAGGACGGGGGGCGGC
>Ga0224508_10001777_pt1 | contig 18982 bp, 16 predicted proteins | sample SF_Jan12_sed_USG_4_FD_170157 | JGI IMG/M metagenome (GOLD analysis project Ga0224508, IMG submission 170157) | Sediment microbial communities from San Francisco Bay, California, United States - SF_Jan12_sed_USGS_21 | ecosystem: Environmental > Aquatic > Marine > Sediment | place: USA... | reverse complement strand
CCCCACCGCCACCCAGGACGCCGTCGACGACATCATCGGCGGCATCCGCGACCTGCAGGGCATGGGCGCCCAGCACTTCCTGATCGCCAACCTGCCCGACATCGGCCGCGCCTATGGCGACTTCACCCTCCCGGCGGGCAGCGGCGCGATCTTCACGCCCGCCGAGCGCGACGCCGTCACGGCGCTGAGCCTCGACTTCAACGCGCGCCTGGCCACCGACCTCGCCGCCGAGCCCATCACGACCCTCTACGAGCTCGACATCGAGGCGCTCGTCGAGGCGGTCTTCGCCGATCCGGGCGCCTTCGGCGTGGTGGCCGCCGCCATCGACACCAGCAGCGACGACACCGACTTCGGGATCCCCTGCCTCGTGGACCCGGCCTGCGCTCTCGACCCTCAGGGCGCGATCGCCGACGGGTTCTTCCTCTTCGACGCGATCCACCCGACCACGAGCATGCACACCGTGATCGCTGACGAAGCCGCCCTGCTCCTGCCAGAGCCGGGCGCCGGAGCCGGCCTTGCGGCGGGCGCCCTGGCGGTGGCCGCACTGGCGGCGTGGCGCGGCCGACGTTCCTGACCGGAGGGGCGAACCCGTCTCCCCGTCCGCCAGGCAAGGTTCAGGGAGCTCTGCCGGATTCGGAGCCGTGCATTCTCAGTGCTCGTCCAGCGCACGGCGCCTGCCATGCCGGGGCCGCACGCGCTCCAGCAGCCCGAGCAGTCCGACACCGGCAAGCAGCTGCCCCGAGAAGACGGGCTCGGGCAGGGGAGTGATCACCACGTCGAGGGGCGTCGTCGCCTGGTCATAACGGGCCTGCGCCTCGACCACGCTGCTCCCCGGCTCTTCGTAGTAGACCGTGCGCGACCCGGTGAAGAAGTTCGCTGCGCCCAACAGCGGATCGGTGTTGGGGATGGTGCTGGTGACCCACGCCCCCGATTGCGCGTACTCCGCACTGTCGCCGGTGCACTGCGTGAACGCAGGGGTCACGTCATCGTCGTAGTAGCTCGTGATCGTACTCGAGACATCGGTATCGATCGTCGCCGCAACCACCAGGGAGCCCTGCGGCCCCGTCACCAATGACCACACCGGAACCCCTGGAGAGATGACGTCCGGGACTCCGTCGACCGTGACCCCGCCGGAGTTGTAGGAGTCGTAGTAGGTCATTCCGATGGCCGCGGAGCTCAGATCGAACAGATCCAGCATGCCCCCGATCTGGTGAACGCGGAGGAAGGTATCGATGTCCTGGCGCCCCTCGTAGAAGACGTGCCGGCGCTGGGTGATGGGGCCGCTGTTGGCCCCCATATACGAGCGGATCGCCCGAACGGGCCCATCGATGTTGGCAAAGAACGCGCCTTCGCCGTCGCTGAAGGTGTCCTCGCTCCGGCTGCAGACACCGGGTGCGAAGATGTTGCGGTGCCGATCGAGGATGTCGACGCCGCTCGCCGTCCCCGCCGTGATCCGCATCTCGTCGTGAATCCAGCGATCGGAGAAGTGCGACTCGTAGCGCGTCGTCGTGACACGGCTGTCTTCGGGGTTGGGGCCGTTGGCCAGGTCGTAATCGTCCGGATAGACGCCCGCGACCAGGTCGAACTGGTAGTCCACGTAGTCGGCGCCGGCGTCCGGGCTCAAGCTTCCATCGCTTTCGAAGAGGTAGACATAACCGACCCCAGCGTCGAGCGAATCCGTGATCTCGAGCTCCAGTCCGCTGCCGGCGACGGTGCCGACGGGAGGAACCGTCGGCGCCGCGTCGCCCGCGTCGCGAGCCATGAAGGCCAGCTCGTCGTCCGAATCGAAGGTCGCGTCGGGGTCGGCCCCCGTGTGCGTCCCGGGGTCGCTGTAGGCGAGGGTCGGGAGGGGGGCGTTGAGGATCATGTCGTAGACCTGCTCGAAGGTCACGACGTGGGACTCGTCGACCTGCACGGGGATCTGCACCCACGCTCCCTGATAGCGGAATGCCACGAGGTCGCCGGGATCGAGCCCGAGCAAGCTCGGAAGATCGCTGCCGACCAGGACGACCGGGTCGAGGGGACGGGCCAAGCTCGCCGCGCGCGCCGATCCCGCCGCGAGCGGGGCCGTCAGCTGGAGCAGGGTGACCGAGACGTACAGCAGGGTGCGGTGGCGCATGAGCACGGGTCTCTCTGACGGCTGGAGTTCGAATTGTATCACTGGCTGGGAACGGGCAGGACGGAGCCCAGATCCGGGCTCGTGGGGGCGCCCATAGATAGGGATCCCTTCCTGATCCGGCGGCCTCGCGGAACCCCGGAACACGCCTCGAAACCCGAATTCGAGCCTGTTTCGGGGGCTCAAGTCCCGTGCCTCGATCTTCCGATGCGGAAACCGGTGTTGCACATGCGCAAGCGGGAAGACGGGATGGATCTGGGGGGAGGGACCTCGGAACGGCGCGGGGGCCTGCTCCTGATCGCCGCCTCTCTGGTCGCGATCTTCGTGACTTGCGCGGTCGTCGTCGAATGGCAGCGCGATGCGCGACGCGATCGGGGCCGCGCCCAGGGAGCGAGCCTCGCCCGCCTGCTCTCCAGCATGGACCCGGACCGCATCCTGCGGCCGGGCGGGGGCCACGGGGCCCTGCAGGTCGTCCGCCACAGTCAGACCAATCCCGACTTCGCCTACGCGGTGGTGGTCGGAAGGCGCGGCGAGCCGATCGCCCAGGAAGTGGTGGCCGGCGTCGTGGTGCCCCCCGCTGCGCTCCCCGAGAGCCCGGCGGCCTGGTTCGGCGAGCGCGTGCTCAGCGCCTCGGACGGCTCCGTGATCCGCGAGTACCACGCGCCTCTGATGCGCGACACCGAGTGGCTCGGCGAGATCCGCGTGGGCTTTCGCGAGCCGAGCCTCGCCCTTCTGATCGAGAGCGCCCCGCTGCTCGGGCAGGTCGCCCTCGCCATCTTCTTGATCACCCCGGTCGCCTACGCGCTGATGCGCTTCCAGCTGCGTCCGGTCGCGGCAGTGACGCGCCGACTCGAGCAGATGCTGGCAAGCGAGATGCGCGCCGTCGAGGTGAGCCCCGACGAGCGGGTCTCGGGCTTCATCGATCGCTTCGACTGCTTCGTGGGCCTGGTCGAAGACCGCATGGGCGAGCTGCGGGGAGAGACCCACCAGATCAAGGCCTCGGCGCGCGTACTCGGCTACCAGAAGGCGCGCGTCGAAGGCCTGGTCGAGGCGCTGCCCGAGGCGTTCGTCGCGCTCGACGAGCGCGGCGTCGGGAGCTTCGCCAGCGGCCGGCTGCTCCCCCTGCTCGGCGTCGAGCCCGACCAGGCGACGGGTCATCCCTTCGCTGAGTGGTGCGCAATTCCCGAGCTGCAGGAACTGGTCGCCCCCCATCTCGGCGCCCAGCCGCGCCAGCGCAGCAGCGGCCCCGTCGAGATCACGCCGGCGCATCGCCCCGACGAGTTCGTGGCAGCCAGCGTCCACCCGCTGCCGGCCGGGGACGCCGAGGGGTCGCCCGGCTGCGTCCTCGCCCTGCGCGACGTGACGGCCGAGCGGCTGGCGCGCCGCGCCCAGAGCGACTTCGCCACCCATGTCGCGCACGAGCTGAAGAACCCGCTCAACGTGATCGACATGTACTGCCAGTCGCTGCTCGCCGACGAAGGGGGCTCGCCCGACTTCCGTCTCGAGGCCTGCAACGTCATGCGCGACGAGGTGGAACGCGTCTCGACCTTGACCTCTTCCCTGCTCACCATCTCGCGCATCCAGGCAGGAACGCTGGTGATGAAGCGCCAGCGTGTGCGGCTCTCCGAGCTGCTGACGGACGTGTTCGAGACGATCGAGCGCAGCGCCCGAGGCCGCGAACTGCGCTTCAGGCTGGATCTACCGAAAGAGCTTCCGGTCGTGCACGTTGACAAGGAGCTTCTGCGCGTCGCGCTGAACAACCTGCTCACCAACGCCGTGAAGTACAACCGCGAGGACGGGGAAGTGGTGCTCGCGGCCCGGCTGGACGAGGACCAGATCGAGATCCAGGTGAGCGACACCGGCCTCGGGATCCGCGAGGAGGAGATCGACTCGATCTTCGAGAAGTTCTTCCGCTCCGACGATCCCGAGGTGCGCAAGCGCTCTGGACACGGCCTCGGACTCGCGTTGGTGAACGAAGTCAGCGCCCTGCACGGCGCCGAGGTGTGCGTCGAGAGCGTGCCCGGCGAGGGCTCGATCTTCTCCATCCGCCTGCCGAAGTCGGCCGTCGGCGTCGACGAGGAGATCGGAACGTGAAGTGGATCCTGGTGGTAGACGACGAGCCCCACGTGACGCGGCTGATGCGGACACACCTCGAGAAGCAGGGGTTCGGCGTCGAGGTGGCGCCCAACGGAGAGGTCGCGCTGGACAAGCTCGCCCACCGCTCCTTCGACGCGATGGTCACCGACCTCACGATGCCCCGCATGAATGGCGTGGAGCTGTGTGAGGAGGTGCGCAAGAGCAGCCGCAACCAAGACCTCTTCATCTTCATCGTCACGTCCAGGGCCGAGCACGATCTGCGCGAGTGGGCCGAAGGCATCGAGCGACTCGAGTTCATGGAGAAGCCGGTCAGCCTGATCGACCTGGTCCGGCGCCTCGGAAACGCGCTCGGGATGGCGGACTCGGGAGACGGGGAGACGTGAGTCACGCGCTGCTCGAGTCGATCGAGCTGGAGCGGCACCTGAGCCTGCTGCGCGGCGCCGATTGCGACGCCGTGGCGATCTGCGATGCGCAGGGCCGGGTGATGACGGGCTGGCAGAGCGCTCCGGAGGCCTCGATCGAGCCTCTGCTGTCCGAGCTCGGAGAGGACGCGCTCCGGCTGGCCCCGGCGGATGCCGAGCTGCGCGTGCTCCCGGTGGGACGTGGGCGCGAGCTGTTGCAGGCGCCGATCTTCTCCAACGACGAGAGCCCTGCCGGGTGGCTGAACGCCCTGCGCGCGAGCGGCGAGGAGCCCGTCGCTCTGAAGCGTCGCATCCGCGACACCGCGAAGACGCTCTCGACCGAGCTGCAGCTGAACGAGGAGGTTCGCTCCCTCGTGGGCGAGCTCGGTGCGCGCTACGAAGAGCTGAACCTGGTCTACCAGTTCGAGGAGCGCACGCGCGCCTTCACCGGAAGCGACAGGGAAGTCGAGGCGACCCTCGCGAGCTTCGCCGAGCACCTGAACCTCGACGTCATCTCGCTGGTGATCGGCGATCGCGTCCGCCCGATCTTCAGCGCGAAGCCCGGGCGCATCATCGACCTCGACCTCCTGCTCACGCAGCTTCGCGGCGACGTGTTCCGCTTCGTCTCCGTGAGCCGCGAGCCGCTGCTGCTCAGTCGGCCCAACGAGTCCCTGCGCAGCTTCGTGTTCGCCAACCTTCCCTACCACCTCGTCGCCTGCCCGGTGTTCCTCGGCACGCAACCCGCGATGCTGGCGATGGTCCGCAGCGAACGCGAGACGGAATTCACGAACAGCGATCGGAACCTCGCCTCGATGATCGCCGGGCACGCGGCCCTCGTGCTGCGGAACTCGGCCATGCACCGCCGCCTCGAGACCTTCAGCGCGCAGATGGCGGCTACGCTGATCGAGGCGATCGAGGCGAAGGACCCCTACACACGCGGACACTCGGAGCGGGTGCAGACCGTGTCAGTCGAGCTGGGGCAAGCCGCTGCGATCTCCAGCGAGGTCCTCGAGAGCATCTCCTGGGGCGCGCTGCTGCACGACGTGGGGAAGATCGGGGTCCCCGATGCGATCCTGTGCAAGCGCGGCTCGCTCTCCCGCGAGGAGTACACGCTGATCAAGATCCACCCCGAGCGCAGCTACGAGATCCTGCGCCACGTGGAAGGGCTGAGCGAAGCCGCTCTCTCCGCAGCCCGCTACCACCAGGAGAAGTTCGACGGCACCGGCTATCCGCACGGTCTGCGCGGAGGGCAGATCCCCTACGAGGCGCGGCTCGTGGCCGTGGCCGACACCTATGACGCCATCACCAGCTCGCGCTCCTACCGCCCGGGCGTAGACCACGAAGAGGCGCTCCGGCGCATCCGGGGCTGCGCCGGCGCCCAGCTCGACCCGGACCTGGTGTCCCTCTTCGAGCGGGTCTGTGAAGACCGGCCCGTGTGGCTGAGGTCGCCGAAGCAAAGCAAGACCGATGGCTGAGATCGACCGCGCGCGGGTCGGCTCGGCCACGCGCCTGCGGCCGGACGGCCCGCTGACGGAGCCGCGGCGCATCGAGGCGCTGCTCGAGGCCGTCGCGGCCTGCGCCGAGGCGCGCGACTTCCAGGTCGTGCTGGACCTCGAGCGGTCGCCCCTGATCAGCAGCGCCGGGCTCGAAGGTCTGCTCGAGGCGCACGAGGTGCTCGCGCGAACGGCCGGCACGCTGCGCGTCGTTCACGTCTCCGCGGTCGTGCGCGATGCGCTGCGCATCACCGGTCTCGACCGCCGCCTCGAGCTGGCCGACGAGGAGGATCGCGAGCAGGACCTCGCCACGCGGGCGCCGGCGGTGGGACATCGCATCGGCGAAATCCTCATCCAGCGCAAGCTCGTCGACATCGAGACCATCGAGAAGGCGCTCTCGCTCCAGCCCGAGCGCGGTCGGCGCATGGCCGAGATCCTCGTGGACGAGGGCTGGCTCGACGAACGCGACCTGCTCGTGGCACTCAGCGACCAGCTCGGCGTCCCGATGGTGAAGCTCCGGTCGGGCGTCTACGACCCCGACACGGTGAAGCTGCTCGATTCGTCCGTGGGCCGGCGACTGCACGTCCTGTGCTTGTTCCGCGTCGACGGCGTGATCTTCCTGGCCACGGCCGATCCCCAGTCGCTGCCGACCATCGACACCGTCCAGGACATGACCGGCTGCCGCGTGCGTCCGGTGCTCGCCTGCCGGGACGAGATCGCGCGATGCCTGGACGACGCCTATTCCGACTCGGATCAGCTCGCCGAGTACGTGGGCGATCTGGAGGGCGACATCGAGGTCGTCGAGAACGAGCGACAGTTCGACGACGCCGCGATCGACGAGATGGCCGAGGGAAGCCCGGTCATCAACCTGATCAACGGTGTGATCCAGCGCGCGGTCCAGGACGGCGCGAGCGACGTGCACATCGAGCCCGGGCGCGCGCGCTGCCGGATCCGCCTGCGGGTGGACGGCGTGCTCTACGGGCTGATGGCGCCGCCGATGGAAGTCCATCCCGCCCTCGTCTCCCGCCTGAAGGTGATGGCGAAGCTCGACATCGCCGAGCGCCGCCTGCCCCAGGACGGTCGCATCCAGGTGATGACGCGCGGACGCGCCGTCGACCTGCGCTTCAGCTCGCTGCCCGGGATCTTCGGAGAGAAGGTGGTGCTGCGCGTCCTCGATCGCGACGACACCATCCTCGATCTCGACCGGCTCGGCCTCACCCCGGAGAATCTGGCGCGCTTCCAAAAGCTCCTCGGACGCAGCCACGGCCTGGTGCTCGTGACCGGCCCGACCGGCAGCGGGAAGACCACCACGCTCTACGCGGGCATCAACGAGCTGCGCAGCGAAGAGCGGAACATCGTCACGATCGAGGATCCCGTCGAGTACCAGCTCGACGGCATCAACCAGAACCAGGTGCGCGAGTCGATCGGACTCGGCTTCGCGAAGTTCCTGAAGCACGTGCTGCGGCAGGACCCGGACATCGTGATGGTCGGCGAGATCCGGGAGCGCGAGACGGCGCAGATCGCGGTGCAGGCCGCGCTGACCGGCCACCTGGTGCTCTCGACGCTGCACACCAACGACAGCGTGGGTGCAGTGACGCGTCTGCTCGACATGGGGGTCGAGCCCTTCCTGCTCTCGTCGGCGCTGCTCGGCGTGATGGCGCAGCGCCTGGTGCGCCAGGTGTGCAGCGGGTGCAAGACCGAGTACGCCGCTCCGCCCGACACGCTCACCGCCTACGGCATCGCCTCCGAGGACAACGTGAAGCTCGCCCGCGGACGCGGCTGCGAGGCCTGCTACGACTCGGGCTACAAGGACCGCCTCGCGGTCCACGAGATCCTCGAGACAGATCCGGACCTCCAGAAGCTCATCGTCCAGAGCCCCTCGCGCGACGTCCTCGACGACTACGTGCGCGAGCGCGGCTTCCCCACCCTGCTCTCGGACGGGATCTCCCGTGTCGTTTCGAGGGCCACCACCCTCGAGGAGGTGCTGCGGGTGGTGAACGGGTAGCGCGATGCCGATCGAGCTGAGCACACGGACGACGGTGGGGGTGAGGGACCGCACGCGCGAGAGCGGGACCGCGACCGAGAAGGGCGCTCGCCTCTCGGCCAAGCAGCGCATGTTCCTCACCGAGCGTCTCGAGCTCCTGCTCGAGACGGGCATCCCCCTCCACGCCGCGCTGGCGACCCTCGAGCACCAGGCCGAGAACGAGGAGCTGCGCGTCCTGCTCGGCGAGATCGGCGAATCGATAGCCGGCGGAGTCACCTTCTCGGACTCTCTGGCGAGGCATCCCGACGCCTTTCCCGGGGCCTATGTGCATCTGGTGGCGGCGGGTGAGCAGGGCGGCTTCCTGCCCCGTGTGCTCGAGCGTCTGCGCGAGATGGACGAGAAGCGCGAGGAGCTGCGCTCGACGCTCCTCTCGGCCTTCGCCTACCCGGCGTTCCTCTCGGTGTTCTCGGTGGCCGTGGTCGCCTTCGTGTTGGTGGTGGTGTTTCCGAAGTTCGCCGAGATCTTCGAAATGATCCGCGACCAGCTGCCGATCACGACCCGCTTCTTCTTGGCGCTGAGCGACGTGCTGCGCGGCCACTGGATGATCTGGCTTCCGGGGATTTCCGTGGCGGGCGTCCTCGGTTGGCGCTGGTCGCGCTCGGTCAGCGGCAGCGAGACCCTCGACCGCATCGCCTTCAGCACCCCGGGGCTGCGCGACGTCTCGGTGCAGTACCACCTGGTGCAGTTCCTCTACGTGATGAGCCTCTCGCTCAGCAATGGCGTGGCCATCCTGGACGCCCTGCGGGCCTGCCGCTCGGTGACTGGCAGTCCGCGCTTCCGCGCCTTCATCGACGATCTCGGAACGCGGGTCGCCGAGGGCCAGAACCTGGCCCGGGGCTTCCAGGACGCGGAGTTCCTGCCCACCCTGGTGCCCCAGATGGTGTCCACGGGCGAGCAGAGCGGGGGCCTGGCCCTCGTGATGGGGCGGATCGCCTCGTTCTACGAACGGGAGTGGCGCCGTCGCCTCGCCTCCCTGGCCCGCCTGCTGGAGCCGGTCATGCTGCTGGTGATGGGCGTCGTGGTGGGCCTGATCGTGAGCTCGCTGCTGCTGCCGATCTTCAAGCTCTCGCAGGCGGTTCACTGAGGGGTCCGAAGGATCACCCGACCCCGGAAGAGCTCCCCCTCAAGCCGCGCGCCGGCTCCGCCGATATCGGATCGAAGGCTTTTGGAGGGCTATCCCTGATGCGTGCGAATCGTCCCAACTTCCGCCAGCAGCTGCGCCGCGGCTTCACGTTGGTGGAGCTGCTGATCGTCGTGATCATCCTGGCGATCCTGGCGGCCATCGTGGTGCCGCAGTTCATCGCATCGACCCAGGACGCTGCCGAGGCGGCGGTCGACACCAACCTGCGCAATCTGCGCGCGGCGGTCGACCTCTACTACCAGCAGCACGGCGAGTACCCGAGCGACAACGGCGACGGCTCGAACGCCGCCGATTCGGCCGCCGCCTTCCTCACCCAGATGACCCAGTTCACCGACGCCGACGGCGCCGTCTCGGCGACGAAGGACGCGACCCACCGCTTCGGCCCGTACCTGCGCCGCAGCAGCATGCCCGTCGACCCGGTCATGAAGGTGAGCACCCTGGTGATCGCCACCACGGGCACCCTGCCGGTGCCGGCCGACGGTGGCGATCCGGGCGGCTGGAAGTTCGACAACCAGGCCGGCCAGATCATCCTCAACCACTCCGCCTACGCGACCCGCTAAGGCGGTCGCCGCCGACGGGCCGCTCGTGCCATGAGCGCCGTGAGGAAGCGGGGCTTCTCGCTCCTCGAGGTGCTTGCGGTGGTGCTCATCCTCGGCACGCTCGGGCTGGCGGCGGTGATCTCGCTGCGCCCCGCCGGAGCGCTCTGCGTCGACAGCGCCTCGCAGGTGGTGGGAGAGGCGCTGCGCTTCGCGCGCAGCGAGGCGCGGCGCCACGGCGAGCCTCGCGCCTTCCGCGTTCTGCCCGCGGCGGGCTCGATCGAGGTGTTCGAGCCCGATCCGGCCGCTGCGACGACAGCCTTCGGCGCGAGCGTGAACGACCCGCTCACCAAGCGCGCCTACCAGGTCGATCTGCGCGACCTCCCGGGCTGCGCGCGCATCGCGATCGCCGACACCCCACCCCCTTTTGCCTACACCGGGCTCGCCGGCCAGCGCACCAGCGTCGCGTTCGATGAGCGGGGCGAACCCTACCTCCTGGACTCGGGCGTGCGCCGCGCCCTGAGCAGCGGGCAGGTGGACCTGCAGCTCGACGAGGAGAGCCGCGCCATCCAGCTCTCTTCGATCGGCCGGGTGACGCTGCCGTGAGCCGGCGTCAGAAACGCTCTGCGGGCTTCTCCTACCTCGAGGTGCTGGTGGCCACCGCGTTGCTGGCGCTGGCCCTGGTGCCCGCTCTCGAGGCGCTGGAGGGTGCCGTGCGCGGTGCCGGCATCGCGGAGACCGAGACCAGGCGTCACCACCGGCTCGTGGCTCGGCTCGAGTCGGTGCTCGCCGAGTCGTTGATCGCGCTGGAAATCGAGGCCATCGCGACGGCGGGCGCCCCCAGCGACTGGCTCTCCGACCCGCCCGGAACGGCGGGACGGCGGATCGTGACCCTCACGCCCTTCGACGCCGACGGCGACAGCACGCCCGACCCGGGCATCGTCCGCGTCGACGTCCGGGTCGAGGCCACCGAGCACGCGATCTCCAGCCTGGCGGGGCCCTGAGACCATGCCTTCGACCCGGGCGCTCCAGAGCCGACGCCGAGGCGGCCTCACCCTGCTCGAGCTGCTGCTCGCCATGACGATCGCATCGGTCCTGATGGCGGCGCTGTTCGGTGTGGTAGGCGAGTCGCTGGCGGTGTGGACCGCGTCGCGCTCACACCTGGAGCGCCTGGAGCAGGCGCGCTTCGCCATGGAGCGCATGACCTCGGCCGTGCGCGGCACCTCGCGGCTGCTGCTGCCGCTGGCCGAGAACCCGGCGACGGCCTGGAGCGAGTCGGTTCGCGACGTGCTGGCCGTGGCGCTCGACCCCACGCTCGATCGCGACGACGACGGCTTCGCCGACGCCGACAACGACCGGGACGGGCGCGTCGACGAAGATCCCGGTCGCGACGCCAACGACGATGGAAAGGCGGGCATTCGCGGCATCGACGACGACGGGGACGGCAACATCGACGAGGTAGCCTACGAGGACGACGACGAGGACGACGACGACGCCGGAGACAAGGACGAAGACGCCGTGAACGGTCTGGACGACGACGGAGACGGCGCAGTCGACGAAGACCCAGATCACGACTTCAACGGAGACGGCGAGGCCGGCGTCGCCGGCGTCGACGACGACGGAGACGGCGACGTCGACGAGGGAAGTAATGAGGACGACGACGAGGATGAAGGCAACGGCGGGGACAAGAACGAGGACTGGATCGACAGCGTGGTCTTCTTCGTGTCGGGGGGCACGCTGTGGCAGCGTCTGCCGAACCCCCACGCCACCAGCGGCCTCGACTACCAGGAGCTGGCGCTCGCCGAGGACGTCACCGAGCTGCGCGTGGAGCGCATCCTCGCACCGCGCGCGGTGCTGATCGACCTCGAGCTCGAGATCGGCGGGGCCGAAGGCGTGCGGCTGCGCACCCAGGTCCGGGTGGGAGACGCGCCGTGAGCGCGCGCCGCCGCGGCTTCGCGCTGCTGCCGGTGGTGCTGGCGCTGGCGCTGCTCGCGTCGATCGCCTTCGCGCTCTCGCGCACGAGCGTCGGCAGCGTCGGACGCGCACACGCCTCCGAGCAGCGCGACCACGCCGCCCGCGTCGCCGAAGCGGGCCTGCGCCACTCCCTGTGGCTGGCGAACCAGGGCGCGTGCTCGGGGTACGGCATCTCGGACACCCCGTTCGGGGCGCACAGCTATCGGGCCGACTTCAGCCCCACGGCCGGCTCGCCCGTCACGGTGGCCGCCACCGGCACGCTGGCCAGTGGTGTCACGCACACCCTGGTGCGCGAGATCCAGCCGGTTCTCAACGGGGCCCAGACGGAGATCCGGGCGCTGCCCGACGACGGCAAAGACACGACCCTCGACGCGTGGAGTTGGGACTACAACTTCGGCGGCAGCCCTTTGCTCGTCACCTACGGCCCTCCGTACGAGGCGCGCCCGCTCTTGCAGTTCGACGTGTCGACCATCCCTTCGGGTGCGCGCATCGTCGCGGCCCAGCTCTCGCTCCACTACGAGGGAGCGATCTGGGTCCCGGCGGGCGCGACCATCGCCGCGCATGCCCTGACGGCCCCCTGGGTGGAGGGCACACAATCGGGCTTCATCACGCCGCCCGACGGTGTGACCTGGCGGAAGTGGGACGGCGTCGACTGGTGGGCGACCGAGGGCGGCGACGCCGAGCCCGGCGCCCACGCCATCTCGGAGATCCCCGTGAGCCCGGGCGTCCGCATGGGCTGGGACCTGAGCGGGCTGGTGCAGCAGTGGGTGGACGGCTCGCGCCCCAACCACGGCGTGTTCCTGCGCACCGACGACGGGGTCGCCTCTCTCGCCTTCGCGAGCGGCGAATCGTCGACCCCGGCCAACCGACCGCGACTCGTCGTCGTCTACGGCTGCGAGTGCGGCGGCGGCGCCCAGGCCTCCACGCTGGAGCTGCAGCCGGGCGCCACGGGCCTGGACACCCATCTTGACGACGGCAACCCCGGCACGAGCTGGGCGGGCGCGAGCGAGGTGCGCATCAGCAACAAGACCAACAGCCAGAAGCGCGGGCTGATCGCCTTCGACCTGACCGGCATCGACCCCTCGGCGACCGTCGCCTCGGCCGAGCTCGAGCTCGACCTGCAGGGGATCGGATCGGGCTCCGCGGCGACCATCTTCGCCCATCGCGCGACGACGCCCTGGGAGGAGGCCCAGGCCACCTGGGTGGATGCGCGCACGGGTCTGCCCTGGACCACCTCGGGGGGCGACTTCGACGCCGTGGCCACCGCCGAGGCCGACATCGACCCTCTCTTCCCCGGGCCGACCACCTGGGACGTCACCGCCCTGGCGGCCGACTGGGTGGCCGACCCCACCACCAACCACGGCGTCTTCCTGCTGGGAAGCAGCGGCGTCAACCACGCCGACTTCAGCGCGAGCGACCACCCCGACCCCACCCTGCACCCCAAGCTCACCGTGCACTACGCCTGCGCGTGCGGGCCCTGCGCGTTGCCCGATGTCTATCTCGACGAGTTCAACAGCGGCAGCTGCGACGCGGCGGTCGACTATGCCGGGAGCGACGGCACCCTCGACTGGAGCCCCACGCCGTGGGAACGCGTCGGGGAGACCGGAAGCAACAGCTGCTCCGGGCTCGTCACGGTGCGGGAAGACAACGCCGCCTTCGAGATACGGGTGGGAGGGTCCAGCCACGGCCTGCGCCGCCCGGTGGACCTCTCGATGTTCACGCGCCCGGGTCTCGATCTGCGCTACCTGCGCGAAAACCTCAGCTCCTCCTCCCAGTCCCTCGTGGTGGAGGCCTCGAGGGACGGGGCGATCTGGGAGGAGCTGGGGCGGTTCTCCGGGCCCGACAACGACGCCAGCTACCAGGACGCGAGCTTCGATCTCGACGGCTTCGCTGTCGCTACCGCCTGGATCCGGATCATGGGAGACGGGCTGGGGTTCTCGACGGGGCAGGACCGCATCGTCTACTTCGACGACGTGCGCATCTACGAGCAGCCGCCCTCGACCCCGGGGCCCGAGATCCTCACGCTGATCTCCGACGCCGACAGCGAGCTGAGGGAGCGGGACCCGGACACCGTGTTCGGCGCCGAGCCCGAGATCATCGCCGGCACCGACGTGTCCTACCAGCCCTACCGGCCCCTGGTGCGCTTCGACGTCTCGGCGGTTCCCGCCGGCGCCACGGTGGTATCGGCCGTGCTGCGCACCTACGCCCACGATTTCTTCGGCAACAAGGACAGCCCGGTCTCCGTCTTCCAGGTGACCGATCCCTGGGACGAGGCCACGTCCACCTGGAACAGCACCGGCGGCGAGCCCTTCGACCCCGCGTCGCCACTCGACACCCTCGCCGTGGACTGGGGCGCTACGGGCTGGAAGGAATGGTCCGTTCCGACTGGACTGATCCACGAGTGGATCGACGGGGTCACTCCCAACCACGGCCTGCTCCTCGAGTACGAAGGCACGAAAAAGCAGCAGCGCATGAAATTGTACAGCCGCGAGAGCGGCATCGTCACGCTGTTCCCGCAGCTGGTCCTGGTGTACACGCTTCCGTGATTCCACCAACCGGAAGCCCGAATACGCAAGTGTCCGCCCCGTCTTGCCGATGAAAGCCCTGGAGGGCCGCTCCCAGGGCGGCCCGGAGGGGCGGGGAACGCGTGCACGAGTTGTGGAAGGCCGGAAAGCGGCTCTGGAGCGCCGCGGCATTCACGGGCGGTGAGGTGTCCAGCTATGCGGAGCCGCTGCTCCTCGAGGAGACTCGGCGCGGCATCGTCACGCTGAGCCTCGTGTTTCTCGCGCTGCTCTCGGCCTCGGCCGTCGTCCACCGCGAGCTGGGGCTCGACCGCACCTACGTCTACACCTCGCTCGCGCTCGCCGCGCTGTGCGCCCACGTGGCGTTCTCGGCGCGCGCCGTGCGCGAGCTGCGCGCGCTGCACGTGCTCGGCATGGCTCTGCTGATCGTGAGCGGCACGGCCTTCGTGCTGCTCGCGCACCGCACGAGCAGCCTCGGCGCGGTCCTGTTCACGAGCGCGGCCCTGCTGTTCATGGTGGTTCCGCTCGTGCCCTGGGGCCTGCGCGAGGCGTCCCTCGTCACGCTCCTGCTCTACGGCGTGTTCTCGTCCTCGACCTGGACGGTGTCCGACCGCTTCGACTCCGAGACCCTGTGGGCCCTGAACTCCTTCATGCTGGCCGCGGGCGCCGTCAGCCTGATCCTCGTCGGCTACGGCACCCGGTCCCGCAAGCACGACCTCGAGACCCGCTTCGCGCTCGAACGCTCGCGCAGCGAGGTCGAGCGACTGAGCCTCGAAGATCCCCTCACCGGCGCGTGGAACCGCCGCTACCTCGAGAGCGCCTTCACCGGCTTCATCGAAGACGCGCGCAAGGCCGGGCTCCCGGCCTGGTTCGCCGCCATTGATTGCAACGGCTTCAAGAAGCTGAACGACACCTATGGTCACGGGGCCGGCGACGACGTGCTGCGCTGGCTGAGTCACGCGCTGTCTTTGCACCTGGGCGACCGCGGCCACGTGGTGCGCACCGGTGGCGACGAGTTCGTGGTGCTGATCGCGGCCGAGGCGCCGGAGCCCTTCTTCGAGGAGGCGCTCGACACGACCCATGCACGCGCCAAGGCCGAGGGCCCGCCCAGGATGCCGGACGTGTCGATCAGCGTGGGCGCGATCTGCCTCCCCGACGGGGAGGCGATCGACCTGGAGGACGTCTACCTCGCCGCGGACGGAGCGCTCTACCACGCCAAGGCCTCCGATACGGGGGTGCTCCGCATGGCGGCTCGCTCGTTGCCGACCACCGAGAGAGCGCAGTCGTGAAACTCTCCGAATCGCTGCACGCGGCGCTCGAGCAGCGCGGCTGGCGGCTGCCCGAGGCCGCGCGAAAGCTGGCGGCGGCGGGGACGAGTGCGACCGGCCCGATCGGCGTGCACGGGAGCGACGCCGCGCTCCACCTGGTGCAGCTGGCCTCCTCGCGGAGCGGAGTCCGCCTTCGCGCGCGCTCCACGGTGACCTTCGACGAGGGCTCGGGCAGCGAAGCGCGGATCGCATCTCTTCGGAGCGCGCTGCGGCGAGGCCGCTTCAGCGGACGACGCGCCGTCGCCGCTCTGGAGGGATCCGACGTCAAGCTGATGGTGTTCGACCAGCTCGGCGGCGAGAGCGAGGCGGAAGCCGCGGCCGTCCTGCGGCTGGTGGAGGAACGCTTCGACGAGCCCGTCGACCGGCTGGTGATCGACTACCTCCCGATCCGCGATCTCGACGAGGGACAGGAGCGGCACTCGGCACTCGTCGCCGTCGCACACGAGGACGTCGTGATCGAGCGACTCGAAGGTCTGCGCAGCGCCGGACTCCAGGTCGACGCCCTGGAGATCGCGCCGACCGCCACCCGCCGTCTCGTCTCTGCGCTCGGGAGTCGCGGCCGCGAAGAGAACGCGATGGTGCTCTACGCCGGGCATCGCCGCGGTCACCTGATCGTGCTCTGGGGCCGGCGCCTCGTCCTCTATCGGGAGCTGGAGTTCGGAGCCGACGAGGTGGAGGAGCGCGTCGCGAAGGCCCTCGAGCTCGATCCGGGTGAGGCGGCAGAGATGATGCGCCGCCACGGGGTGGCGCCCCCGGCGCCGGGCGAAGCCTCTTCCGTCTCGGCCGCCTCCTACGAGGTCGCGGAGACGATCGGGGAGATCCTCAAGCCGAGCTTCTATCAGCTCGCCGACCAGCTCGAGCGCGCGAGAATCTACACGGCATCCCGCGCCCGCGGTGCGGCCCCCGACCGCGCCTACCTGCTCGGGGGATTCGCCTGCTGGCCGGGCGCCGACCGGCTGCTGGCGTCGCTGGGACCGCTTCCCGTCCACACGCTCGACCCGGCCGCGACGCTCGGCTTCGAGGCCCCCGAAGCGGACGGCGAAGCCGCAGTCGCCGCCGGGCTGGCGCTCCGCGGGGTGCTCGACGATGGCTGAGCTCGATCTGGTTCCCGGGCGCTACCGTCACCTGCTCGACCTGCAGCGCACGCTGCGCCGGTTCGGCATCGCCTTCCTTGCAGCGATGGTGGCTCTCGCCGTCGTCAAGAGCAGCCTCGCCTACGGGGTGCACGACATGCAGGCGGAGATCGACCGCATCGATGCGGCGCGCATCCTCGAGCAGGCCGTTCGCGCGGAACTCGAGACCCTGCGCGGCTTGCACGGACAGGCCGAGCGTCGGGTGCGGATCGTCTCGGGGCTGCGCGGGGGTGTGTCCGCGAGGGACATGTTCCGGGTCGTCGAGGAGGCCGGCGGCGGGCCGGTCTGGTTCCTCGACTGGAAGTTCCGACGTGCGGGCGAGGTCGTCGACCACGAGCCCCGCGCCGTGAAGACCGGGTACTTCCTGGTCGTGCCGCTGGAGAGCGATGAGGGCGAGACCGAGAAGGCCTGGCGCCTGGAGACGCACATGGAGATCCGCGGGCGAGCGCTCGACCACTCGGCGCTCGCGTCCTTCGTACGCGGCCTGCTCGGACGGTCCCAGATCGAGAACGTCCGCGTGCTGCGCACCGGCACGCGGACCTACACGGACCGCGAGGTCGTCGATTTCGAGCTCGCCGTGGTGGTGCGGAGCGCGGCATGAAGCTCGACCAGCTCGAACGGATCGAGGCCCAGGTTCGGCCCGAGGCACTGCGACTGCTGCTCGGCGTGATCCTGATCCTGCTGCTCGTCGCGGGCTACCTCTATCTCCTCAAGCCCTCCCTCACGCGCTATCACGAACTCGCGGAAGGCTGGTCGGCCGATGCGCTGCTCACCGCCGAGCAGAGCGCGGTGGCCACCGATGGCGAGATCGCACGCCTCGAGCAGGAGCTGCGCGCCCTCGACGAGCGCCTCTACGGAGGTCAGTCCCAGCTCCCCGTCGAGCAGATCGAGTCCCACGTGATCGAGCAGCTCGATCACCTCTCGGCCTCGCGCGAAGTCCAGCTGGTGAGCGTCGCGCCCGGCGATCCGGGCGAGGTGCTGAGCTTCGACGAGCTGCCCTTCGACGTGCAGGTGAACGGGGACTACTTCGCACTCTTCGAGTGGCTCGGCGCCGTCGAAGAGGAACTCCGACCCATGATCGTCAAGCGCTTCGAGATGGCTCCCCAGGCGCAGAACGGGAGCGTCGACATGAAGCTGCTGCTGGTGTCCTACCGCCCGCGCGAGGAGGCACCGTGAGGGACGCTTTCGTGCTGGCAGGCGTCGCGATCGCGTTCTCCGCCGCGGCGGAGACCTCGACGCTCCGCTTCAACCCGTTCGCGGTTCCCGACCTCGCCTCGCTGGAAGCCGGCAGCGCGGCCGCGTCACCCGCTTCCACGGATTCGGCGCCTTGGAAGCCCGTGCTGCGCGCAACCCTTCTCGCGAGCGAAGACTCGCTGGTGGATCTCGGCGGTGTGCTGCTGAGTGTCGGAGAGAGCCACCGCGGCTGGCGGCTCCTCGAGGTCGGCGAGTTCGAGGCGACCTTCGAGCGCCAAAGAGAGCGCGTCACGCTGCCCGTGGCGCGCGTGGAGGATGGTGAGCGATGAGCGCCCTTCGAGGCATCCTGGCCGCGGTGCTGCTGGCGGCGACCCTGGCCGCTCCCGCCCCCGCCGAGCCCGACGTCGAGGTCGCGCGGGGCGAGGGTGGCAAGATCTCGGTCGTGGTGCGCGACGCGCCGCTCGCCGAGGTGTTCGAGATGCTGGCCCGCAAGGAGCGCCTCAACGTGCTGCTCGGCGACGGTGTGGACGGAAACGTCTCGGTCAATCTCTTCGACGTGAGCGTCGAAGGGGCGGTCCGCTCGATCGCCGACGCCGCCGGCTTCCTCGCCGAGCGCCGCAATGGCGGCTTCGTGATCATCCGGCGCGACGAGGCCGGCAAGGACTTCGCCGAGGGCAACACCCGCATCCGCGCCTTCGAGATCGAGCACTCGGACGCCGAGCGCGTCCGCCCCATCGTCGAAAAGCATCTCTCGCGCTACGGCGAGGTCACCCTGCTCGAGGACCGCAGCATGCTGGTGGTCGAGGACCTCCCGGAGTTCCTGCACCGCATCGATGCCCTGCTGGCGGAGATCGACCGTGACCCTCGCCTCATCTTCATCGAGGCACGCATCCTCGAGATCCAGCTGGACGAGGACGAGTCGATCGGGGTCGACTGGGAGGTCTTCTACGAGAAGGGGAGCTTCGGAGTTCGCGACCTGGCCGGAGCCGGTTCGGGCTTCTTC
>Ga0224508_10001775_pt1 | contig 18996 bp, 10 predicted proteins | sample SF_Jan12_sed_USG_4_FD_170157 | JGI IMG/M metagenome (GOLD analysis project Ga0224508, IMG submission 170157) | Sediment microbial communities from San Francisco Bay, California, United States - SF_Jan12_sed_USGS_21 | ecosystem: Environmental > Aquatic > Marine > Sediment | place: USA... | reverse complement strand
AATCGCTTCGAGAGCCTGAATTGTGTCCGCATGCTCCGAGTCGTGATCGTCGAGCAGCTTGTTGAATACCTCGATCGCCTCGTCGGTCCGGCCGAGTCGGTGGTCGAGCACGGTGCCCAGCCGGAAATGTAGGTCGATCAGCTCCGAGCTGTTGTTTGAGCCTTCGATTCGCTTGCGAAGCACCTGCGCGAGCGCTCGATACGCCCCGTGCTCGGTGTAGATGCGATCGAGCGCGCCTAGCGCGTTCGCGTCGTGATCGTCCACTCCGAGCACGAATCGATACGTCTCTTCGGCCCGCTCCATGTCGTGGAGCTGCTCCTCGTACACCTTTGCGAGACGCCGGCCGAGCTCCGCTTTGTTGAGCGGATCCCCGGTGTGCTGGATGCCGTTGGCGTAGGTGGTGGCCAGCTGAGTCCAACCGTCGACGATGGCCGAAAGTCGCTCGGCCTCCCCGATCGAATGGTCGTGACTCGGATCCTCGAGCAGCGCCTTTTGCATCCACTCGAACGCGCGCCCGTGGTCGTCTGCCTTGTCTTCCGCGATCTCCGCGAGGCGATGCATCATGACTACCCGCTCGATCGGGTCGCGTTGCTGCTCGACCTGAACTTCCTGGACGTTGAGCAGCTGGCTCCAGTTGCCCTGCATCCTGTAGAGCGGCTCGAGCACCTCGCCGATCGCCATCGGCTGCACGCCCTGCGAGAAGAGATCCTCGAGCGCAGTCACCGCCGGCGCATACTCGGGCGCGGCGGCGATGATGTCGCGGTACTGCTCGATCGCCGAGTCCATGTTCCCCAGCTGGTTCTGGAAAATCTGCCCGGTACGGAACTGCAGGTTCAGAATGTCGTCCGGCGTCGTGGCGACCGCGGCTTCCTTCTTCAGGGTTGCCGCGAGCTCGTCCCATCGCTCCGTTTGTTCGTAGAGCCGGTCGAGGGCCTCGATGGCCGCGACGTCGGACGAATCCACATCGACCACGAACTGATATCGGGCGATGGCCGCATCGACGTCGTCCAATTGCACCTCGTTGATGACGGCAGACCGCTTCGCGAGGTGGACGACCTCATCCGGAAATTCATCTTTCATTTTCTGCACTTCGGCGTCAAAACGCGAAGCTGCTTCATGCCAATTACCCGTCTGCTCGGCGAGTCGCTCCAGGGAGGCAAGCGTCAGCTCGTTCCCGCGATCGAGCGGAAGCGCCCGGACGAAGGCATTGAATGCCGAAGGTGGATCTTCGAGCTGAAGCTCGTAGATCTCCGCAAGCTGGTGAAGCATCTCGACCCGCTCGGAAGGATCTTCGGTGAACCGAACCTGAGCCTCGCGAACCTCGGCTAGCTTTCGATACTCCCCGACCTGCAGGTAGACTTGCTCGAGCGCGTCGGCCGCGGCCAAGGGCTCCACCGCGTCGTTCGTCATCTTCGTCAGCGCATCGAGCGTCGGCTGATGAACGGGCGTCTCCGCCAAGATATCGCGGTAGATTTCGATCGCCTGCATCGGGTCTTCGAGCTGCGTTCGCCAGAGCTCTCCGATTCGGAAGCGCAACTCGGTCCGCTCTTCATCATCCACGGTGAGCTCGGATTGACGCTCGAGAACCTGAAGCAGCTCTCTCCACTGGGCCGTGCTTTCGAACAAACCGTCGAGGTGAGTGAGCGCCGAAAGGTCGTCCGGGTCGATTTCGAGGACCCGCTGGTAGGCGTCGATCGCCTTGTCCGCGTCCTCGAGCTGCCCCTCGTAAATCTGGCCCATGCCGAGGAACAGCGCTCTGCGCGCGTCCGGGTCCGACACGACCTCGGCCTTCCGCTCGTAGGTTTCGAGCAACGGCGACCACTTGCCGAGCTGCGTCTGCAGCTCGATCAGACGATCAAGTGATTGAAGGTCTCCCGGGTCGACTTCGAGCACCTGCTGGTGCACCGCGATCGCGTCCGCAGGCCGCTCGAGGATGTCCTCGTAGATCGCCGCGGCCTTGACGAGCTGCTCTCGCTGATCGGCCGGCGATGGGAGCATCTTGGCTTTGCGCCGGTAGATCCCTGCGAGGTCTTCGTAGCGCTCGGCCCGCTGGAACAAGCGCTCCAAGGAGTCCGCCGACTGCTGATGTTCGGGGTCGAGCTCGAGCACCTTCTCGTAGTGCTCGACCGACCGCTCGACCTGTCCCAGGTCGTCTTCTCGGATCCCGGCAGCGCGAAGCAGAAGGTCGATCGCGAGGTCCGGCTCATCCGACGACTCGGCGACTTCCTCGTACACGCCAGCGAGCGCATCGGCCGCGCCTACGGCAGCACCGAGCCGCTCGAGCTCCCCTCTCGCTTTGGGGTCTCCGGCATCCTCGCGGAACGCGCGCGCGTAGCTCTCGAAGGCGCCGTGCAGGTCGCTAAGCGAGAACTCCTTCAACTTCGCGATTTCGTGAAAGAGCGCCATCCGTCGCTCGGGTGCGGTCGCATGATTCGCTTGAATCTCGTAAACCTCGACGAGCCGACTCGACGCCCCACCGTCCTTGTAGATCGGCTCGAGGATGTCGGCGACGGTCGCCTGGTACTCCGCCGACTCGAGCAGCCGCTCGAGCGCTCCGAGGGCCGACGGATTGCTGGCATCGTTGGCCAGCACGTCGCGGTAAATCTCGATCGCCGAGTCGGTCGACCCCATTCGCTCTTCGCGGATGTCCGCGAGACGAAGAAGGAGGACCGTCTGTTCGCTCTGGTCGTCCGTCATCGAGAGCTGGCGCTCAACGTTGTCGGCGAGGTCGCCCCAGAGTCCCTGCCGTGCGAGCAAGCCATCAAGCGCGAACAAGGCCTCTCGGTTGGTCGGGTCCAGCTCGAGGATCTCGTTCTGCAGCGCGATCGCCTGATCGCTCTCCTCGAGCAGCTCTGCATGGATACGCGACATTTCGGAGAGGACGCCGATTTTCTCATCGGGGTCCCCATGCGCCTCGGCTCGCGCGCGGAGAACGCCAACGAGCTCCGGCCATCGCTGCGCGCCTCGGTAGACGGTATCGAGCAGATCGAGCACCTCGAAGTCAGTCGCGTCGGCTTCGAGCACTTTTCGGTATGCCGAAACCGCGGCTTCCGCGTTTCCGAGCTGCGTGTCGTGAATTTGCGCGGTCTTGATCCAAAGCGATCGGCTCAGCGCAGGGTCCTCGACCGTGGCCGCCAGGTCCCCGGTGAGCTCTGCCACCGAGTCGAACAGGTCGTGCTCGCTCGCAAGCATCTCGAGCCGCGACAGTGTCGCAACGTCCGACGGCACTTCGCGGAACGCATCGCTCAGCGACGAAAACCCCCGACTGGGGTCACCAATGTGTTGGAAGTACGTGTCGGCGACGCGGGTGAGCAGCTGCAACCTCTCCCGGGGCACGCTGCTAAAGCCATGCTGTACGCGAAGCGCATTGACGTACGGACCCCACTCCTCGCTGATCTCGTAGATGGGCTCGAGAACCCGCGACGCTTCGGCGGCTACTTCCTGATCGTCGAGCAACTCCTCGAGCCGGGCCTTGGCACCGTCATGCTCCGCCATCAGCGAAAGCACCTCTCGGTAAAGCTCTACGGAGCGCGGCTTGTCATCCAGCTTGGATTCGCAAACGCGGCCCAAGCGAAACTTGAGCGCGGCGACCTCTTCGTGGCTCTCGGGGCCGGCCTCGATTCGGCGCTCGAGAATCTGGCCAAGTTCTTGCCATCGGCCCTCGGCCTCGTAGAGCTGCTCGAGCTCGCTGCAGGCATCGCTTTGCTCGACGCCGTATTCGTCGACGATGCCTTCAAACGCTTCGATCGCCTTCTCGCGGTCGTTCAGCGCATCGGCAAAAAGGCGGGCGCGACGATAGGCGATGCCGAGCCGCGCATCCGGGTCCTCTTCGAGCTCGATTCGGCGGGCATAGATGTCGAGCAGGTCGCGGAATCGCTCGGTGCGAACGTACAGGTCCCCAAGCGCGCTGATCGCATCGAGATTGTCGCTCTCGGCATCGTAGACGAGCTGGTATTGCTCGATGGCGTCGTCGATTCGATCGAGCTGCGCCAAGGTCTGACCGTAGCTGAGCCGAATCGGGACGGCCTGATGCGGATCGGAAACCCCATCGATGGCCGACTCGAAGCCCGAGACCAATCGGTCCCAGCCATTCATCTCCTCGGCCAGCCGTTCGACGTCGACCCGCGCCTCGTCGTGTGTCGGCGCGAGCGAGAACGCTTCCAGGTAGCGCTCAAACGCAACCTCGGGCTGCCGTAGGCGCTCCTCGAACACATGGCCGATCTTGCGCAGGAGGTCGATCTTGGAATCGTCGCCCTTGGCATGCGCGAACCGCACCTCGAGAACCGAGACCAACTTACGCGCGTCATGCGCCTCTTCGTAAATCGGCGTCAGCGCCTCCGCGGCCTGCACATTGTCTGGGTCGGCGCCAAGAATCTTCTCGTACACGCGCGCGGCCCGGTCAGCTTTGCCCTTTTTGTCTTCCCAGAGGCGCGCCGCCCTGAACAGCAGCGCGACACGCTCCTCCGGGCTGGTTTCCTGCGCTTCGGCCTGCCGCTCCACGATCCGGATCAGCTCGTCCCACTTCTCGTTGGCCGCATAGAATGCCTCGAGCTCGTCCCATGCACCGAGCGAAACGTAGCGTCGTTTGAGCTGTTCCTGCGCTCGCCGATCGGAAGGATCGAGATCGAGGAGCTTCTTGAACGCGCCGATCGCGCCTTCATCGTTGCCGATCTTGTCGGCGTAAATCATTCCGAGCTTTTGGAGCTGTTGCTTCATCGAGGCGACGTCGGTGTCGCTGGCGACCAGCGTCTCCAAGACCTCGGCCAGCGGCTCCCACTGCCGCGCTCGCTCGTAGAGCTGCGCCAAATTGCTCAGCGCATTGGGATTCTCGGGGTCAGTATCTAGAACTTTCTGCCAAAGCTCGATGCACACGTCGGGCTTACGGAGCCGTTGCGTTGCGAGCTCGGCCATTTCCTCGTAGCGCAGCACTCGATCGTCTTCGGAGAGAAGCTCGACCTCTCGCTGCATGGTGCGAATCAGCTTTTCCCAATCGCGGCGCTTCTCATACATTTCCTTGAGGCGCTCGATGGCATCGCCGTCCTCGGGATTGAGCTCGAGAAGGCGCTCGAAACATTTGATCGCCTCGGCTTGGTTGCTCGATCGTTCGAGATATAGCGTGCCGGCCTGGCGGAACAGGTCCACCTTCTGCGCGGGCTCCTGAACCAACTCGGCCTTCTGAAGGATGGAGCGAATCATGTCCGACCATCGCTTCTGCTGCTCGAACTTCGCGATCGCGTCGTCGAGCTTCTGGAGCTCGGCCAATTCGGCCGCCGTCAGCTCTCGAACCTCATCCCCCGATTGTTCTTCTGACATCTTGGCTAAGCCCCCCTACGGCGATTCGGTTCTCAACTCCGCGAGACGGTCTCGCGCGGCTTTGACGTAGTGCTCGGGCGCATCCGCTCCGGCCATCATCACGTACTTGTCGAGGTAGCGTTTCGCTTCCTCGTCGTTGCCCTGAAGCGCGTAGGTCCAACCAAGTGAAAACAAGGCATCGCTCATCCCGGGGACGATGCCCAGCGCCGATTGGAACTCCGCAATCGCCTCGTCATACTTGCGTTGCTGCTGGTAGACCGTGCCCAAGAGGTGGTGAATGTTTGCCTCTTCTTCGGTGCCCGGCATTGCGACCTTGAGCCCTTCGGCCAATACCTGAGCCGCCTGCTCCGGGTAGCGCAGGTCGGCATAGAGGCGTCCGAGCGCCGAGTACGATGGCAAGAAGCGAGGCCCGGTCATGATCGCATCGCTGTACTGGTAGAGCGCGTTCTGCGAATCCTCGAGCTCCTCGCTGCAACGCCCGAGCTTGAAGTGTGCCTTGAAGAGCGTCGGGTCGAGCTCGAGCGACTTCTTGAGCGCCGTCTGCGCGCCTTTCCAGTCTTCGAGCTCGATGAGCACCGAACCGAGCTTCTCGTGATAGCCCGCTGCATCGGGCTTCGCGACGATCGCTCGCTCGAGCGCCTCGCGCGCGGCGGAGAACGAGCGCAGCTCGATCTGCACGATCGCAAGGTTGAAGTAGGCCTGGTGATTGGTTGGATCGAGCGCTGCAGCCTTCTCGAGGCTCTCCGCAGCTTCGCCGAACCGTTTCATCTGCGCGAGCTCGACCCCGGCATTCATTTCGTTCATCGACTCGACGCGGGCGCGCGAACAGTTGCCGCCCATCAAAATTAGACCCACTACCACAAACCCGAATACCTGAGCCCGCATGCTTGCCTCCTACGCTTGGAAATTCACAAGCACTTCAATCCTACAGCATTTGTCTCGTAGCCAACAACTCTAGACACAGCTCTTTTTTCGGCTGTTTTAGCCTTTGTGGCCAGTTTCAGACGAGATCCGGCGCCCTGAACGGGATCGCAGGCCCTGGAAAGCAGGGAGATCCGGATGAAATCTCGCTTTTCGATCTCAGGCCGGGCGATCACTGGCCCGCTGCATCGAGCAGGAAGGGATAGTTCACCACCACCACGCCGCCTCCATCGGGCGCCGGGAAAGTCCACCTGCGAACCGCGCGGACGATGCAGCTCTCGACCGCTTCGTTCCGTAGGCTCGAGCTTCCAACCATGGCCGATTGCACCGAACCGGTCGGAGAGATGACGAACTTCGTAGTCACCCGGCCCTGCAGATCGGGCCGCGCGTTGAGCTGTTGCTCGTAGCAGAACTTCACCTCGTTGATGTGGCGTCGCACCACACGCCGGATGACTTCCTTCGACAGCGAGCCTCGCACCTCGGCGCCGCCGCTGCGAACTTGAGGCACACCGGCCGAGCGTCCACGGAACCCGCCAACGCCGCTTCCATAGCCGCCCTCGCCCGCACCCCGGCCGCCACCACGGCCGATCGTGCCGAAGTTGCCCATGCCGATGGTGCCCTGGCCAAGCCCGCCACCACCCCGGCCCGTGCCCCGCAAGCCTAGACCGCCGAATCCAAAGTTCTGACCGATGTCGTTGCCGGTCATCGCGCCGAGCGCGCTGGTTGGGTCGTTCCCGAGCGCGAAGTCTGCGCCGTAGGGTGAGGTTGGCGCGTTGAACGAACCCTGCATCGACGCGAGCGTCCCGATGATGCCTGCGTTGCGTGCGTTTTCTTCTGCCTGCTCACGCGCCATCACCGGGTCGGGATTGTCCTCCGGCCCCTGGATGCCGTACTTGTTTTTGGTCTTTTCGGATTTCTCGTCACCCATCTGACCTTGCTCGCCCTCGTGCGCCTTGCCCGTGCCGCCACCCTGCGAGTCGTCTCCGTTCAGCCACTCAGGCTCCGGCTCCTCGAGCTCTTCAGGCTCCATGAGGAATTGAATCAGGCGCGAGTCGGTCGCGAGTAGATCCGAAGAAAGCCCTCGCGGACGCGGAGGCTGGAAGTAGAACATCGTCAGCACCAGGCTCGCGAAGAGCGCCGCACCCGCGACGTAGATCATCGGACGGATGTCCATCTTTGCATGGCCCGCAACCTTCTTGCCGGCCTTCACGTCTTTGATGATGAAGGTAAAGTCGCGGTGCTTCATGCGAACCGCGCCACCTTCGGGCACAGGGAACTCCAAGGCCCCAGTCACTGTGGAGCTGGGCCGGAAATCGCCCTGGCCGCGCATCAGGTCAAACGAGCGCGTCTGATCGCCAATCGTCGCTTCGCCCTTCGCGCCCTCAGGTACGATCGCCGTGACGCCCGCACCCTCCGCGATGCACAGGGGCATCCGATCGACGCCGATGGCATCGCGACCGAGCACGTAGTCCACCTCATCGACGTCCGGCTCACCCACGTAGTAATCGCGAGGGGGCGTCAGATAGTCGACGTTCAAGACGTTTCGGTCGCCCCACAGGACGGACACCTCGATCGCGCGCTCGTTGGTTTCGATTTCGTGCGTGGGAACTGCGGGCGCGGTCGCGACCAGGCCGTACTCCGGCCCATCTTCTCCGACGGTGTTCGCGAACGGCGTCCGCGACAAGCGTTTCGCACCGACCTCGAAGGGATTGAACTTCGGCCCCGACTCGTCTTCCTGCGTGGTGGCCTTGGGCGGCGTTTTGGCCCTGGGCTCGGACTCTTCATCGAGCATCGCACTCATCGCCCGCTCATCGACGATCGGGGTTGTTCCCCCGCCACCGGCGGCCATCGCAACGGGCGGGCTCGAGGCAACCGCCACCGTGCCGCTGATGATGTCGATGTGCATGCGCTTCGTGCCGACTTGCACTTCGTCGCCGGTTTGCAGCTTGCGTTTGTTGATCTTCTCGCCGTTGACGAGCGTGCCCGACGCAGAACCCAGGTCGATGATGAACACCTCACCCGGGCCGGTAACCTCGATGACCGCATGCATGCGGCTGACCTTGTCGTCCTCGAGGCGGACGTCGCTCGTCTGAAGACGACCGATCTTGATGATCTCTTGGCTCAGCGTCTCGGTGCTGAGCAACTCGTCGCCATCGTAGATGGAAAACGCGACGGACGTATTGTGGCTCGACTCACTCACCCGGATCCCCCATTACAAATCTTCCACAGATTTCAGCATCTCGGGAATAAAATGCTCTCGAATCTGAATGAGCGACGCTCGACGACCCCTGCGACGGACGATCAATTGCTCGCCATCAGGCCGCACCAAGTCGCCCGTCACCAGGTCGTCGTCGAAGTCGTACGTCGTCTCGGAGCCTGGGATGTCCTGTGCCTGAGCCACGCTTAACCACAGCGATGTCGCCGCCATTAACGCAGCAATAACAAGCGCTTGTGAGGTGAAACTCGAGATTTTCTTCTTCATGATTCGTCCTTAACCCGCGATTTGCATCGCCTCGACCGAGATGTCGATGTTCTGCATGCGCCCCGGTCGGCACCTTGGCGCGCCGCGGCTCTTTCCCGACTTCGGCGCGCATCGATTGCTGACGTCTTGCACGCTGGAGCGGAATTCGGATTGCTTACCGGCTCGGTTCAGGAACTCGCTGAAGTAGCCCCTCGCCTTTTTGAGATCGCCGACCGAGCCCGACATGTAGTCCTGATAAAGCACGCCCAGGTTGAAATACGCTTCGGGGCGCTTGGAATCGAGTTGCTTGGCCCGCTCGTATTGGGTCTCGGCCTCGGCGAAACGCTCGAGGCCGCGCAGCGCCGTGCCGAGCCCGATGACCGCCTCGTAGTTGTTCGGCTGGAGCTCGACCGCTCGGGCAAACGCCTTGCGACCGTCTTCGTAGCCACGGAATGAGATCGTGACCTCGCCGAAGTTCATCTGAGCTTCGAAGAGGTCCGGATCGAGCGTGATAGCCTTCTGAAAGAACCGAAGCGCCGAGATGACGTCACCTTTGTACACCTTGATCAGGCCCCAGGTGTTGTAGATGGGCGCGTAGCTCTCATCCAGCATCTGCGCTTGACGGCACACGACCTCAGCGAGATCGAGCTCGGCCGCGTTGCCTTTCCGGCCGCGATCGTAGTGCAGCAGCGCCATCTGATTGAAGGCCGACAGATAGTCGGACTCGATCGCCAAGGCGCGCCGCAGGTTCTTGAGCGCCTCTTCGCTTTGCCCCTGGGACCGCTGAACGATCGCGAGGTTCGCGTACCCGGAGGTGCACTGCGGGTCGTCCTTGATCGATTTCTCGAACGCGGACTTCGCTGGGCCCGTGCGACCGTTGGCGAGGTCTCGAAGGCCCAGGCCCACCCTCGCCTTGCAGAACTTCGAATCGACTTTCAGAGCCGCCTCGTAGTGATCGTACGCGGCGGAATCACCGCAGCGCGACAGCGCCAACCCAGCCATGTAGTTCGCCTCGGCAAAGCCGCCGCCCTGTGCATCGGCGGCGCGCTCGAAGGACTTCGACGAAGCGCTGCACTTGGCCGAAGTCCAGCCGGCCTTCTCGTTGGCATCGAACTCGTCCAGGGCCGATTCCCACTTGCTGTGCGCCTTCTTGCTCACCGCGTTGCCATCCGCCGTGGTGATCGCTTCGCCCCCTGTGGTTCGCGCGACGTCCGCGCTCGGCATGCTGGTCGGCTTCGAGCTGGTGCTCTCACCGCCGCAGCCCAAGATCAGCGCAATGGCGATGAACGTTATCTTCTGGTTCCGCATCACGGCTCCTCCCTCTTGGCGACCGCATCCTTCGCATTCAGCCTTTGCTGATTGATCGCGCCGAGGTCCACCGCGCCGGGGTCCCCGACGGTGGCCTTGACGTAGTTGGGCTCGCCCCGAAGCTCGGCCGCAACCGGGTACTTCGTCGGGTTGAGCCCGTTGAGCTCTTGCTCACAGGAGCGTGACCACTTGTTGAACCAGCGGACCTGCGTCGCGGTCTTCAAGCAGAACTCGAACTTGTCGATCGCCTGGCGCTGCAAGGGCTCCGAGACGTCGTCCAACGCACCAACATAGATGTCGAACAGCCCGGGGTCCTTCTCGATTTCTCTTGGAATCGGCGCGTCCCGAAACTCATCGACGAAGCTGCGGTACATTTCGCCGGTCCGTGACGCGGCCGCGATCTGCCACGGCGCCGACTTCATTTGAACGCCGTCGAGGTTGACCGTCATCTTCGCGACCTTCGCATAGTCGGCCTCGGCCGCCCGAAGCACGCCCTGCTTCCGGGTCACCCACTTCTTGAATTCGCTGTCCGACCACTTCTTGACCTTCGCCATGCTCTTACCCCCGCGATACTGCGGGAACGCGACTTTCTGGAACTCGGCGAACTTGAACTCCGACAAGTAAAACTGCGACTCCGCGGCGCTATCGAGCGCCTCCCGGAGAAACAGGATTTTGGTTTCCTTGGGCGTGTTCTTGAGCGCGCGGATTCGTCTCGGCGCGCCCGAGGTCCAGCCCTTCACCGCCGCCTGGAAGTACTTTCGTGCCTCGGCCTTCCGGTTGAGCTCCCAAAATGCCCGCCCAATCGCCGTGTTCGCCTCGATGACCTGGTGCGGCATCCCGACTTTGCCGTACTTGGTGAGGTACTCCTTGTAGTGCGCAATGACCTGCGACCAGCGGCTCTGTCGCTCGTAGATCGAGCCGATCGAGAACATGACCTGCGAGGTCTGACGCGGAAGCTTGCGCTTGTAGTTGCGCGCAAACAGGTCCGAGTCTTCCATCGCGGTCTTGTCGTCTCCGAGCCCGATGCGGAAGAAGGTCGCCTGTTCGAGGCCCTCGATGGCGTTCGGGCACGTCCCGAGCTTCTTTTCCTCTGCGCTGCACTTCGTGCCGTCCTCGCCGGGGAACTTCCTGGCGAACTGCTCGTAGTACTTCGCGGCCTGCTCGTAGTAGGCGAGCGCCTGGAAGTTCTGGCCGATCAGGTAGACCGCCTTCTTCGCCAGCGAGCTCTCCGGGTAGCGCTCGGTCAGCACCGTTCGAACCTGGATGGCGCGGCCGAGCAAGTGCGCGGCCTCGAAATTGATCGCTGCGTTGTAGAGCATCTCGTCCATCTCGCCGCACTCTTCGTGGCGGCGGAAGATGCGGACATAAGTCGCAGCCGCCTTCTTGAATTGCTGCGTCTTCTGATAGATTTCCGCTTCCTTGCGGCGAACCTGACACTGCAGGTTGCCGAGCGTCCCACACAAATCCGGGTGCTCTTCGCTCAGCTGCTCGGTGCCACAGTACGACGCCGACATCGGATCGATCGACGCGCTCAGCTCCTGGACGCACGCGACCCGCGGCTCCGGAATCTGGGTCCCAAGCACGTTGAGGCAGTCGAGATACAGGTTGGCCGCATACTCTGCGAGCTCGCTGTCTTTGTGGTTGAACGCGATGTCACGGAAGAGCACCGCAGCCTCTTCGAATCGATTGGCCTCGTAGTAAATTCGGGCCCGTCGATACTTGATCGTCGATAGATCCTCCGCCTTGTCGACATAGCAAACGTATCGATTGAAGGCCTCCAGCATGCCCTCCTGAAGCGGGGTGAGCTTCTTCTTTGCGAACTTGTTCGTCGGCTTGGCCCTGGCGTTCTTCATCGCCTTCTGGTCGCGCTTGCTGACGAACCGGGTCTCGGTCTCGCGCGGCACGTACTGCTGCTGGTAGAGGTTGTTGTAGCAGAGCACCGCGGCATACGCGGCATCGCTGGTGAACTCGCCCTGCGTGTCCAGCTCGACGACATGATCGAAGGCCGGCCCACATTGGCTCCACTCTTCCATCTTCCAGAGCAGCTCCGCATAGAAGTACGAAATCTTGTACTTGGTGGGCCAGTCACGCTTGTCGATGTTCGTGAACTCCATCTCCTCCATGTCGGGGAACTCTTTGAGTAGCGTCCGATAGAGCACTGCGGCCTGCGACATGGTCTTCTTGTTCTTGGTGCCGGGAGATGTGTCGGTGCCAATGGCCTCGCGGTGCCAGGAAGTCCCGAGCCAGAGCATGGTCGTCGCCGTTTCCACCTTGCACTGCTCGACCTTGTCCGCGGGCTTTCCACCCTTCTTGAACGTTCGGTAGATGTCGACGAGGCGCTTGAGCTCGACAATCTGAGCATCTTTGGGCTTCGACGAAACCACGGCGCTGGTCACCTTGGTCTGCCAGTCGCAAAGCGAGTTGCTCCTTGGCGAATCGGCCATGAGCTTGTGATAGACCGTTATCGCCTGGGGCCATTGGCCGGTGTCGAAGTAGAGATTGCCCAGATGCTCGAGCATCTCGTGCGCCTGCGCATCGTCCTTCGCGTAACGCCGGAAGAACTCGAGCGCCTTCCCTGGCGAACCGTACCTGGAGTACGGCAGCACCAGGTCCTTGCGGGCCTGGCGGGCTAGATTCTTGGAGTCATTCGCATACTTGCTCGTTCGAGCGAATTCGAGGATGTCCACGAAGCCCTGCAACGATTGCCGGTACCGCTCGCGGTTGTATTCGACCCAGGCCACCTTGTAGAGCGCGTATCCGTACACCGAGTTCTGCTTGGGCGGAAACTCGAGCACTTTGCGGTAAAACTTCCCCGCGGCCTCCATGTCGCTATCGTTGAAGTAGTACTCGGCGAACGACAGATAGGCGTTCGGCACGAAGCGGCTCTTCGGATAGTCCTTGATCAGCCGTCGGTAAACCGAGCGCGCCTTGTCGAATTGGTCGATCTCCTGAAGCGCAAAGGCCAGCGAGAACAGGACCTCATCCATTCGCTTGAATTTCGGATGGTCGCGCACGAGCGTCGCGTAGGTCCGGATGCTGTCTTCGCGCACGGCGTTGAGCTCAGCCGTGGCGGCCTTTTGGCCCTCTCGTGCCTGCTTGCACCGAGCCTTGTCGCGGTCCCGAGTGCACGCTTCGTAGACGGGGTCGTCGAACGACCGCACCTTGGCGTTCTTTGCGATTTGCATCTCGAACTGTGTCTCGGCGAGACGCAGCAGAACTTCGGGCCGTCGCGGGTCGTCCGCGGCGCTGTTCTTGACGAGCCGCTGAAGAATCGCAATCTCCCGCTCGAGCAGGTTCTCCGCCCGCGCGCGCGTCTGCTCGCGGCCGAGGCGCGTGCTCATGTCGATCTGGAGCGACGGTCCGGTGGCCCCCTGCTTCGCCCTCTTCTTCGGCGCGGTCGCCTTCATGCGCGAGACAGGCGCAGTGCCGCCCTCTTTGGCAGCCGACTTCTTGGAACCAGCTGGACACGCGGCGATCTCTCGCTCGGTGCTTTGCGGAATGCACATCGGGGCGGTGCTCATCGGAGCCTGCTCCGCCGCCGCCTCACCCCCCAGGATCATCGCAAGCAACCCGCAAAGGAAGCTCGCCGCGTACTTCGATTTCGTTAGCGCGTGCATAGGTTGGTCACCTGTTGTCGATAAAACCCGAGCTCATCTCGCCACCATTCCCCGTTGAACGGCCAGAGCTGATGTTCTTCGTCCACGTTCACGTCGCCACCTTTCGATTGCTTGGCCAGCGACATCTGTTGTTGGAGCTCCTGGTCGATTTGGCCGCGGCGAAAGGTCGCGATTTCGAGCTCCACCGTGTCGACCTGATTGCTGAGGTCTCGAAGCTCCCGAATCAGCCGCTTGTAGCGGCCGCGCGCCAAGTCGCCCGCCTGATCCACCGCAAACGCTTTCGCGAGTGAAACGTCTTCGAGAATCTTTTCGCCGATGGGCGAGCCCGCGAAGGCTTCGCCGGACTTCCCGAGCCGCGCTTCTTCCTTGTCGAGCAGGGCAACGTACTCGAGATGCTGAAGCACCGTTCGGTCGCTCAACGCGGTCGACACGATCGGGCGGACGCGAGGCGAAAGGTCCGCTTCGTCATTCCGCACCTGCTTCAGGAAATCGAAGAAGTCGGCGTTGTCTTGGTGCTTTGCCAGGACGGAGTCGAGCTCTTGCTTGACGGGGTCGTACAGGTCGTGGAACTTCGCAACTGTGGCTTCGGCGTTGTCGACCTGGCAGTTCACGAAAAAGGTCACCGCCTTCAGCACCAGCGCTTCGGGGTAGAAGGCCTGCTCGAAGTAAGGCGAATACAGCGTATGCACGTTGCCGAGCGCGCGTGAGTACTCATCGGCTAGAAAGAACGCCCAGGACGACTCGAAAAGCGAATCGAGCCAGTACTCGCTCGACTGGTCGATCTTGGTCCAGGACTCGACCGACTGGCCGAGCAGGGTGCCGTCGATTTGGCCGCCCTTTCCCTGATTCGCTGCGGTGTAGTAGACGCGGGCCAGAGAGATCCAGGCCAGGTTTCGCATGCGGTCTTCGTCGACCCCTTCGAAGTCACCGGCATCGATGGCGTCGAGAATCGCGCGAAACGATGCAATCGCCGGACGCGACTTACGCATGCGGATGAACGAAATGCCTTCGAAGAACTTCGCATAGCTGTACTGCGCCGAATTCGCGTCGACTTCCTGGAAGACGTCGATCGCCTGCCGGAACGACGTCTGCGCATACAGGTGACGGCCCATCAAATAGAGAAGCTGGTTGTAGCGGCTCGGGTTCTTGTCCTTGAACTGTCCGAGTGCGCCGATGCCGTAGCGGCCGACCTTCTCGATGATCCCGGACGACTCTGGAAGCTTCGACGCCAAGAGCCCAAGCCACTCGAGCGTGTCTCCAAAGTCGATGTGCGCCGGCCCTTGCGCGCTGATGTCATCGAACACGGTGAGCGCCGACTGGTAGTAGCCCATCTGGTAGAGCGACTGCCCCAAGAGGAACTGCGCCCGCTGCCGGTTGCCGCGGTCGTCCTTGGACTTGCCTGCCGACACCCGTTCAAAACCCATTGCGGCGGTTTCGTACTTCTTGGCTTCGAACGCGCCCATCGCTTCGGCGAGCCGTTTCGACGGCTTGCCCAGCTTGACCGGCGCGCGGCTCTGCCCGGTTTCCTCGAGCCCAAAGCTCATGTCCTGTGCTCCGACGGTCATTGGCATTGCCAGACCGCACACCACCACAGGCACCGCCAAAAAGCGGATCCCCTTCATAATGCGCTCCTTCGCGCGGGACCTTGGTTTTCCAAGTTTCCCCCTGACCCCCAAAATTCGAACGAAACCGACCCCTTCCGGCACGCTCGGGTACCATCATAGAAAGCAGCCGAAGGGGTCGTCAAGGTATAGCGCCATTGAGCTTTTGGTGGGCTGACTGCAATTGATACTGGAATCCTGCGCATGAAGCTGACAAATTCAGGTAGAGGTGGCGGTCTGTGCCCCGTCTCCCCTTTCTGACCCCGGACGGCAGGGGAAGTTTGGGTACGATCTCTTATTGCCGTTATGCTGTGGATGACCGGGGGCTTCTTAGGGGGGCATGATGCGTGGAAGATTGCTTGAATTGAAGGGGTTTGTGACGATCTCGCTGCTGTGTTTGGCGGGCTTGGGCTGCTCGAGCAGCGCCGTAGGCGACCCATGCTCGCCGGAGCAGGTGCCCATTGGCGGGTTCCTGGCCTCGGAGACCTACCTCGAGACGAGCTCGGTTCAGTGCGCAACGCGCGTCTGCCTCGTCCGAGGATTGATGGGTGACCCGAACAACCTCCAAGAAGACGAGTGCCCGCGTGGCGAAGCCACCTGCGTCCCCGAAAGCGAGGTCGAGCGCAAGGTTTACTGCTCGTGCCGCTGCGGCGCGCCCGCCGGAAGCGGCGTGCCCACCTGCGGCTGCCCAAGCGGTTTCATCTGCGACGAAGTTCTCGAGACAGGCGGCGAAGGGCTCCGAGGAAGCTACTGCGTTCGCGACCCGCTCCTCGACGTCGAGTAAAGCCGATCTCGCGCGCCGCGGCGAAGCGCTCGTCGCCTCGTTGCTCGAAGAGCGCGGTTTTGAAATCTGCGGCCGCAACGTGCGTGTCGGCCGATTGGAGCTAGACGTGATCGCTCGGCGAGGCGCACTGATCGTCGTTTGCGAAGTTCGATCCCGCACGAGCGCGCGGCCGGTGTTTCCCGCCGAGACGATCAGCGGGAAGAAGCTCGCCCGCGTGAGGCGCGCAACGGCGATCTGGTTGCGGCAACAAAAACTCGGCCGAGTCCAAGCGCGCATCGACGCCGCAGCGGTACTCTTCGACGGCCCCGCCGGCAAACCCCGAATCGAGTACTACGAAAACGTCTCCTTCCCGTTTCGCCACGTTTGAGCCGTTCACGTTCTCTGCCACTGTCACTGCCGTCGGCTACTCAGCTCCGGGAACCGATTCCGCGACCTGCTTCAAGCGAGCAAGGCCGTCCTCGTAGTCCGCCCCGACCCAGCCGTCCATCATCTTCGCAAAGTACCCGCCCAGCGGCCCGGCCGCGGTTCCGCTCAGACCCCAGGTCACCAGGACGCCGTCACCCGAGGGAACGAACATCCAATCCGCATTCGGCTGTCCCATCTCGCCAAAGTCGAGCTTCATTTCGATTCGCGTCGGGCGTTCGCTGACCGTAATCGTCTGCGTCCCGTCACCCGACTCCTCACTGGTCCAGGTCACCGTCGCACCCACCCCAGCCTCGGGCCCGCTGAACTCGTTCTTGATCGAAGCGTCGCGCGCAATCCATGGCGACCAGGCGCTCCAGCTCTGTAACGAGTTCACCTGATCGAACACGACCTCCGGCGCAGCGTCGATCTCGATCGATCGCTCCACACGAAAATCTTTCGGAAGAAACGCCCCGATCCCCACCACGACGACGACGAGACCAAGAAGAACCAAGACCGTCACTTTGAGAGCCCGCATCACCACCTCCGCCCTGCGACTCTACCGGACCCCAAAAAGATCCCCAAGCACCCAACCCCACGCGAGCCCCTGACTCACACGCCGCCGAGCTCCCGCATCGCATTCCGCCGCGCCTCTGAATCCATATCCATTCAATAGGAGAACGGCTCGGGATGGGCAGCGCAGCGATTGGGTCGAGCCTAGCCGTGGTCCTCTTAAGGAACAGGGGGGGAGTGGGTCCCGATCGTGAGCACGCCCGTCGCGAGCCGTTCTCCGGCTGCACGGTTCACAGGCGCCGGGGTGACGTGTTGCTCCGCGTCCCGGTATTAGTCGACTGTCTTTCGAATGCGATCGATAACCGCGCGAAGCTCCGTGATGTAAGCCGATTGGACGCCGGCCGCTTCCATCTTGATCAAGGTGTCTTCCAGCTGCTCGATCTCTTCGGATCGCTGGTCGCGCAGCGACTCCACCATCTCGGCGAACGAGTGATAGAGCGCTTGCAACTCGTCGCCTTTTCGAATGCCGGTGTTGATCTCCAGGCGGCCCTCGCCCACATGCGCGAAGAGCCGCCTCATGCGGTACGTCGGCCCGACAACGCGGTGGGTGACGATGATTCCGGTGAGCCCGAGCACCAGTGTCAGAATCAGCACACCAACGATGATGGCGTTACGAATCTTTTGGTCCTCCTGTTTGGCAAACCGCTCGAGGTCGTTCGCCGTCTCTGCATCGAGGTCGGGCTGGGCCGCGATCTGCGCGGTCAGCGCTTCGGTCTGGCGTTGCGAGAATCGGTACGCCATCAAGCCGAGCCCGATGGCGACGGACACCGTGACGAGGAGCACCATGCCCGTGTACTTCAGCTGAAAACGCCGATCGAGCAGGTAGTTTCGCATCTTGCGTTGTTTCTTATCGCCCATCGCGTTTCTCACTTCCTACGCCCATCGTTCTTCGCCGGTCAAAGGCTTCCTTTCGATTTCGTCGACTCGAGCAAGCTGGGCAGGCGGCGGAGGGCGCTGATGAAGGCGCCGTGCACCGCCTGCTCGGCGCTGTGTTCGCTGTAACGGCCCGACGCCGTGGCCGCCCCACGCAGCATGCCGCGCATGTCCCGCCCGGGGTACGACAGCACGATGATGGAAACGACGGCCCGCACGCCGCCCCCCGTGGGCTCCAAGGTGACGATGGAGCTTTCCAGGTGATATCCGCTCAGCCGCCGCTGCACGACCTCCCGCTTTGCGTCTGCCGGCGTTAGATCGTCCGGCGCGAGCTCTATTCCGCGGAGGGTCAGCAATTGCTCGGACAGGTAGATCCGTGCATCGAAGAGCATCTGACGAGAAACCCGCTCCGCTTTGGCACCCGGCGTCCCGACCGACACCAAGTACTCGGTCCGGCCCGGCCCTCGCTCTCGCTCACCCACCGCGCTCAGCGCCGCCGCGGCTTCGACCGCCGCGCGTCGCACGGATTTGTTCGCGTCTCGTATCGCCCTTTCGACCACCGGGAGCGATTCTTTCGACTCCAACCGCCGCAAAGACGAGATCGCCGATACGCGTACTGCCGGATGCTTGTCGCGAACCGCACGTTCGAGGGCTTCCAAGGAGCGGCCGGTCGGCTCCAATTGCCCGAGCGACAGTGCGGCCTGCGCGCGCACACGAAAGGCCGGGGAATCGCGAAGCAATCGGACGAGATAGTCGTCACGGCCATTGGCTGTCGCCGTGCTCGTAAAAAGGAGCGAGGCCAGCGCTAGTGCCCGCCACAGATGCCATCGGCCCATGTGCCCCTTCAACAGCTCCCGCCCTTCCCCTACATTTGCAGTATCACAGCTGGGGAAGCGCGACGGCAACCGATTCGTCTGTGCAGCCGCGTTGACTGCCCGGTGTCCGCGTCTCTATATTGCGGCGGTCGCAACGGTCATCCGGGGGCTGATAGAGGTCGCATGGAGTCACTACAACTAGATTTGAATAACCCAACGACGCTCGCGGTGATTGCGGCGGTCGTGGGGTTGATTTTGCTCGGCATCCTCATCGGGTTCGTGCGCGGGCGAAAGAAGTACCGGCTTGCGCAGGAGCCGCAACCAACGC
>Ga0224508_10001774_pt1 | contig 18997 bp, 20 predicted proteins | sample SF_Jan12_sed_USG_4_FD_170157 | JGI IMG/M metagenome (GOLD analysis project Ga0224508, IMG submission 170157) | Sediment microbial communities from San Francisco Bay, California, United States - SF_Jan12_sed_USGS_21 | ecosystem: Environmental > Aquatic > Marine > Sediment | place: USA... | reverse complement strand
CCACCAGTCGTCGTCCTTGATCGCGCCGAGCAGGTCCTTGACGGACGTCTCGTCGCCGATTTCGTTGAGCACTTCAACGGCTGCACGGCGTGCGTATTCCGATTCATCCTTCAGGGCCGTGACGAGATGCTGAACCGTGTCAGGGTGATTGGCCTTGATCAGGACGTCCACTGCCTTACTTTGTACGTCGAGATCCGGGTCAGTCAGGACAGCAGCGACCTTCTCGACATTGATATTCTCGCCACGCGTACTCAGGGCGCCGAGTGCGGCGCTTCGAACCATCTTGTTCGGGTCCCTGAGCTGCGTTTCCAGTGCTTGCGTAATCTCGGTCTTGTCGAATTTCGAGAGCAACTGCATCAGGTGAATCTTGATGACCGGGTCTTTGCCACCCATGCGCGCGATCAGGTCGGGCACCATGTCGGGCTTGAGCGTCTCGCGGATGATCTGGAAGAGGGCGGCCGTCTCTTTGGGTTCGAGGTCGTAGGCGCGTTGCAGCAGCTCATGCACCGACAGGTCCTGCTTGTGCACCCGCAAAACCTCGATTAATGCGCCCTTCGAGACTTCCTCATCTTCGAAGAACTCAAGCAGGCTGTTTGCGTTGTAGTCGGTGCTGCTGGACAGGGCCCAGGCTGTGCCGGACACTACGCGTTCGTTACCGTCTGCCAGGCCCTCGCGATACATATCGAGGTTCTTGTCATTGACCAGCGCGCCGAGGATGTCGACCAGCACCATCGTGTGCGTCTTGTCAGAGAGCGCGAGGGCATCAATGATCTTGGGTACGGCTCTGTTGCCGGCTTTCTTGAGCGAATCAACCAGCTTCTGGGCGCGCGGGGACGCCGGATCGGGCTCAGCAACGAGCTGCGACAATACCTGGTCGGAGCGAAACGACGCGAGGAAGCTCATCGCCGCATCCCTGTGCCGGCCATCAATGCCAGTGATTTCGTGGTTATTGCCAAACTCAGTTTCGCTCTTGCCCAAAGCAACGACGCGGCATTATGCCACATTGAATTACACACATTGCCCGCCAATGCTGGCTTTCAGCCGATTCAGGCCATTACAATGTGCCCCCGATTCATCGGCCGAGGCCGGAATCTCATGAGGAAATTTTACCTAATGCAGACGTGCGAAGTGTGACGGTGTCAACAGATTCAAAGACAGGCAAGTTCTTAAATTCCATCGAGTTATCGGTGGCCGGCCGGCCCCTGGGCGAGATCGCAAAAGTCCGTGATATTGCCGTAAACGACGGCGTTCTGAGTGCCAGCATCGAGCTCGGATTCCCGTGCGATAGCGCGCATGATGCAATCCGCGAGGAGATTGTCGCAGCAATTCGCGACGAGGCGGGCCTCGAAGCGGGCAACATTGCGCTGACAACGCGCATCGCGCGTCATGCTGTGCAGCGCAATCTGCAGCCCATCGATGGTGTGAAGAACATCATTGCCGTGGCATCAGGCAAAGGTGGCGTCGGTAAGTCCACGGTTGCAGCCAACCTTGCGCTTGCGCTATCGGCAGAAGGTGCGTCGGTAGGCGTGCTGGATGCTGACATTTACGGCCCGAGCCAGCCGCAGATGCTCGGAACTGTCGGCCAGGTGCCTGACAGCAAGGACGGCAAGACCATGCTGCCGCTGCGTGCGCATGGTCTGCAGCTCATGTCGATGGGCGCGCTCGTCGATGCCGACCAGCCTATGGTCTGGCGCGGTCCGATGGTGACCTCGGCGTTGAGCCAGCTCGCCACCCAGACGAACTGGGAAGACCTCGACTACCTGATCGTCGATATGCCCCCCGGTACGGGCGATATCCAGCTCACATTGTCGCAACAGATTCCCGTCGCGGGCAGCGTGATCATCACAACGCCGCAAGATATCGCGACACTGGATGCGCGCAAAGGTCTCGCGATGTTCCGCAAGGTGGCCATTCCCGTACTCGGCGTCATTGAGAATATGGCCACACACTTTTGCTCCAATTGCGGCCAGGAAGACGCCATTTTCGGCGTCGGTGGAGCCGAAAAGATCGTGTTCGATTTCGATGTACCGTTGCTGGGCCGTCTGCCACTCGATCGGCGCATTCGCGAGCAGGCAGATTCAGGCAATCCGACCGTCGTCGCCGAGCCGGATTCAAGCATTGCGCATTCCTACCGTGAGGCCGCCTGGAAGCTGGCCGCGGCGCTGGCGGCCGAACGCGTCGACCACAGCGCCAAGTTCGGCAAGATCGTCGTCGAGGACAGTAAGTGAGCATCAAGTCGGACCGCTGGATTCGCCGCATGGCCGACGAGCACGGGATGATCGAACCCTTCGAACCCGGGCAGGTAAGAGAGAACGAACAGGGGCGCATCGTGAGCTACGGCACCTCCAGCTACGGCTACGATGTGCGCTGTTCCGACGAGTTCAAGATCTTCACGAACATCAACTCGGCCATCGTCGATCCGAAAGCCTTCGATGAGACGAGCTTCGTTGACGTCAAGAGCGATGTTTGCGTGATCCCACCCAACTCGTTCGCGCTGGCTCGCACGGTCGAGTTCTTTCGTATCCCGCGAACGGTGCTGACGATCTGCCTTGGCAAGTCGACCTACGCACGCTGCGGCATCATCGTGAATGTCACGCCGCTCGAACCCGAGTGGGAAGGGCACGTCACGCTCGAGTTCTCCAATACGACGCCGCTGCCCGCGAAAATCTACGCCAACGAGGGTGTTGCGCAGATGCTGTTTCTTGAGTCAGACGAGCCCTGCGAGACCTCGTACAAAGATCGGGGTGGCAAGTACCAGGGCCAGACCGGGGTGACGCTGCCGAAGGCGTGATCCGCGAACTTGGCGGTAATACAGGTCAGATAATCAATGGCTTACAGCGTAAACTTTAAGAAGATTCGACTGACTTCACCACGTGCAGGCCACTATTCGCGAGACAGCGCTCTCTCTAGTCGCGCCCTTCGCGGCTCTTCCATAACAGGTAAATGAGCCAGGCTGCAAACAGGTTGAGCCCGAGCAGTAATCCGCCGGGCTCGCCAAATAGCAGTCTGAATCGCGGGCCGACGACAATACAACCGAGCATGTACAACACACCCAGGCCAATAATGGCAAACCCGATGGCCCCCGACACGTGCACCTGCCCGAATACCAGGCTCCCGAGGAAAAGGAAATCTGTGACTATTCGTCGTAGGTCCGCAGGATCGGATCGTGCGCGACCTCTCCATCGATAATCGCTTTGCCGTCACGAAACGCAGCTCGTCCCGACCCGACCAGGCCCGCAGCCTCGGGATAAACCTGGTGCTCGACCGCCTGCACGCGAATTTGTAATTCGTCCGCGGATTCGCCCGGATTGACCCGCAGGCGCCCGGCGAGAATGCGCGGTCCGCCATCGAGTTCCTCGGTGACAAAGTGCACCGTGCTGCCATGCCATTCGTCGCCCGCATCGAGTGCGCGCTGGTGCGTGTTGAGACCCGGGTATTTCGGCAGCAGGGCGGGGTGAATGTTGAGGATCCTGCCTTCGTAGTGTTCGACGAAGCCTGGGCTCAGTATGCGCATAAAGCCTGCGAGTATGAGCAGCTCCGGTTCGAAGCGATCGAGTTCGGCGATGACTGCCCGGTCGAATGACTCGCGGTCCGCGTAATTGCCGTGTTCGATGCAGGCGGTCGGGATGCCGGCTTTCGCAGCGCGCTCCAGGCCGTAGGCATCGGGTCGGTTGCTGAATGCGACACAGAGATCGAGATCGAGGTCGCCTGAGGCAACGGCATCGATAAATGCCTGCAGGTTAGTGCCCGATCCGGAGATCAGGATCGCGGTTCGGCAGGACATCAGACGTACTGCACTTCCTGCTTACCGGGAATTACCGTGCCCAATTGCCAGGCGTGCTCGCCGTTTGCATTCAATACATCGATTGCCTTGGGCGCGTGGGCCGCATTCACGACGACGACCATGCCCACACCACAATTGAAGGTACGGCGCATCTCGGCTGTTTCGATGTTGCCGTGCTCTTGCAGAAAGTCGAACACAGGTCCCTGTTCCCAGGACGTGGTGTCAATTGCCACGTTGAGGTCACCGTGCAGCACGCGCGGAATGTTCTCCGTGATACCGCCGCCCGTAATGTGCGCCAGGCCGTTCACCGTGACCTCGTCCATGAGTGCGAGTACCGATTTCACGTAGATGCGCGTCGGTGCGAGCAGGCGCTCCGCGGCGGGCGCGCCGTTGATCTGCGCGTCGCCGGCCCGATCGAGTACCTTGCGAATCAGCGAGTAGCCGTTTGAGTGGGGTCCACTGGACGCGATGCCGATGACGATATCGCCTTCGGAAATCGCGCTGCCGTCGATCATTTCGCTGCGCTCGACGGCGCCGACCGTGAAGCCAGCAAGGTCGTATTCACCCGGCGCGTACATATCGGGCATCTCGGCGGTTTCACCACCGACGAGAGCGGCACCGGCCTGCAGGCAGCCTTCGGCGATCCCGGCTATGACATCGCTTGCGACGTCGTTATCCAGCTTGCCGCAGGCGAAATAATCCAGGAAAAACAAGGGCTCAGCGCCCTGTACGAGCACGTCGTTGACGCACATCGCGACCAGATCGATGCCGATGGTGTCGTGGATACCGAGGTGCTGGGCCAGCATGAGCTTGGTTCCCACACCGTCGGTGCCCGACACGAGGACGGGTTCTTTGTAGCGGCCAGGCGGCAGTGCGAACAGGCCACCGAAGCCACCGATGCCGGCGAGAACTTCGGGGCGTTGCGTGCGCTTTACGAGCGGCTTGATACGCTCAACGAGTTCGTTGCCCGCATCGATATCGACGCCGGCATCTTTGTACGTAAGTGGTTTATTGCTCATTGTGGAGTGGCATACTCTGGGAGGGCGATATAATAGTGCTTAGGGCCAACTGGGGAAACCACCCAAGTGAAATCTCGTAGTTCAAATCTGGCCGGCTGGTGCCGGCAAGCTGTCGTTTTGACGCTGCTATTGCTGTCTTTGCCGCTCGGCGCCGTAGAGGTGCCGACCTTGTATACGACAGAAGTGCCTTACGATCGTGACGCGCGTGATCCGCGCAAAGACGCTTACGATGCGGCGCTGAAAGAGGTGTTGATGCGCGTGTCAGGCTCAGAACTGGCCAATGCTCCGGAGATCGTGGCGGAACTGTTCCCGAATCCGGCCTCGTACGTGATGCAGTTTCGCTCGGGCGCCAACGACACGCTCTGGGTATCGTTTGATGGTCAGGCGATTGAACAGACGCTGCGCAATGCCGGACAAACAGTCTGGGGTGCCGATCGGCCGATGACACTGGTCTGGCTGGCCGTGGACTGGGGGCAGGGCGAGCGCGAAATCGTCGGGGCGGACGATTCCGACAGGACCCGGCGCGAGTCCCGTTCGATCGATCGCAACAGGCTCGTGCGCGAGCGCGTTCTGGAAATCGCCGAGCGGCGTGGATTGCCATTGCTGTTTCCGTTGCTCGATACCACCGACCTGCAAATGGTGACGTTCACAGATATCTGGGGCGGCTTCGACGAGATGATTCTCAGCGCGTCGGAGCGCTACGACGCGAATTCCATCCTGATCGGTCGTATTCGACCCTCGTCAGGGCAGCGCAGCCGCTGGACCTATTACTTCAGCGGCGCCGAAACACCCATGACGGGAACACCCGAATCCGTCGTCGGCCAGGTTGCGGACCTGTTGGCCAGCGAGTTCGCTGTCGGTGGCGACATGCCGATCGAAACCGTGGCGCTTAACGTGTCGGGGATCGTATCGGTTGATGCCTACGGTACGGTCCAGGAGATGCTGGGCGGTGTTGCGCTGATCGAGGGCTTCACAGTGACCGAGGTGTCAGGCGATCGCGTCAGTTACCGAGTGGATGTGCGCGGCGGTGCGGATCGGCTGAGTCGCGCTTTGCGTTTCAACGGTCTCGTCGAAACTGTACCGGAGGATCCGTTGTACGAAGATCCCCTGTATGAGTCCTCAGCACTTGAGTTCTATTTCGAAGACTGAGATCGCCGCTAATGTCCCTGAGCTGGTTACCCAACGCGATTTCGTTGATGCGCATAGCGCTGATCGCGCCCATCCTGATCCTCATGCTCGAAGGCGACTTCGCCTGGGCCCTGGGCCTGTTCGTGCTGGCGGGTTTTTCGGACGGTCTCGATGGCTACCTTGCCGTGCGCTTTGGCTGGAGTACGCGCCTCGGCGGCTTGCTGGATCCCGCGGCCGACAAACTGCTGATCACGGGCATGTTCATCACACTGGCTTACACGCAGCAGATTCCCGTCTGGCTGGCCGTCGTCGTCATCCTGCGCGACGTCGTCATCGTTGCCGGTGCGACAGCCTACAACTTCATCGTCAAACCCGTGCCGGGTGAACCGACACGCATCAGTAAACTGAATACCGCCCTGCAAATGCTGTTCGTGCTGTTCGTACTAAGCCGGGCCGGATTCAACTGGCCCGACCAGATCACGATCACGGTCCTGGGTGCTGCTATTCTCGTCACGGTCGTTATCAGTGGCGTCGATTACGTATGGTCCTGGTCGCGCCGCGCCCGGGCAGGTGAATGATATGCAGACAGACTTGAGGCTTAACTGGCTTATCGCCATCGCCCTGACAGGGTGGGTGTTTTACTTGCTGGCACCGGTGCTGACACCGTTTGTCGCCTCGGCGTTGCTGGCATATATGGGTGATCCGCTGGCCGACCGGCTGCAGAAGCTGAAGATGCCACGCACGCTGGCCGTCGTGACGGTATTTCTGATCACGTTCATCGTTCTGGCAGCGCTGATCTTGCTGATCGGACCGCTGGTCAGTGCGCAGGTGAGTGCTTTATTCGACGCGTTGCCTGAAATTGCGCAGCGGGTCGAGCAGGTGTGGTTACCGACGATTCTTGGCTGGCTCAATATCGAGTCCGGCGTCGATGTGGGAGTTGGACCTTTTCTCGCCAAATACGGCGAGATGTTCGGTAGCTGGAGCGGCAAGGTCCTGTTGTCCGTGAGCAAGTCGGGCGGTGCCCTGGCGGCCGCTGTGCTGAGCCTGTTCCTGATTCCGATCATCACGTTCTACTTGTTGCGCGACTGGGATTCGATAACGGCACATCTTGCTGCGCTAGTCCCGGAAAGCCAGCGCGAGACGATTCTCCAGCTTGCACGCGAATCCGATGAGGTCCTGAGTGCATTCCTGCGCGGCCAGATACTCGTGATGCTGGCGCTGGCATTCATTTACTCGCTCGGTCTGAGCCTCGTCGGCGTCAAGTTCGCGATCGCGATCGGCGTGGTTTCCGGTCTCGTGAGCTTTGTGCCGTACCTGGGTTTTGTATTCGGTATCGGTATCGCAGGATTGACAGTCGCGCTGGAACCGAACCCGTTGTGGCACCTGGTGGGTGTGATCGCGACCTTCTCGATCGCGCAATTCATCGAGGGCTCAGTGCTCACACCCAAGCTCGTAGGTGATCGCATAGGACTGCACCCCGTCATCATCATTTTTGCGATTGCCGCAGGCGGCCAGCTGTTTGGCTTCTTTGGCATCCTGTTGGCGCTGCCTGCGGCTGCTGTGATTTCAGTACTCGTGCGCTTTGCCTACAACCGTTACCTCAAGGAACACCCTGAGGTCAGGGTAGAAATCGAACTCGAATGAGCCAACTGGTCCTTCCCCTCCGGCTTGCGGATCACGCGGTGTTCGCAAGCTTTCTCGACGATGGCAATGAAACGCTGGTCGCTACGCTCGCCGGCATTGCCTCCGGCGATGCCGGGCAGGGTTGCTGGCTGTGGGGAGGTGATGCAACAGGCAAAACGCATCTGCTGCAAGCGGTTTGCGACCGGGCCGGAGATCGCTCGGTCTACCTGCCGCTGGACATGCTGGCGGACGCTGGTCCCGGCGTGCTCGAGGGACTGGCAGCGCGAGAGATCGTGTGCCTCGATGATGTCAATCGGGTCGCCGGAGATGCGGCCTGGGAAATGGCCTTGTTTAACCTGTTCAATGAGCTGCAGGAGGCCGAAGGGCAGCTAGTCATTGCGGCCGGGGCAGCGCCGCGAGAATGCAACTTCGGGCTGGCGGACCTTGCAAGCCGCATGTCCCGATTGCCGGTATTCCAGGTGCAGGTTCTCGGCGAGCCGCAGCGAGTCGCGGCCTTGCAGCTACGTGCGCGGCACAGGGGACTGGAGTTGCCGGATGACACCGCCGCGTACCTGCTCAAACGCAGCCGGCGCGATATGGCCAGCCTCTACGCGCTCCTGGATAAACTCGACCTGGAGGCCCTGCGCGCGCAGCGTCGTTTGACGATTCCGTTTGTTCGTGACGTCCTGCAACAAGAGCCAGGGAGCTAGCAGCCCTCTAGCCTTCGAGACGACGCGCGATATCGGCAACGCGTTTGCCGAGCGCCTGCGCAACTTCCTTCTCTTCATCGGACAGCGAGTCCGGCTTGCGACTCCACGTGACATGCGTGGCGCCGTACGGCGTGCCGCCCGTCGTCGTCGTAGACAGCGCTTCTTCGGTATACGGCACGCCCACGATGAGCATGCCGTGATGCAGCAGTGGGACAGCCATGCTGAGCAGTGCAGATTCCTGTCCGCCATGCAGGGAGCTGCTCGACGCAAACATACCTGCCGGCTTGCCAGTAAGTTCGCCGCGCATCCATTCGCCGACGGTGCTGTCCAGGAAGTACTTCAACGGTGCGGACATGTTGCCAAAGTACGCAGGACTGCCCAGAACGAGCCCGGCACATTCGGCCAGGTCGCCGGGCTTCGCATACGGCGGGCCGGAATCGGGCACGGCATCTTCGACCGCTTCGGTAGCCGCCGATACCGGCGGCACGGTTCGTAGCCGCGCGGACATGCCTTTGACGGAGTCGATGCCCTTGCAAACCTCTCGTGCAAGCGCCTCGGTGGCGCCATTGCGTGAGTAGTAGAGAACGAGAATGTCGGACATCAGGACAGAAGCTGATGAACGTTCTCAGGGGGACGACCCATGATAGCCTTGCCGCTCGCAGTGTCGACAACGATCGGGCGCTCCAGGACCTTCGGGTGCGCCTCTACCCAGGCAGCCAGCGCCGCATCGTCAGTGAGGTCGGGCAGGTCGTTCGCGTCCTTGAACTCGCTCTCGCCGCGCCGCAGCAGGTCGGCGACCGGTTTGCCCAGTTTGCTCGCCAGGTCGAGGATCTCGGCAGCTACAGGCGAGTCCTCCAGATACAGGACTATGCTTGGCTCGACGCCCGCGTTCTGGATGAGTTCCAGGGTCTGTCTGGACTTGGAGCAGCGTGGGTTATGGTAAATCTTGAGCGACATGGGTGCCTCGTGTGTCAGTAGCTGGTATGGACGAAAGCCGCACTCTAGCAGGGTCGGGCAGATGAGTCAGTCCCCCGAATGGCTTGACGTGGGGCTATGGCAGTTGTAATTTGAGCAGCCGGCCTGATCTCCGAAAACCATAAGAAGAAACGTGCAACTTACCGGATTTAAAACGATTCTTAAGGGACTGCTGCTCTCCGTGCTGCTGTACGTCGCTGCGTGCGAAACGGCACCTCCGGTACAGGAAATGAGCGATGCGCGGCAGGCAATCGCGGTAGCAAAGGAAGCAGGTGCCGAGGAGCACGCGGCCTTTCACCTGAAAGCCGCCGAGGATTACCTCGAAAGCGCGCAGCAAGCCCTCAACGAGCGAGCTTATTCCGAGGCGCGCCGTGATGCGAAGCAGGCCAAGATGAAGGCGCTCGATGCCCTCAAGGCCAGCGAGTCGTCCCAAAAAGAAGAGTAAGTCCGTGATGAAACGTGAAGCCAGGCTGTTCACGGTGCATGGCCGGGTGCAGGGCGTCTGGTTTCGTGACAGCACCCGGCGTGAGGCAGAGCGTCTTGCTATCGCCGGCCACGCGATTAACCTGCCGGATGGCAGGGTCGAGGTTCTGGCTTGCGGTACACCGGAGGCAGTGCGTGAACTGGAGACCTGGTTGCACTCGGGACCGCCAATGGCGTCGGTCTCGCGAGTGGAGTCGGTCGTTGTCGAGGCAACGGCGAGCGAGGGATTCAGAATCGGCTAGCAGGCAGCCTGCTAAGCCTGGAACCACTTCCTGCTGAGCTTATCGATCACCTTGTTGGGGTACTTGCGTTTCCCCAGGCTGCCGTTGTATCGCCCCAACGCTCTTCGCAGGTCGCCGTTTTCCTTGTCGTAATAGAAACGCAGGATGGTGCAGCCGTACCTGAGGTTGGTGTCGGTGTGCAGCAAATTGTCATTGGGGCGACCGATCTCATTGAGCCAGAACGGCATGATCTGCATGAGCCCGAGGGCCCCAGCGACCGACACTGCATAGCGATCGAAGTTACTTTCAACCTCGATCACGGCGAGGATCAGTTCGGGCGGCAACTCAACACGCTTCGCTTCCATGTGGACCAGCGTCAGCAATTCGATGCGTTCTTCGGGATCCCGGACCTGTCGTTCCAGGCGGCGCGACATGTCGGTGAGCCACACTTCGGCGTCAAAGCGGTCGGTGAAGCTGGGCGACTCGGTCGCAGCCTGCCGCAGGACCTCGCGCAACTCGGGGTCGGGAGCAGGGTCCGCCGCTGTTGCCAATGCGGCTGCCAGCAGCAGCACGCACGCGGTGATGGTGCGCCCGTAAGTCATGATTCCATTATGCCATTTGGTATAGCTCATAAGAATCATTAGCTTATAGGCAAGTTCTTAAGCAATTTGAGAACTTCTTCACGTTTCAGGTCGCGCGATTCGGTATCTCTGCGATGACGATATTCGAATTCGCCCTTGGCCAGGCTACGGTCGCCGATAACGACGCGGTGCGGAATCCCAATAAGCTCGGCGTCGGCGAACTTCACGCCGGGGCGCGCGTCGCGATCGTCGAGCAATACCTCGAGGCCCGCCTCGGCCAGCTCTGTGTACAGCGCCTCGGCGGCCTCGCGGACTTCCTCGGATCGGTGCATGTTGATCGGCACGATGACGACATTGAACGGCGCCAGCGGTCCGGGCCAGATAATGCCGTTCTCGTCGTGATTCTGCTCAATGGCAGCGCCGACGATGCGCGTGATGCCGATGCCGTAGCAGCCCATTTCCATGACCCGGTTGGTGCCGTCGGGTGCCTGGACCGTTGCTTTCATAGCTTCGGAGTACTTCGAGCCGAGCTGGAAGATGTGTCCGACTTCAATGCCGCGCGCAATGCTCAGCGTGCCCTTGCCACCCGGTGTCGGGTCGCCCGTGACGACATTTCGCAGGTCGATCGTCTCTGGCTCGGGCAGGTCCCGTCCGAAATTGACGCCCTTGTAGTGGAAGCCGTTTTCATTGGCGCCACAAGAAAAATCCGCCATGGACGCGACTGCGTGATCGACGTGCATCGGCAGCTTCATACCGACCGGGCCCAGTGACCCTGGCTCGGCGCCCAGCGCCTTGATGATAGTCCCTGTGTCCGCCATGGTGAGTGGCGAAGCGACACCTTCGAGTTTCTGTGCTTTGACGGCATTCAGCTCGTGATCGCCGCGCAGGATCAGCGCGACCGGTCCGTCGGTGCCGTCCACGATCAGTGTCTTGACGGTCTGTGCCGGCGTGATGTCGAGCATGTCGCAAAGATCCTGGATCGTCTTGACGCCGGGCGTAGCGAACTTCTCGAGTTCCTGCGTTGCAGCGGGGCGCTCAGCATCGGACGGGAATGTAGCGGCCGTCTCGATGTTCGACGCGTAGTGGTCTTCGTCGCAATAGGCGATGGCATCCTCGCCGGAATCGGCCAGCACGTGAAATTCCTGCGAGCGGCTACCGCCGATGTCACCGCTGTCGGCGTCGACGACTCGGAACCTGAGACCAAGGCGCTCGAAAATCGCGGTGTAGGCCCCATGCATGCGGTCGTAGGACTTCTGCAAGCCTTCCTGGTCCAGGTCGAAGGAATAAGCATCCTTCATGATGAACTCGCGCGAGCGCATCACGCCAAAACGCGGGCGAATCTCGTCGCGGAATTTCGTCTGGATCTGGTAGTAGTTCACGGGCAGCTGCTTGTAGCTGCGCAGTTCGCGACGTGCGACATCGGTGATCACTTCTTCATGCGTCGGTCCGAAGCAATACTCACGTTCGTGGCGATCTGTCATCCGTAACAACAACGGCCCATACTGGTCCCAGCGGCCCGATTCTTCCCAGAGCTCGGAGGGCTGTACCGTTGGCATCAGCAGTTCCAGCGCGCCGGCGCGATCCATTTCCTCGCGCACGACGGATTCGACGATGCGCAATACGCGCAGGCCGAGCGGCATCCACGTAAACAGCCCCGAAGACAGCCGCCGTATCAGGCCAGCACGGAGCATGAGCTTGTGGCTGACGATCTCTGCTTCCGCAGGCACTTCCTTGAGTGTTGTCAGCGCGAATTCCGAAAATCGCATTAAGTTCTGAACCTTGTGTCTGTCAGCGGCGCATTCTAACCATTTCTTCCGGTCTTTGTGAGGTTATGGCAGGCCCGTATTGACTACAGGCCCGATCCAAGGGATGGTCCGGTCTCTTTCACTGGTCGGGGCGCCAGGGCCTGTTAACACTAATTGGATTGTCACTGTTGTGGCTAAAAAAGCGCCAATCAAGGCGCGAGGAGTGCAGTTTGGTTATTCCAAATAAACGACGAGCAACGCGGAGTGGCGCTTTTTTAGCCACAACCCGAAGGGCCGGGGCCATTTTTTCGGCCAGCGGCGTTATCAGTCACTTGAGTAGCCTGCTACGCGGCGCTCCTTCTGCCTTGCTGGCCAAAAAAATGACCGCCGGCAGCGACAATCCAATTAGTGTTAACAGGCCCTAGTTTTGCGAGGTCAACGCAATCCATTTGTTGCACGGGAAGGTCTGCCGTTGATGGCATTGGCGGCCGTGGTGGTCGTATTCGTGCTGCGTTATCTCGAACCCTGGCTGGCGGTGCTGCCAGTTGCCGTATTCGTCCTGCTATTCCTGCTGTTCCGTGATCCGCGACGCGACATCCGACCAGTGGCGTTGGGCATCGTGTGCCCGGTGGACGGTGAAATTGTCGCGGTGGATACAACAGATCGGTGCGTCGTGCAGGGTGAGGCGTATCGGGTACGGATCCGCATCGATCCGCTCGGAACCTACACGGCACGCAGCCCGATAGAAGGGCGCATCATGGACCTGCACTCGCGTACCGAGGGCGTGGGTCCCGAGTGCCCGGCGAATGCGCTCTGGGTGGAGACCGACGAGGGTGACAGCGTGGTGCTCCAGTTCCATGAGTACCGGCTCGGCCTGGCCCCGAAGTCCTTCGTGAAGCTGGGCGAGCGCGTTGGTCAGGGGGAGCGCTGCGCCTACATTCGCCTCGCCGCTTTCGCCGAGGTGTACCTGCCTGTGGACGGCAGAGTGCATGTAAAGGTGGGTGACAGGGTCACGGCAGGCTCCGACCTCATTGGTGCGGTGCCGCATCCATAATGGCAAACTAGAGGCCCGTATCGCGAGCCCCGGCAGGCCCTGACACAATGATCCACCCCGAACAGCAACGACGCGCCTATTTGCAGGCCATGGGCATTGATGTGTGGTTGCCTCGCGATGCCGAGGAGCCCGCGGTGGTTGCCGTTGACGAGCCAGCAGCCGATCTCGGCTGGTCTGAGCTGCGCGATTGCGTGGCGGGCTGTACCCGATGTGAGCTCGCAGAAAGCCGGACCAACACAGTATTCGGCGTCGGTAATTTGGATGCCGACTGGCTGATCATCGGTGAGGCGCCGGGTGCGGAAGAGGACCGGCGCGGCGAGCCTTTTGTCGGCCGGGCAGGCCAGTTGCTCGACCAGATGCTGCTGGCCATCGGGCAGAGCCGTGGCAGCGTGTTTATCGCCAATATCCTGAAGTGCCGCCCGCCGAACAACCGTGATCCCAAACCCGCTGAAGCGGCAGAGTGTCGCGACTACCTGGATCGGCAGATCGCGTTGATCCAGCCGAAAATCATCCTGGCAGTGGGGAAGATTGCCGCCCAAAACCTCCTGGGCAGCGACGACCCGGTTGGGCGCATGCGAGGCCGTCCGCATGATCTCGACGGCATTCCACTGGTCGTGACTTACCACCCGGCCTACCTGCTGCGGAGCCCGTCCCAAAAGTACAAGTCCTGGAGCGATCTCTGCCTCGCGGCACGGCTGGCGGCGGAGTCCCACGCATGATCATGCCGATGGCAGAACCGCCGAGCACGGTCCGTGAGATGACGCACGACGATCTCTCGATGGTCTCGGACATCGAGCGGCGCAGCTACGAGTTTCCCTGGAGCCATGGTGTATTTCGGGACTGCCTGCTGGCCGGCTACCAGAACATTGTGCTCGTCCGCGAGGACCGCGTTGCCGGTTACGGTGTGCTGTCCATAGCCGCGGGCGAAGCCCATATCCTCAATATCTGCGTAGATCCCGAGTTTCGCTCGCGCGGTTACGGCGAAAAGTTGCTCGATGAGATACTCTTCCGGGCGCGCGCAGCGTCGGTGCGGGAAATTTTCCTCGAAGTTCGCCCGTCGAACGAGCGCGCCATTCAGTTGTACCGGAAAAAAGGCTTCTACCAGGTAGCCAACCGGCCCGCGTACTACCAGGCGAACGAAGGTCGCGAAGATGCGGCCGTCCTCGCCAAGAAACTTGTCATAGAAGACTAGCTCCATGCCAGACATCCAGAACGAAGTCCGCAAGCGGCGGACTTTCGCCATCATTTCACATCCGGACGCCGGCAAGACGACGTTGACGGAGAAGCTGCTGTTGTACGGCGGTGCTATCCAGCTTGCCGGTACGGTGAAAGGCCGCAAGGCGAGCCGTCATGCAACGTCCGACTGGATGGCGCTGGAGCAGCAACGAGGTATCTCGGTGACCTCGTCGGTCATGCAGTTCCCGTACAAGGACCACGTCGTCAACCTGCTGGACACACCGGGTCATGAAGATTTTTCCGAAGATACCTACCGTACGCTGACCGCGGTCGACTCGGCGCTCATGGTCATCGACTGCGCCAAGGGTGTCGAAGCACGAACCATCAAGCTCATGGATGTGTGTCGCCTGCGGGATACCCCGATCATGACCTTCATCAACAAGCTGGACCGGGAAGGACGCGAGCCAATCGAGTTGCTCGACGAGATTGAATCGGTTCTCAAGATCCAGTGTTCGCCAATCACCTGGCCGATCGGTATGGGCAGCCGCCTCAAGGGGGTCTACCACCTGTTGCAGGACAAGATTTACCTGTACGAGAAGACCGATCGTGAAAGGGCGGCAGACATCCGGTGTATCGACGGCATTGACTCCGACGAAGCCAGCGAGGTTCTTGGCGACATGGCTGATGAATTTCGCGAGGAAATCGAGCTTGTGAAAGGCGCATGTCCGGAGCTGTCGATCGACGACTACCTGGCAGCCAGGCAATCGCCCGTGTTCTTCGGCTCCGCGATATCAAACTTCGGCGTCAAGGAACTGCTCGATGAGTTTGTTGAATTCGCGCCGTCGCCCCTGCCGCACGAAAGTGAGCAGCGTGATGTCGATCCCACGGAAGAACAACTGACCGGATTCATTTTCAAGATCCAGGCGAACATGGACCCGGGTCATCGCGATCGCATTGCATTCATGCGCATCTGTTCGGGTCAGTACCAGAAAGGCGTGCGCACATTGCATGTGCGGTCCGGCAAGGAAATGAAGATCCCTGAAGCGATCACGTTTCTTGCGGCCGATCGCCAGCATGCAGATGCCGCGTATGCCGGTGACATCATCGGCATTCACAACCACGGCACGATCAACATTGGCGACAGCTTTACACAGGGTGAGGAAATCCGCTTTACGGGGATACCGAATTTCGCGCCCGAGATTTTTCGCCGTGCAGTTCTCAAGGATCCGCTGCGTCTCAAGGCGTTGCAGAAGGGGCTCGCGCAATTGTGTGAGGAGGGCGCAACGCAGCTGTTCAAACCGCTGCGCAACAACGACCTCATTCTGGGTGCCGTCGGCCCGCTGCAGTTCGATGTGGTGGCGCACCGCTTGCGTGATGAATACAACGTCGAGTGCCAGTTCGAGACCGTCAACGTCGCAACGGCACGCTGGGTCGAATGCGAGGACCAGAAAATGCTCAGCGACTTCGAGAAGAAGGCGCACGACAATCTGGCGATGGATCACGGCGACAGCCTGGTCTACATTGCGCCAACCCGGGTGAACCTGAACCTGACGGAGGAACGCTGGCCGGATATCGGTTTCCGCAAGACGCGTGAACACTAGAGCCTTAAATCGCGGAACTATCGCCTGGGCGCTGTACGACTGGGCGAACTCCGCGTTCGCGCTCAGTGTTCTTGCAGTTCTGTTCCCGCTGGTGCTCCGCAACCACTGGAGCTCCGGCGACGATGCCGCGGCCGTTACCGCGAGGCTTGCGTGGATTACCTTTGCGGCGAGTGCCGTGGTCTGCGTGACCGCACCGTTGTTCGGTACCATCGCTGACGCCGGCGGCTACCGTAAGAGGTTCCTGTTTTTCCTTGCACTGCTCGGCTCGGTGTCGACGGCGGCACTGGGGCTGGTCGGGGCGGGGGACTGGCAGTTGGCGCTCGGTGTTTACCTGCTCGCATCCATCGGTTTCTACGCGTCGACGGTGTTCTACGATTCGCTGCTCATCGATGTTACCGAGCCGCGTTACTACAGTTTCGTGTCTACGCTCGGGTTCTCATTGGGATATCTCGGCGGAGCCGTGCTCCTCGCATTGCACCTCTGGATGGTCAAGGACCCAAGGGCATTCGGCCTCGAGGACACCAGCGAGGCGTTCAGCATGGCCTTCGTTTCTGTGGGTGCATGGTGGCTGATTTTCCTCGTGCCGCTGCTGTTCTTCGTTCCTGAACGTCATAGTGCAATCGAGGTGACGAGCGGTGCGGCGCGTTCGGCGTATCGCGAACTGAAGTCAACGCTTCGCGAGATCAGGAAGTATCGGAACGTTACGATTTTTCTCGCGGCGTACTGGCTCTATGTGGGTGGCGTGTTCACGATCATCGCCATGGCCGTCGACTACGGTAAGCGTTTGGGCTTCGCCGATCAGGATCTCGTATTCGCACTATTAATAACGAACTTCGCGGGGTTTCCGGCCACCTTGTTGTACGGTCTGGCCGCGCAACGCTTCGGCCCCAAGAAGGGCATATATTTTGCCCTGGCAATCTACATAGGCGCCTGTATGTGGGGCGTCGTCATGACCACGTTTGACGAGTTCCTGATCATGGCGATCATCATCGGCTGTGTGCAGGGCGGTGTGCAGGGTCTGAGTCGTTCACTCTATGCATCACTCATTCCTCCCGAGCAGCCCGGTGAATTCTTCGGCTTCTACAACATGACGACGAAGTTTGCGCACGTGCTGGGTCCGGCTATGGTCGCAGTCACGGCGATGCTGTCGGATGAGCCAAAGTGGGTGTTGCTTGTGTTGATGCCGCTGTTTTTTTGCGGCGCCTTCCTGTTGGCGCTGGTGCGCGAGCGTCCGGTCAGCGCATAGCGCCGACGGCTTGTTTGAGTCGCTCGAAGGCGGCATCGTCGCCGGTGCCGTAACGTGCGTCGTGATAGGCACTGGTGATCGTGTCGACTGTTGTCGGCTCCAGTTTTCCGGATTCCCGAACCCGTAACGCGAAAATCTGTGCCGTCTCGCCCGTCTGCGGTTCCAACCCGGTCTTTTTCACGAAACGTTCGTAAAGGACGGCGGCTTCGTCCTTGGGGGGTGGGCGGTAGCGGATCATCAGCAGCACACTGATCAGCATGATGAGGCCGATGACAAGGCCGATCAGCGTGAGCATCATCTTGCGCCAACTCGGATCCTGCATGCCCAGCCATTTCATGAACGAGTTCTGGGTATCCGGGCCATAGCCCAGAATCCACTCGTTCCACTTGGCGTTGAGCGCGTCCCAGGTTAGCGTCAGCCGGTGCAGCAGGCGTGACGGCGCAGCGAAACCCCAGGCTTCGCCGATGCCGTCGAACGCGGCGTCGCTGGCACTCATTTCAATGCGCTCGGGTGCAACCGCGGCCGTCGGATCAACGCGATGCCAGCCGAGTCCATCCAGCCAGACTTCGGTCCATGCGTGCGCGTCGGACTGCCGGACAATCAGGTGGCCGCCCATGGGGTTCAGTTCGCCACCGTGGTAGCCGAGAACGATGCGCGTCGGAATATCGACGCTGCGCATCAGGACAGAAAACGCCGACGCGTAGTGTTCGCAAAAGCCTCGCCGTGTATCAAACAGGAAACGGTCAACGGGATTGCTGCCCAGGGGCGGGGGCTCCAGCGTGTAATAGAACTCCTCTTCACGGAGTTTCTGCAACACGGCGTTGATGAAATCCCGATCCGACCCGGCCGCCGTACGCATTTCCTCTGCAAGCTCTGCCGTACGCGGGTTGGTGCCTTCCGGCAACTGCGAATACCAGTTCCGGTACAGGGTGGAGAGTTCCGTCTGCACCAGGAAGTCGGTGTAGGACGTCACTGAGTACGCGATTCGCTGGTCAATCGGGATTGATCGTGCCAGCTGCTGTTGCGGACCCATGAAGGTCTGGGACAGGGACCATGCGTATGGTATGTCCAGCGCGAATATCCATTGTTGCCGGGTCGGTTCAAGCGTGACTTCGTAGTCGATGCGTTCACCGACGACTTGAATCTGCTTGTGTGCGCTGCGGCTGATGCTGGGTTCGCGACCACTCCAGGTCCGGCCATTGAAGCTGGTCAGCACCAGCCCGCGCCAGTACCGATCGCGGGCAGCGGGAACGTCGCCGTCGAACGATACGCGAAACGCCACCGCGTCCGACATCGAGAGTTCGCTGATGTCGCCGGGACTCATCGTATCGCTGAGACCAGAGCTCGCACGGCTCGTGTCGATGGGGACGGCCCAGAACGGTGTCGAGATGCGCGGGAAGAAGACCCACATGACGATGGCCAGGGGTGCCGCGTACAACATCAGGCGGCCACCGGTCATGAAACTCTGGCGCGTCGTCTGTGACTCGCCGGCAGACATGCGCAGCCATGCCGTCATGATCACGACCATGCTGACGATCATGTACGGCAGCGACCAGAGAAACTGCTCGCGAAGCAGCGATGACATGACGAGGAAGATCGACAGGAACAGCAGCACGAACTGATCGCGCCGCTTGCGCGTTTCGAGCAACTT
>Ga0224508_10001773_pt1 | contig 19037 bp, 14 predicted proteins | sample SF_Jan12_sed_USG_4_FD_170157 | JGI IMG/M metagenome (GOLD analysis project Ga0224508, IMG submission 170157) | Sediment microbial communities from San Francisco Bay, California, United States - SF_Jan12_sed_USGS_21 | ecosystem: Environmental > Aquatic > Marine > Sediment | place: USA... | reverse complement strand
CGGACGCCCACGTTTTGCCCTCGCAGCCCTTAACGGATTAGATGAGAGTCAACGTCACTTAAGCTTCATATCGTTCTTGACGGATTTCACGCCCTTGATTTGTTGCACGATTTCCACCGCTTTGTCGATGTCGGCCTGGGAGTTGACGAAGCCACTCAACTGGACGACACCCTTGAAGGTTTCAACGTTGATCTCGAAGGATTTAAGGGTGGGTTCGTTAAAAATGGCGGCCTTCACTTTGGTGGTGATGACGGTGCTGTCGAGATACTCTCCGGTTCCCTCTTGCGTGGCTGTTGATGCGCATCCGAGAAGGGATACCCATAAAATGGCAAGGAAAACCACAGCAAACTTGTTGTAGAATTTCATGTCCAATCTCCTCTGGTTAGAACGGTCTCACTGTATTGAAACGGTGTACGTGGCTGCTTAGTTTCGGGGAAAGTCACCCCATTCACCTTCGAACTGCTCATAAAAGCACATGACCATTTCGCGATTGAAACGGCCACAGGTTGAGCGGATTAAAGTTGACCCTGCCGTTTGTTACCTACGCCGTGCCAATCTGTGACGTTATTGCTAAAAAGATAACAAAGCAAGAGGCTCCCTATCATTCACCAGGATGTTCGACTCCGCGGCGATTTTGTCGGCGGCATTACTCGGGCCATACCGGGCTAAACTGCGCCACTCTCGAGGCCAAATCTCCCGTTAGCAGATACTCAAATCTGTAACGCCAGGGTCGTGCTTCGGCCAATATCAGACTCTCGACACAATACTTGGTCTGGGCATAGGGTAAATCGGCATTATCACGAACTATAGCCGAAAAACTTCTCGTGCAATGCGGTAAAGCAACGCTGTGAAGAATTCCGCATCCTCTTTTTGCAACCCTCGATGTTGATCCATAAATCTTCGTATGTCCTGCCCGGATTTTCGACTTAAAGGCACGCCTTTTTGCAGGACAATTGCTTGACGAACGAAGCGTGCAGCTGTGCCGTGGCATCTACCGCATTCTTGCTTGAAACGAGGTTCTGTTTGAGTTTGTGCCAGTAGCATTTCGTAAATAGCGTCGACCTCAATTTCAGATGCATAATGGTTTCGCATATAACCACGAAGATCCTCCGTATGATGGCGCCCCTCAAGTTGGCCGCCATCAGCCTTCAGAAACTTACGTGCAAAATCGCCCGAGTGACCGTGGCATTCAGCGCATTGATTATCCCAAAGCCAGTGAAGATCAATGCCAGCTGCGCTCGCTTTGTACAGAAATAGAAGCGCGGCAACAAGGGCAACGCCCGTCATTATGGAAGTTCGCATTTTATGAAAAAACTGAAAAGACTGACCTTGAGATGTTACCGAAATTGATACCTACAGTCGCGAGGGCATTTTTTTACGAATATATACTGGTATGAGTACTGTTTTTCTCCAATGCGTACGCCCGTAAGCCGTTTACAGGCTTCGACTTACGGCCAGGAAAGGACTTCCAGTAATAAGGTGATAATATGTTAATAGGCCAATTACCTTTTAATTCTACTTTAAGCGTCATGAATACCAATACTAGAGGACCGTCACGATGAACATCCATGAGCCCAAGGTCCAGAACGTCAGGCCAGACCGCGAGGTCATGACACGGCAGCGTCTGCCCTATTTTATAGGCATTTCAGGACAGACTGTTCATGCCACGGGACTATCCATGCACCTGGTTGTCATCCCGCCAGGCGGTCGGGCCGAACCGCATATCCACGTTGGCTATGAAACCGGTATCTACGTCTTGGAGGGAACCGTTTGTACGCGTTGGGGGCCAACACTCGAGTACGAAGTGGTTAGCCAAGCAGGCGACTTCCTTTTTGTCCCGCCGGGTGTTCCTCACGAAGCAATTAATCTCAGTGCAACCGAACCGGCGCGCGCCGTCGTCGCTCGAAATGATCCAGCGGAACAAGACAAAGTTCAGCCGTTCACTAAATCGAAGCAAAACCAATAGGTCGATCTCAGCTGCTGAAATATAAGATTTGAGGGTTTGTTTTCTCCAAAGGAGACGCTCATAAAGCCCAGGTGGGAGGCAATCTTCGGCCAACAGCGGACTCTCAACCTATCCGATATAAGGAACAAATACTCAAATTTTGTTACTTGGTCTCACTAAGCGACCACGCTCGATCATCCAACGTCTAGCTAGAGAAAATATAGGATTCGATTTTATGAATTTTATTCTATCGGCCCGACTGTCATAATCGTGTGATGCTTTTGATCATTTCTAACTTTGATAGCTGATAATGGCGGTTACCAGAGTCAACCATTGCTGGATTTCGATGCCCGATGGATCTCGCCTCGGTGCGAGGCTGTGGTTGCCGGATAGCGAAGAGCCCTGTCCGGCTATTCTCGAATATCTCCCCTATCGAAAAGATGACTATTCGGCAAAGCGGGATTCAAACACCATCGCCCATTTCGCCAAGCACCAATACGCCTGCGTTCGAGTTGATATGCGAGGCTCGGGTAGTTCGGACGGGGTTCTTTATGACGAGTACACCGACCAGGAAATAGACGACGGGGTTGCGGTAATCGAATGGATCGCCGCACAACCCTGGTGTAATGGCAAGGTTGCCACCATGGGTATTTCCTGGGGTGGAATTACAGGGTTGCAGCTCGCGCAACGAGCGTCCTCAGCACTCAAGACTATTATTGTACTGGGCGCAACCGACCAACGTTATTATGACGATGCAGGTTATTACCTGGGTTGTATGGTAGGCCAGACACTCGGATGGGCGGCGATCATGTTTGGCTATAATACGCGTCCGCCCGACCCCGAACTTGTTGGTCAAAACTGGAAAACACTGTGGCTGGAACGGTTAGAGAATACCCCTCATTACCTCGATCGCTGGTTTGAACATCAACATAATGACGATTACTGGCTTAACAATTCGGTAGACACCGATTATGACGCCATCAAGATCCCGGTTTACGCGGTCAGCGGCCATGCGGATTGCTGGCCCAACACGGTGCCCCGACTCCTGCAAAATTTGCAGGTCCCGGTGCGAGGCTTGCAAGGAGCCTGGTGTCATCGCTATCCTCACCTCGGCATTCCTGGCCCGACGGTAGATTTTCTCTCCGATGCGATTCGCTGGTTCGACCAGTGGTTGAAGGACGATGAAACCGGGATCATGGAGGAAGCGCAGTACCAGGTCTTTCTACAGGACAGCGTAAAACCACAAACCTATTACGATGAACGTCCCGGGCGCTGGATCGGGCTAAACAGCTGGCCATCGGATCAAATCGACACCGAGATTTTTCATTTAAGCCCCGGGATGTTGTCTAAAGAGTCCGTATCCGACCAGTCGATGGAAATTTGCTCGCCACAAACAACAGGTCAACTATCGGGGGAATATATGCCCTGGTTCTCGTTCGGGCCGGCCGAAGAACTGCCCGGCGACCAACGGCAAGAAGATGCGGGATCGCTTGTTTTTGATACCGATACGCTGACCAGGCCACTGGAAATTCTGGGTAACGCAGTTGCGGTTCTGAAGCTGAGCAGCGATCAACCACAAGCGCTCGTGGCTGCGCGATTGTGCGATGTCTGGCCAGATGGATCCAGTACCCTGATCACGCGTGGCATTTTAAACCTGAGTCAACGCAACGATAAGTCAAAACCCGAGCCAATGATTCCAGCAGAAAAGGTGGAGGTCGAGGTCGAGCTGAATCATAGTGCTTACGTCGTGCCTGCCGGGCACAGGCTGCGGCTGGCGATATCGACGAGTTACTGGCCGATGGCCTGGCCATCGCCGACCAACTCCCGGGTGACAATTTATTCGGGCTCCAGCGTGCTAAATTTACCAGTGATTCGTAAAAATGCGGAACATGCACCGCTGACTGATTTCGGTAAAAGTGAAATCGGTGAGCCCGAGGTCACCACGGTTTTAAGAGCCGTTAGTCAGCATCGGAAAATCAGGTACAACGACGAGCAGAATCTAAACGTACTTGAAATAGTCGCGGATAATGGCAAGACCCGTTTTGAAGAAACCGGCATGGAAATGGGGTCAAAGTCATTATACCGATTCAGTATTGCCGAGTCGGATCCCCTGTCTGCTATCGCCGAATATGACTGGGAATGGGAATATGGCAGGGGAGACTGGCAAACAAGAACCCATAGCTACACTCGCATTACCTGTGACCTCGCGCATTTTTATCTACACGCGATATCGACTGCATGGGAATGTGACCAAAGGATTTTCCGAAAGCAATGGGACCATAAGTTCAAACGAGACTACTTCTAGTTTATGTGAGTACAACAAACTTAGGTTTTATGGCAAAGTCAGGAATCGCACTCGCTGCCTCATGCCCCGCCTCGCATCATGCGAGGGGGCACGGGCGACGCCTTTCGATCAGGTCATCCACCAGCGTTCCATGATCCGGCGGCCGTCAAAGCCACGTGTCCATGATAGATCACCATGCGCGATCTTATCGTTGCGTGCGTGAACTTCATTCGCGAACATGGGAACTACGTTTCCGCCTTCATCACGCAATATGATCTGCATCTCTCGGTACATATCGGACCGTTTGCCTCCGTCGAGTTCGGCCCGCGCGGATTTAAGGAGCTCGTTGAAACGTGGGTGATCCCACTGTGTGTCATTCCAGGCCGCCCCCGGCGCAAATCCCGTTGTGAACATGGTGTCTTCGGTGGCGTAGCCACCCCAGTAGCTGGCACACCAGGGCTTTTTCATCCAAACATCCGACCAGTACCCATCATTCGGCTCACGCACGACATTGATGTTGACACCGGCTTGCTTTGCCGATGCCTGGAAAAGAACTGCCGCATCAAGAGCACCGCTATAGGCGGCATCCGAAGCGCTCAGGTCTATCGTAATGTTACCTAGCCCCGACTCCTTCATGTGAAACCGCGCTTTGTCCGGGTCATAAGCATTCTGTTCGATATCAGCCGCATAATAGCGGTAGGAAGGCCCAATCGGGTGATCATTCCCAATTACGCCATGTCCGAACAGGATTTTGTCCACAATCTCTTCTCGATTGATCGCGTGCTTCAGTGCCTTTCGTAAGTGTGGGTTGTCAAATGGAGCTACTCTGGTCCGCATTGGAAAGGTGTAGTGCAAAGGACCGGAACCTTCCTCGATGATGACTTTTGGATTCCGCGAGAGAAGCGATAGCGTCTTGAGTTCGACCCGGTCAATAACATCCACCTCGTTTGTGAGTAGTGCGTTTGTCCGTGCTGCGGAGTCGGTGATCGAGAGGATCTCGATGGTATCCGCATGCGCAGAACCTTCCTTCCAGTAGTTCGGATTACGTTTAAACTTATAGCTGAGACCGGGATCTTCCTTGGTAAGGATGTACGGTCCTGAGCCACCAGCGTTCCAATCGATGCTTCCGTCCTTTGCGGGATAAATGCCGAATGTCGCTTCATTGAAATTGAAGGGGAAATCCGCATTACCGTCCGATAGGGAAATGACGACGGTGTGGTCTCCATCGGCCTTGATTTCGGTGACTGAGGCCACTAGTGGCTTGGCGACCGAAGTTGATTTTTCGCCACGGTGATAGTTGATCGACGCGATGACATCTTCAGCTGTCATCGTCTTGCCATTATGGAATTCGACTCCTTTGCGCAATTTGAAAGTCCAGGTAGCTGCATCTGCCGAGGAAGACCATGCAGTCGCGAGCGAGCCGACCAACGCGCCGTTTGCATCCAGTTCGGTCAAGGTATTGGCAACGCCATAGGCGACAACCCACTGCAGCCCATTGGTAAGAGTCGCAGGATCGAGGGAATCGGTCGTGGCACCGTGTCCCATCGCCATGCGCATGTGGCCACCTTTTTTCGGGGTTGCGGCACGAGCTTCGTTGAAAAGACCCGTTCCGATAGCCAGCGAAATGCCAATTGCGCTGGACCTGCCCAGGAACTCTCGGCGTGACATGCGCCCTTTTCCGGCTTCATCAATCAACCAACGGGTATATTTGTCTTGCTCAGTCATGATTCACTCCTCGATTTTATTTGCTGACGACTGCCTCTTTTCGGGCGAAAATTCTTGCTGTGTTATTCGGTCAGAGTGCACAAGGTCGCAAAAACGCCTCCCCTTGTCCATTATTTAAAGAATCTAATGATGAAATCCATAGGTTCATTTTTTTCTAGCAATGCCAGGAGATAACGCCTAACAAGCGATTGCAGTCGGGAAAATCGTCCACTACGCGAGAAGCCGGGCAAGGATGTGAGAGTCTCTCAAGGGTTGTTTATCGCCGCTGACTTGGCGAAGTTGAGCGTTTGTTTTGTCAATAGCAGCCGCTGACAAATCTCATCCCGGAGGCAACCTTCGGCCAATAGCAGACTCTCGTATGCATTGACCTTACGAGCTACATTTTTAACTAATTCGGCGATGATTATCTGCACATCGCGTACTTGTCGCTGTTTTCAAAGCATATGACCGATAGCAAAAATGGATATTGGAGAGGGAAAGATAAGCGATGAATATAGAACGACCGAACAGTAATACTAAATAAGTAAGCACTGTGCTCGAATAGTATTTATACAAGGTCCATAATTCTGGTCTGTCCCTTATTATTTGTTCTAATAATTAAATCGTGTCAGCCGCTCGTGCTTCCCGAGTTAACCAATCAAAAAAGGCAGAAACATTCGGGAGGGCGCGTGCACCGGGCGCGTGCACAATATAATAACCCCCTAGTTCCACAGACTTGTCAAACGGCTGTATTAACAAACCTCGGGAAATTTCATCATCTAGCAAGGCTCTAGCGCCGAGCGCAATTCCCTGTCCTTCAATGGCAGCCTGATGTAACACATTGGGGTCGTCCATTTCAATATTACGTTCAGGTTTCACATCACTGGCACCGTTGGCCATCAACCATGTCTCCCAGAGTTCCCGGCCAGTTTCGTGGAGCAGTCGGTGATGTTGAAGATCTGCGATCTCCTCTAATGGCGGACCATTTACCAGTATGTCCGGGCTACACACTACGATAATTTGGATCGGCATCAGTAATTCGGCTTCAAGCCCCGGCCAGTCACCGGTACCCCAGACAATGGCGAGATCCAGGTCCATACGTTTAAAGTCAACGTCACCGTTAATCAAATGAAGGTGCATCTCAACTTGCGGATGCAGCGCCGAGAAGTTGCCTAGTCGTCGGGTCAGCCAACGCGCCGCAAAATAGGAAGTGAGGCTGATTCGCAATGGATGAGCAACGCTAGCGGTTTTCATATCCTGGACCGCATCCTCGATGCGATCGAAGGATTCACGAAGTACCAAAAGAAGGGCCTCACCAGCGTCGGTCAAACGTAATTGCCGGGTAAGGCGCAGGAACAGCCTAACTCCAAGTTCGTCTTCTAATCCCCGCACCTGGTGGCTTACCGCAGATTGGGTTACAAACAATTCCTGGGCAGCGCGAGTAAAGCTCAAATGCCGCGCGGCAGCCTCGAAAGACCGTAGTGCAATTGGTGATGGGAGTTTCCGGCTCATTGAAAAATTATACAAGAATTAAACTCTTGTATCATTCAAAATTTACTCGTTTGTGTTTCTTGCAATTTGATAATCAAATAGTGATTGATCACAAATATTCCATTTTAGATACATGAATTAAATTTGAATAATTTCATTGCATTTCTGATACATTAAATGAAGCTTTCTTCCCGGGCACTACTGCGCTTCTCGCTACTAATACTGATTCCTTTACTGGCGATTTTCACCGCTATTTATCTCTATGCCATGGGCGGACGTATTGCGTCGACCGATAATGCTTACGTTCGCGCCGATGTCGTGGCAATTAGCCCTGAGATAGATGGACGCGTTGCAAAGGTTTATGTGGATGACAATCAGTACGTCGAGATGGGACAGCTACTATTTACCATAGACGCTCTGCCCTTCCGGATTGAACTCGAAGCTAGCAAGGCCGAACTCGGTTTGGTTCGCCAGGAGGTCGATTCTCTGAGAGCCGGGTTCCTCGAAAACGAATCAGAAATCAAAAATGCCACAGAACGTGTTCGCTATTTGAAGGCAGAACACGGACGTCTAAGTAAGCTAGTGGCTTCGAGTCTTACCTCTAAGTCCGGATTGGCAGAAGCGGAACATGATCTGGAAACTGCACGTCAACGGGTAAGCGGTCTGCAACAACGCAGGCTGAAGATCATTGTTGACCTAGGTGGGAGCCTTGACCTGCCCGTTGAGCAGCACCCCAGATATCTACGTACGATGACGATGCGAAATCGCGCAGCATTAAATTTAAGGCGAACTAAGGTGCGCGCACCGATTTCGGGGTATCTCGGTGATATCACGCTGGAACCCGGTGAACAGGTGGAAGCTGGAGAAACCGTATTCCCGTTAGTTGCATCAGGTGAACCCTGGATAGTGGCAAATTTGAAAGAAGTACACGTTGCGCATGTGAAGGTAGGGCAAGTCGCTAAGGTTCACATCGACAGCTATGACGACAATGTTTTTGAAGCCATCGTAGAGAGCCTTAGCCCGGCTACTGGCGCTGAATTTTCTTTATTACCGGCACAGAACGCCACCGGAAACTGGGTCAAAGTTGTACAACGAGTGCCGGTAAAACTGCGTTTAAAGAGATCACCCGATATGCCAGTGCTAAGAGCTGGCTTAACCGCAACCGTGGAGATTGATACCGGTTTCGAACGCCCACTCGGCAGTTTTATCAAGGCTAGCCTGGCGAGTATCGGCATTCACCATGACCACTGAACCAGATATCGCTGTGACAGGACTGCAACGCGCCCTCATCGTCCTGACAGCCATTGGTGGCGGCTGGGTATTTGAGTTCATCTGGTCGATTGCGGGTGTCAGCTTAGGACATATGCAGGGCACATTTTCCGCCACGCCGGATCAAATTTCGTGGGTGATGACGGCGTTCATCATGGGCTCCGTTATTACCATCGCTTGCACGGGCTGGCTTGCCAGTCGCTTCGGTCGCAAGCAGGTATTCTTGATCGCGCTATTCGGATTCGGCATCAGCCTGTTTATGTGCGGGTCCGCGACAACAATTGAAGAGGAGGTCGCCTGGCGCTTAATCCAGGGAATTTTTGGCGCACCGATGTTACCCCTCAGTCAAGCAATTACGGTTGATGTGTTTCCCCGCGAACGGCATGGTTCAGCGACAGCGATCTGGACCCTGGGAATTATTGGTGGAGGAGTTCTCGGACCAGCCGCAGGTGGTGCTATCGTCGAATTCATGACCTGGCCGTGGATATTCTATTTCAATATACCGTTAACCGTCATCGTATTCATCGCTGCCATAGTGGTATTACCCCCGACCGAACCGGAGTCCGACAACCAACTAGACTGGTTGGGTCTGTTGGCAATCATCGTCTGTGTGACTGCATTTCAGATTGCTTTTAGCCGGGGAGAACGCCTCGACTGGTTCGACTCCTATGAGATCATCATCGAAATTTGCCTCGGAGCCCTCGGACTCTATTATTTCGTCGTCCACTCACTGACCACGGATCATCCTTTTTTCCGACCGGCGCTTTTCCGTGATTTTAATTATTGCCTGGGATTGGTATTAGCGCTGGCAAATGGTGCGATAGCAACCCTGCCACTGGTAATTCTACCGCTGATGCTAGAGCAGGTAGCGGGATATCCAGTGCTCGACACCGGCATCTTACTGTTATCTCGTGGAGCGGGGCTAATGTTTGCTTCGGCATTGCTGGCCCGATATGACCGTTATTTACCTCCGAAGACTGTGCTGGTGGTGTCTTTCATCCTCGCACTGGTTTCAGGCTACATGATGGCCGAATGGACAGCGGACGTTAGCACTGTCGAGGTGTTCTGGATCAATATGGTGCAAGGTGCAGCGGCTGGAGCTATTTTTATCGCGATCAACACACTAACCTTCTCAACTTTACCAAATCATTTAAAGACCGAGGGTTTCGCACTTTATTACACCCTGTTGTTCACTGGTGCCACTGTCGGTATCGCTGCAATTGTCACCATCCTGACTCGCATGACCCAGGTCGCCCACTCGGTTGTTGGCGCTTACATAAACCCATTTAATGATCGTTTTCGTTTGCTGGCAATTCCAGAGTACTGGGATCCACACGAACCGCAGGGTCTGATCGCCCTGGAACAAGAAGTGTTACGTCAGGCGGAAATGATCGCCTACAGCGATGCTTTCTTGGCGGCCGCATTTATTTCGCTTATCGGGATTCCACTGGCACTCATGTTCCGCAGCCAAAAGCCAATTTCTATTGGTGAATAACCATGTTCCATCAAACGGTAGAATAAATTTTCGATCGAATATTTCATCTCGGAATGAGAAGTTAAAATCAACAGCTCATGCGGTAAGCAGCTTTCCCGATAACAGACACTCAGAAGCGCTACCTGGGCTTCGTCCTTCGGCCATAATCAGACTCTGGCAATTATTTGGAGTTAAGCCAGTTTAAATCCTTATCCCGAGATCAGGGCCCGTACTTCATCGGATATCCATTTTGCTGCCACCACCTGACGCCTTCGTCCAGTACGACTGAATTTCTATATCCGGCGCTTCTGAGCGCATTGGTTAATTGATCAGAGTATTTGTGCGGGCAAGCGCAGTAGGAAATAATCCAGGTATCGTCTTCGGGCAGCAGCACAATGACTGAATCCGGATCGTATGCGGGAGCCGGGATGGCACCCGGTATGTGCGCCAGAAACCAGTCCGATGGTGGGCGGGCGTCAAGTATGATCATCCTAAACCCGGCGCGCATCGCTGCATCTAGCTGCTCTGCTGACACGTATCGACCTTCCCGCAACGAAAATTGCGGTGATGGACCATCAGGATTTAACACTACCTCTGGAAAATCCGTCAGCTCCGGTTCCTCAATTCGTCTCGGAACATCTCGCTTCCAACTAAGGATCAGGGCAACCAAGTCGTCGATCGTATCTTCCGAAAGCAAGTCCCGATAAGCCACCATCGGTGTTTCACGGCGGCCATTAATAATGGCTATTCGAATTTGCTCGTCGGAGGCCAGGGCCAAGAATTCGGGATTGTTCAGACTTACCGCCGTCACGCCCTGACCTTGATCACCGTGGCAACTAGCACAGAAATTGTTGTACGCGGTCCGACCCGATACGGGATCGCCAAGAATCGGTTCAGCGGTAAAAATTACGGACGCCTCGTGTTGCCAGCTACGGATCAAGGCTACCAGTGAGTCGATATCTGCGTCTTCAAGAGGTCCCCCATAAAGCTTTGCATGTGCGGCCATTGCCGTTTTAGGGCGCCCTTTTGCGATACTCTCCCATAAAAAATTATCGCTAACGGAAACAAGGAAATCCTGGTTATTCAGCGCATTGGCATTATCGGCTGCATAGCCTTCGCCATTGTCGCCATGACAGAGCGCACAGTACTTATCATATATCTCTAAGCCACGCTCCAGCTGTGTTCTATCCCAGGGCTGTTGGATCTTTTCTTCTGATGCGCCCACCCATGCCCAATAAACATCCAGAAGAGACGCAGTCCCCAAGATAACCAGCGTCGCCAATATTAACCGTTTGTGGGGTCTCTTCATTTTTAGCTTGTTTTACTAGCGATTACAAACACAACCAAATATCTTTGCTGGTTATGTTGTCGCAAAGGGATCGCAAAATATTGACTCGAATCAACAGGAGTCGATTTTTTGTTGCTTCGGGAATGGGACCACTTTATCTATCATAGATGCTCGTAGATTCGATCACAGATACGGATTTCGGCCACGAATGGACATAGAGCTTATTGAAAATGGGTGACAAAATTTTGCTTAATATCGCAATGTTTGTACCAATTGCATAACACACCAATTGAGCCCTCCAAATAATCAACTGTTGAACATTGGGGAACAAAAGACAAAACGGTGGGCAATTATTCGGGCATTACAGTAAATAACAGAAAAAGGATAGATTCTGGATTTGATTTCGCCGATTGATACTGGCAAATAGAACTTTTATTCTTCTAGTTATTTATACTATGCCCACGGGAGAAGCACTTGGAAAAGTCCATAATTAGCTGTCGCCTGTTTAGTTCGGGCGTCGACCTCGGTCGCATTGCGGCATTGGCCGCATGTATTTTTTTACTCGTTGGCTGTGGCATAACGAACTCGCCGAAGCAGCTCAGACCTCCGGTCAGCGTTACCCCCACCGCGATCGTCAAAGACAGTATCATGATTCATCAGCCACAAGGGGATGGACCCGGTTTCGGCTGTCGGAGTTGGGCGGGCTCAAAGTTCTATTTGTACGAGAAGCAGTTCGGCGAGGTATTGGCCAACTGGCTGGCCCAAAGCGGCCTGACGCTGGTGCAACAGGGCACAGCCGCCAGATACTCCCTGGAAAGTAGAGCCTCAAAGCCGGATATCATCTATGTCCCGAAAGATTGGCAAATCATTAGGCCCGACTCCCACCCGTTCACGATGATAAATTATCTCCCGAAAATCTATCCCCCGAAAGGTTGGAAAATCAGTAAGAACGTCGGGCGATTCACGGATATAACCTACCTACTGAAAGATCGCCAAAACGGTGAAACCGTCTGGCAGCTCACGGAGCCCTGGCCTTACCAGATACAACCCAATGTTTGCAGGGAAAAGGCGATGGATCATTTCGCCACTGTTGCTAGTGCACTCGCGAGTTGGGACGGCACGCCCGGCAAGGTCATCGATAAAAGTGAGATAGCGCTTGGCGCCGCAGCATTTCACAGGCGTGTGCTGAGACCGAGTGACCCCGATACGCCGCTGGGCGAACTCGAGGCCGAACTCGAAAAACGCTACGCATCTGGAGAAGTATCACCGGTCGATATCATCGACCCACATTTCGAACTTGTTAAATGCGAGGGTCTGTCGCAGGATACCGCCCCGATCTACATCGCGCTCGGCGCTGGTTTTCCGTCTGTCGCTTGCGAGAACACGGTAGCGGGACAAAGACTGTTGATGCGGCGTCGATGGGAATGTTCACCGGAGCCAACCCGAAATTGTGTATGCGGCGGCCGCTGGAAAGGTAGCTTTCCATATCTCTTCGACAGTCCCGACTTTCAATCAGGCTCGATCTATTCAAAGATTGACCTTGGGGACCTGTGGGATGGTTTCGGCGTGGATCCCGATAAACTGACAACCTGGTTACTCGGGCAGGGCCCAAGAATGAGACTGACGCCTTGTTCGTTCGACGAGTGAAATCATCACTTTGTTACTATAGAGTAACTCAATGAAAGGGGGATTTATTGGCGTTAAGGAATACAACAAAACTGTCATTTGCCCCTAACAAGCGCATGCAACCGGACCAAAGTGCCCACTGCGCTAGAAGTTGAGAACGGGTGTAAGTATCTATATTGGGTCGCAAATCGCCACTGCTTAACATATTTTAAGCGGCAGCTTTCTCGTTAGCAGACGCTCGCCAGGCACTGGTAGGGGGCAATCTCCGGCCAGTAGCGGACGCTCGTCTCAATCGCGTTTGCCGCAGATCGAAAAGGATCAACTAACGCGCAGGCTGAGTAAATCGTAGACCCGGGTTTTGCTAACGAAACCTTTCAGTTCCAGTTCGCCAGCGGCTTCCACCTCGACTTTATCCTCGATCTCGACGTAAGTCTTGTGGTCGATCAATACCTGCCCGTCTCCGGCTTCATCACTCAGGCGGGCGCAGAGGTTGACCGCGTTGCCGTTTGCAGTGTAGTCGTAACGGCCTTCATAGCCCACTATTCCAAGCGTGGCATAGCCACTGGCGATGCCAACGCCAAATCCGAGCTCGTAGCCGCGCCTGTGCCAGTCACGGTTCATTTCATTGAAGCGCTCGCGCATACTTAACGCAAGTTCTACCGCCCTCAATACCGGTTCGTCGCAAGGCAGCGGATCGTTGAAAAATACCATCATGCCGTCGCCCGCACGGTGGTCGATGGTACCCTGATAGTCGGCCACCAGCTGCCCCAAGCTCTCGTGGTAGGCCTGTAGCACATTCATGACCTCCTCGGGTTCCATGTTGACTGAAAAAGAGGTGAACCCGCGCAAGTCGCAAAATACCGTGGCGATATAAGCGCGATGGCTTTGCAGCATGGTTTTTTCCTGCTGTTCGGTAACCAGGTTTGCGACCTCGGGTGACAGAAAGCGCCTGAGCTGGTTCAGGCGGTCGATTTCGTTAACCTGCTCCCGGACCCGTGCCTCGAGATCGGAATTCAGCTCCTCGACTTCCAGCGCCTTGAATTTCACTTCGCGGTTGAGAAAGTTGAGAATCATAATTTGATTAGTGAATGCCGCCGATAAAAGTAATACATAGCCGAAAGATTCGGCCGCAACCAGGTAATAACCGTAGAGGGTTGCGATTATGGTGACCACTGAGACGACACCGAGCACCGTCGGCACCAGACTGCCGTGAATCCTGCGGTCTTGTATCAGGCCGTATACGGCGATCGCTCCAAACCCCCACATCAGCACGGCCTGCAAGTGCGGATTGAATTCGGGCATACTACCTGTGAACAGCGCGGGAATCGCGAGCAGGAATGTCTTGCCGTAGCACACCAGTATCGACACACCGGCACCAAAAAACGCAGTAATACCATATGGTAGGATCGACCGGGTTTCGACGGTCGAGGTACCAGTAGAATCTGCAGCTTCGGCAACGGTCATGATCGACATCGACGCTGGTGGCAATCGATATCGGCAATCATACTCGTCCTATAAATTACTGTCTAATCGAGGCTACCCAGCCGATATTGGGAACCTATCGGATAGTTGCCGGCTTACGAGTGCTTTTTTGGTTTTGGTGCGAGATCATAAAGTGATACTTAACTCGCTAGTTGGCGCTGGAATTATTTTTATGTAGTTATGAAATTGAATTACTAAATAGGAATTGAAAACCGATAGATTACAAAAATGACTATCCGCATTAAAACTATATCGAAAACTGCCAAACGGCAACATTATCAATTTTTGTCAACCTCAACCATCACGTCTTTTGAGAAAAGATAATCCGTATCGGACGCACCTTTATGACATAAAATACAATCGTTGTAGAGCCTCCCCTGTTTAACAGGCTTAATGCCTGCAACATCATGATAAATTGCATACTACCAATCGCCGTTTTCGGGATCATATCCGTCCGGCATTTTTACCATCACGGTTAGACTCCTGAACTCTTTCCCATCTTCGTCATCATAAGAGGCCTTGACAATTTTTGCGCAAACAAGATATGGCCCAGCGGTATTACGATAGGTCTCTTCAGCAAGCTCATTGACATAAACATCTACCCAGGTTTCGCTGTGGCCTTTCGAAAAAATGAGTGTGTGTCAATTTCTGCCAGCTTTGCCAGTCTTCAAATATCATTCCTTCTTCAATTGTGCATGCTTCCATAGCAAAGACATTATTTGCAGGTAGTACACTAGCTATTAGCAGCATAATTGCTACGGCCATTAGTCGAAAGTAGTCCATAGTCGTGTTTAGCTAGCAAACAACACTTTGGAAAAAACTGCAATCGGCAACAGCATCTCCAACGCGAGAATAGTGAGCAATCTTTTCATGCTTTCCCCCGAGTTTCGTTCTTAGCATAAAAGGTACCAACGCTATGTTACTCGCTTGGTAACCACCGACTATTGTTTCTCTTTATACTTATAGTGTTGAAATAAAAGAAGTTTATTTTATTTGGTTAGCGTCGAGTGTCTCCGTTAGGTCGTTTGTCGCCTTCTAGAATCCCGTTCCAAAGGCCTATTTGCTCCAAAGCTGCCGCTCAAAACGAAGTGGTCAGCGACAACCTACGGCCAGGAGCGGACTCTCGCCAGTTTCTAAACCTAAAATCATCCGAAAACTGCTTGTGATAGAATTTTCCCAATTATATTCAACAAGGCAATCCATGGAAAAGGATCAACTATCTCGAAAGCTAGCTGTAATCCTCCATGCCGATGTGGTCGGCTCGACCTCGCTCGTACAACGTAACGAAACCCTGGCGCACGAACGCATTCAAGATACGTTTAGACGGTTTTCTGAAACCATCAGCAGCCATAACGGAATCGCTCACGAGATTCGAGGGGATGCGCTGGTGGCCGAATTTAGCAGGGCGTCAGACGCACTTAACGCATCCCTAGCTTTTCAGGCCGCCAACATCAGTTCTAATGAAGAAATATCTGATGACTTTCAACCCGTGCTTCGAGTTGGTATTGCAATGGGTGAGGTAGTAATTGCTGATAATACGGTAACTGGCGAGGGTGTAGTGCTAGCGCAACGACTGGAGCAGCTGGCCAAGAATGGCGGAGTATGTATTCAGGGAGCAGCATACGAGACGGTTCCTAAACGCCTGCCTTTCGAATACGAGAACTTAGGAGAACAACTAGTCAAGGGATTCGAAGAGCCTGTTAAGGTCTATTCAGCCAGTCTTAAGTCTGGGAGTGAAATTTCCGAGTCGCATCTAAAAATACAGTCAAAAGCGGAAGGGCACCGCTTACCCAAGAAACCATCTATTGCGGTGTTACCTTTTACAAATATGAGCAGTGATCCCGAGCAGGAATTCTTCAGCGACGGAATTTCCGAAGACATCATCACCGCGTTATCCAAAACCTCGGCATTGACGGTTATTGCGCGAAACTCGACTTTTACATACAAAGGCAAGGCGGTTGACGTCAAGCAAGTGGGTCGTGACCTGGGTGTGCATTATGTTCTTGAGGGTAGTGTACGCAAATCTGGCAACCGAGTGAGGGTAACAGCTCAGCTCATAGATGCTGCCACCAACCAGCATATTTGGGCGGAACGCTACGACCGTGATCTGGAAGATTTCTTTGCAGTACAGGACGAGATAATGCGTGAAATAGTTTCGGCCCTCGACGTTCAATTACTGGCAGGGGAGCAATCACGATTTTGGTCCAGTGGAACACAGAACCTACAGGCTTGGGAATATTTCCGGATGGCTCGTGATTTACTAAATGCCTACCGAACGGAAAATCATCATGAAGTAATTCGGCTCGCCAGGAAAGCGATTGAGGCCGATTCGAATTTTGCAGCAGCCTGGGATTTACTTGCCGGATGCTATTTTCATATGGAAGAAGATGCCAGGTATCCCAAGGTAGAGCGTGAACAGGCATTGAAATTTTCACAAGAATACGCACAAAGAGCGCTTGAATGCGACCCGTCTTTTGCCGATGCTTACTCTATGCTGTCACTCCTTTGTCTCAATTCGAAACAGTTTGATGAGGCGACAATCAACACTAACAAATCAGTTGAAATGGCACCCAACAATGCCAACAATCTTGGGGTTTCCGCCATTGTGTTGAATAAATGCGGAGAATCCGAGATAGCCTTGGAGCGTATTCGAAAAGCAATGCGTTTGAGTCCGGTATATCCGTTGTGGTACCTCGCAGCACTGGGCCAGGTTTTCAGATCACTTGGCATGACAGAGGAATCAATTGGTGCTTTTTCTGAGATGATCCGCCGAGATTCGGATTCTCTAGAGGGGCAAATCGGCCTTACCGAGATTCTGGGTGAATCAGGTCAGATCGAAGCCGCCATGGTCTCGGCAGCAGAGATTATTAAAGTGAATCCAAATTTTTCAATAAACGAGTATACGGATAATCTCACCTATCGCGACCCAGCCGAGATAGTGCGTTTCGCAGAAGGACTACGCAAAGCAGGTTTACCCGATTAAATTTACCAATGACTGTTGTGGATTGGTTATCGTCGCTGATAAATCGAATTTGTGCGGCAGCTTTCTCGTAAGCCAACCCTCGTCAAGTCCTGGCAGGAGACAATCTTCGGCCATATACAGACGCTCACACATAACTTCATTCAGTGATTCAACCTTCACTGTTAAAGGTGATTTGTATGCTCGATCGCTAGGTAATAGACTGGTATAAAACTAATCACACAAAGGAGTCCCATATGAAACCAGACATACGCACCATTTATTTCGCTGCGGCATTGGCGGCAGTGACCCTGTCAGCGCAATCAGCCGCGACCGCAGATGTTAAAATCACTCCGTTGGGCAGCATGGAGGGCGAATTTTGCCAGCTGGACCGGGCCATGATCCTGGAAGATCCGGATGGCACCCGTTTGCTCTACGATCCTGGCCGTACCGTAGCCGGTCCTGACGATCCGCGGCTGGGTAAAATCGACGCGGTACTGATCAGTCACATGCACGGCGATCATGTCGGCGACAAGCATATCGCTGCCCCCGGAAATGGTGATTGCAAAAGCACGAAATTTCCCGTCAGTGCGTTGCCCAACACTAACGCTGCCAACATCGCACACGTAAAGAGTGCAAAAATTGTCACCGGCAGTGAAATGCCTAAGTTCTTCGCAGCTAAACTGAAGTCTCTGGGTAGTGATCCGAAGAATTCGCAACTAGTCCGTTTCGGCGCGTCACGCAAAGTTGGCGGTGTCACCATTACCACGGTTCCGGCTGTACATTCCAACGGAATAGCAGGCGGCATGATCGGTGGCGAACTCGGAGAAATGCTCAACGCCGCCGGTCTCACTGCCTACGCCGGGCCACCGACAGGTTATGTACTTACTTTCTCGAATGGATTGGCGGCCTATCTTTCCGGGGATACCGGGATCACTGCCGAGCAGGAAACTGTGGTGCGGGATCACTACAAGGCGAAACTGGTGGTGATTAACATCGGCGATACCTTCACCACCGGGCCTAAGGAAGCTGCCTGGGTGCTCAACAATCTGGTTAAACCCGAGTCGATTATCGCCTCGCATGCCAACCAGCCATCAACATCAGGTGGTAAGATTATTGAAGGCACGCGTTTGGCGTTGTTTAAGAAATTGACCAAGGCCAAAGTTCATGTACCACTAAGCGGACGCACCATGTCTTTCAACGACAAAGGAAATTGTACCGGCGGTTGCTAGCACTAAAGAAAAACTGCTGATAAAAGCCAGCTTAAGGTGAGTGTCTCAATTGGGTCGGTCTCTGCCGCTGAGTTTTAGGATTTCAGAGTCTGCTTTCTTGTAAGCTGACACTCAAATCCATAGCACCAGGGGCAATCTTCGGCTGTCAGCTCAACTGGTCGACGCAACACATGCATTAAATCGTTCTGCTGGTGTATCAAAATCTAATGTCTTGCGTGGTCGTTCATTTAACTGACGTGCCACCGCATTAAGCTTTGCTTGCGAGTGTACTGATAAATTGGTG
>Ga0224508_10001772_pt1 | contig 19038 bp, 20 predicted proteins | sample SF_Jan12_sed_USG_4_FD_170157 | JGI IMG/M metagenome (GOLD analysis project Ga0224508, IMG submission 170157) | Sediment microbial communities from San Francisco Bay, California, United States - SF_Jan12_sed_USGS_21 | ecosystem: Environmental > Aquatic > Marine > Sediment | place: USA... | reverse complement strand
CGATTACATCTAACTCTTTATTGGCGAAGAGTTGCTTCGTATATGATGGGAATGGGCATGCATATGCGCCATTGAAGGTGGAATCGATCATTGCAGACGACGGCTCGACGTCACCCCTGGAGGGCCTTTGTCCGCATCAGCCGGTCGACGATCTCGGGCAGGCCTAACCTGGCGCCGGTTGCCTCCTCTGGAAGCCTGAGCCCGAAACGGAGACCCCACCGGAAGGTGGAGTCTCCGAGCTTTCGGACTGGCCAGAGGTCGGCAAGACTAGGGCGTCCAGGACAGGTCGTTCTGGCGCGTCTGGTCGTGACGCTCCATGTGCCACGTCGCGTCGTTCATGATGCGGCTCAGCCTCTGCCACTCCTCCCAGTCGCCCGCCTGACGAATCTCCATGCGCTCCGCCAGCGCGGCCCGGTCGGCGTCCTGGTCTGCCGCCGAGACCCGGATCATGACGGTCTGGGCCTGGGTGCCGATCCCCCCGTTCCAGGTCGTCAGGACGAGGTTGTCGATCCCGTGCGCCCTGTCGAGCTCGGCCCTTTGCCGCAGCGCATCGCGGAAGGCGCCCGCCTGATCCCACTTGAGGTAGTAGACGATCGTCCGGTTGTAGGGCAGGGCCCGGATGTCGTCCACCGTGAACCCTTCCGGCACGTAGCTCAGGGCCGGTGCCGCGCCGTAGACCGCAACATGCCGCGAGCCCCATGAGGAGTTCCAGAGATCGATCTGGTCTTCCGTGAAATCGCCGAAGCTCGCTCCGCGGGCTTGCTGCACGGAGACCAGCGACTCGAGGCCCTCCGGCAGGACCGTGATGCGATACGCTACCTTGGGATTCTCGCGATAGATGGCCCAGCCGTAGCCGTCAGATCCGGCGTACTTGTCGACCAGCATCTCGAAGTAGCCGTTGAAGTTCGAGGTCGTGCCGCGGTACGTCTCGTACATGACGGCAGGGACCTGCTCGAAGATCGGCGCCACATCTTGAGCGCCGGCGGGAGCCGCGACAGGCAACAGCAATGCGGCAAAGGCAAATCGGCGGATGAGCTTCATGCATACCTCCCGGAAAAGATGAGGTGAAGTTTCGGGGGTGGGTGGCACGTCGTGGTTGAAACGGACGTCTCGAGCCCCACGGCCGAAGCCGCTCCCCAGGGATTCCCGAACACGTCGGCCATTCGCACAGCCCCCTTACTCTCCACCGCCACTCGCTACCTGTCAACGGCCGGGACGGTGTTCTGCGCCCATGGGTACTCCGAGAGCCCGACGCGCTCCAGCGAATCCAGACAGGCGGGGTCACCCCCATCCGCCTGGCCGGAATCGCGCGGTCGCGCATCGTGGGCGCCGGAACCACTTTCATCCGTTCATTGGGAACCGGCGAGTCGAAGCCCCCGGCCGCTGATGCCGAGTTCGCAAGGGGACGGTATGCGAAGAGGTGGGCAGCAATAGCGACTGCAGCTTCGTAACGCCTCTCCGCTTAGAAAGAGCTGGCGCGATCGTAACGTGGTCGACGGCGACGTCGGAGGTAAGCAGTGACAAGAGAGTTCATCGCGTCGATCGAAGCCGAGTTCGGGCGCTACAAGGCCCTCGGCGAGGCCGCCATCGATCAGCTCGAGGTCGAAGACCTGAACGTCACGTCGGTCGGAGAGAACTCGATCACGACCCTGGTCTGGCACATCTCCGGCAATCTGAAGTCGCGCTTCACCGACTTCCTCACAGCGGACGGAGAGAAGACGTGGCGAGATCGCGACTCCGAGTTCCAGGGACGGAGCGCGAGCGTGGCGGAGGTGCAGGAGAAATGGGAGGACGGGTGGACCACGCTGCTGCGGACACTCGAGCCGCTGACGGACGATGACCTGTCAGCCGAGGTCTCGATCCGAGGGGTTGCACTGACGGTACCCGAGGCGCTGCATCGATCGTTGGCCCACGCGAGCTACCACGTCGGGCAGATCGTTCTGATTGCGCGGAGTCTGCGAGGAGGCGACTGGAAGTTCTTGAGCATTTCGCCTGGCGGGTCGGCCGCCTACAACCGCGACCCCGCGTACGAGAAAGCACGGGATCACGCGGCGAGAGTCGAGAGCACATGAACTGGGAAGCCATAGCCGCAGTCGGGGAACTACTGGGTGCCTCCGCCGTGCTGGTCACCCTGATCTACCTCGCGCTTCAGATCAGGCAGAACACGGCGGCCGTCGCGACGGCCACGTACGAGAGCACCATGACAGGGTTCAACGACATCAACGTTGTCGTCGCCAGTCATCCCGCGCTCGCCTCCCTGCTCGATCGCGGGTGCCAGACCCCGGATTCGCTGAGCACGGAAGAGGTCGTACAGTTCAACTTCTTGCTGCGTTGTTACGCGAATCAATGGTGGAAGCTCTACAAGCTGTACGAGAGAGGCAGTCTGCCGGGCGGTGAGTGGGCGGTCTTCGCTCGGGAAGCTGCGCAGTTTCTTGAACAGCCGGGGTGCAAACCGTTCCGGGCTCAAAACGCCCTGTTTGCGGATCTGTACTCGGAACTGGACAAGCACGGGGGCGACCTGATCTCGGACTTCGGATTCGGCAGTCAGACGCCTTCAGGCTAGAACGACATGGTCTTTTGGGCGGATGGTCGCTGGTGTCGGCGATAGTCTGCCTCGTTCTACCGGCCCTCGGGCGTCCCGTAGGGATACAGTCTCGAGAGGTCCACGTTCTCGTAGGGAAGGGCGTCGAGAAACGTCGTCCCCACGAAGGGCTCGGGGGCCTCTACCACCAGGATGGTCTTTGCGTACCCCGTCTCGTCGAAGCCCCGGCGGAAGTGCGCCCGCGATTTGACCACGATCACATCGAAGTCGTCGGGGTCGACGGGCCCGAAACGGATCGTCTCCGGGAACATGATCTGCTCGTAGGTAGGGACGAGAAGAACCATGTTTCCGTCTCCCCAGGTGATCGCGGCAATCCGGTCGTACCCGAGGCCCTCATCGAAGTACGCGACCTCGCCCTGAATCCGGTGCGGTGCTCCACCCGACGGAGTGAACCCACCGATCTCCATGTCGAACGCGTCGCCGGCCGATGCGCCCGCGGCCTCGAGCGCGTCGAGCGTCATGGGGCTCGTGATCGTCGCGTACAGGACGTTGGTCAGACCGGCGGCCTCGAAGGCCTTCAGGATATGCGTCGCGTCGCCCGGTCGATCCGAGTAGTCACCCACCGCGACGGGTGACGCGCCCGCTGCGAGCGCTTCGGCGACCAGGCGGGCGGCGTCGCCGGGGAGCGGGTACGTCCCGGACGCGAACTCTTCCCGGACGCGCCAGATGTAGTCGCTCATGTCGTCGGCGACGTGGTCGGCGAGCTGCCGGTCACCGTTCGTCATCACGTGCACGGTCGCGCCGACATCCGGGACATCGGACCACGGGTACCCGAAGAACACGCTGACGTAGACGTCATCCTCACGGGCTTCCCAGCGTCGCGCCCGCTCCATGATCGAGGCCGGGGCTCCTGCGCCGGTCCACTGGAAGACGGTGGGGGTGATGACGCCCGGCTTACGCGTCGCGGTGGTCGGGTCGTACTCGCCTCGAACCGTCAGCCTCAGCGCGCGCGCGGCCCGCTCGCCCTGGATGTAGTCGTCGTAGTGCGGAAAGCGCTTCGTGACGAACGCGAAGTTCGCCCAGCGCAGAAACTCCTCGTCCTCGTTCCCGTGGAGATCGAACGTGCCGGCGATCGGCACAGCGGGCCCGACAACCTCGCGGACGCGGCGGGCGATCTCCGCCTCGGGCCGAGGGACGTTTCGCACGGCCATCGCCCCGTGAAGCGACAGGTAGACCGCGTCGACGGGCATCGCCGCCTCGAGCTCCTCGATCTGCGTGTCCAGGAAGTGGTTGAACGCGGCCTCGGAATTCCAGGGTCGAGACGATCCGCCAAACACGCTGATGGGAGACGTCAGGGGGACGAGCTCCACGTCTCCGAACTCGCGCGCCCTCGTGGTGAAGCCACCCACGTACCGGTCCGCCCCGAGCAGCGATTCGCCGGTCAGCGGCGCGCTAAGCTGTTCCCAGTGCGACACTTCCGTGTCTTCACCTGGACAGAAGGTGCAGGTCTCGTGGGAGAACATGAGGACCGCGATCCGAATCGGATCCTCGACGGGAGGCGCGCAGGCGCCGGAGAGAAGGACGGCCGCGAGACCGACGAGAAGTCGCTGCATGCTGGATACTCCGTGCCTGGTTTGGAGAGGCAGAGCGCGTTGAGGCCACAATCGCGTCCCAAAACCTACCCGCGCGTATGCTTGCCCCGCGAGAGCCGACCCTCGCGGTCGCGCCACGTCCGGGCCCGATCGCGACTACGGAATGACGATGGTCTCCAGGTGCGTCGGCGATATCACTCGCGAGCCGGGGGAAATGGTCGCTACCGTTTCGACGAACGGGACGAGGTTTCTGGCGACGTTCGCCTCCTGGGAGAATCCGTAGGGCAGTCTGAAGTTGTCCCAGTGGGTGGGGATGATGATCGGCGGGTTGCCGGTCACGGTCAGCAGCCGTTCATCGTAGTTGTAGAGACCCAACCGGGAACCGTTGATACCGGCCAGGAGGATGTCGGGACGCAGCCCCTCCAGCTCGCGCTCGACGAAGTTCATCGAGCCCATGGTCAGCACCTCGTGACGATCAAACCGGGCCACGAACATCAGAGATCCGCCTTCGATGAACTGGTCGATCCGGAGCGGCGCCTCGAGCTCTGAGTCGCGGTCGTATCGCCGACTGTCGAAGTAGTGTTTCTCGCCCAGAGCCGAATGGATGGACGGCACGACACGAACGGAAAACCCGTCGAATCGGTAGTCTTCCCCACCACCGACGGCGTAGAGCTGCTCTTCCGGGATTCCGTAGGCGCGCAGGATGGTGATCGTCGTTTCGGTTCCAATCACCTTTGCCCCGGTTTTTGCCGCGATGTAGGGCACATCTCCCAGATGATCGAAATGACCGTGGTGCACGAGAATGAAATCGGCACGCGAGACGATGCTGTCGATCAGGTCCGTGTCGGAGCGCGCGATGTCATCCCGCGCGAAGTCGGGCCGGTCATCATCGGGGTGCCCGCCACCCCCGTACTTCAAGCGCGAGACGTAGGGGTCGATCAGCACGATGACGTTGCCATCCGTGATCTCCCAGCCGGCAGCGCCGAGATACTTCAGCTCCAGCGGCGCCCCCGCCTCCTGACTCTGTCCGGCGGCGTGGCCAGCCGGGAGCAGCAGGGAGGAGGTGACAATAACTCCGGGGATCATCCTGCCAAGACGTTTCATAAGACCTCTCTAGAGTCTGTCCACCGTCCGAGGCAAAAACTGGCTCTAATCCTGCGATGCTGGTAGATTAATGCTTCGTCGGGCATCAGCCCGGCATTGGCGAACAACAGGACCCCAACATCCTACCGGGGTCACGCCACTTACGAATTCCCTTCTTGTCCTTCGCTGTTGTGTGGGCCGGAAACATAGGCCGCACACGTACGGGCTCAGACTGCTCGCCTGCGGCGGAGAAACATCTAAATGTCAAACGAAGTACACGACGCCTCGACCGGCTTCGACCGGTTCGGGCTCAAGCAAGTCCTCATGCGCGGAATCAGCGCTGCAGGTTTTGTAGACCCTCGGCCCATTCAGGTCGAGACGATACCCGCGGGTCTCGAGGGACGGGACGTCCTCGGACTCGCACAGACCGGTACCGGGAAGACGGCGGCGTTCGCGCTTCCGATCCTCGACCGGCTCCTCGACGCATCGCCGGGTGGGCCTCGCGTCCTCGTGCTCGCGCCGACTCGTGAGCTCGCCAACCAGATCGCGGCGGAGATGAGCACGCTTTCGCGGTTCACCCGCTTGAAGATGATCACCATCTTCGGTGGAGTGTCGATCGTGAATCAGATCGACGCGCTGCGCCGACGCCCGGAAGTCGTAGTGGGCTGTCCCGGACGGGTGCTCGATTTGCTCGGGCAGGGCAAGCTCGACCTCGGTCGAGTGGATACCCTCGTGCTGGACGAAGCCGATCACATGTTCGACATGGGCTTCCTGCCCGACATCCGTCGGATCATCGGGGCCCTGCCGGAGCGTCGTCAGAACCTCTTGTTCTCGGCGACGATGCCTCGGGACATCCGCCGACTCGCGGACGATCTGCTGACCGATCCGCAGGTGGTCGAGCTCGCCGACTCTTCGCCGGCCTCGACGATCGAGCACGCACTGTATTCGATTCCGGAACGGCGGAAGCGGGATCTGCTCGAGCACATGCTCAGCCACAACAGCTGTACGTCGGCCATCGTCTTCACCCGGACCAAGCATCGCGCCCGGCGACTCGCCGAGCAGCTCGAGAAAGCCGGCCACCGGGCCGTGGGCCTCCAGGGCAACATGTCCCAGGCCAACCGTGACCGGGCTATGCGGGGGTTCCGTAACGGGCAGTACGACGTGATGGTCGCGACGGACATCGCGGCGCGCGGCATCGATGTCAGCGCCGTGTCGCACGTGATCAACTTCGATGTCCCGAACACGCCCGAAGCGTACACGCACCGTATCGGCCGGACCGGTCGTGCGGAGCTCTCGGGCGTTGCCTGCACGTTCGTCACCAGCAACGACACGGATTGGGTCCGCGCGACCGAGCGAAAGATCGGCTATTCGATCGAGCGACGTCAGATCGACGGGTTCGAGCCCGATCGGAGCGCCCCGGAGCCCAGGTCCCAGAACAGGGGACGGTCGGGTGGCTCTCAGGGCAATCGAGGCCGTAGCTCCGGGAACCGCGGTCGTAACTCCGGGAATCGCGGGCGTAACTCGGGCAATCGCGGGCGTAACCGCCGTCGCGCCGCCTAGTCCGCGGCCCGTCGTTCGTAGTCCCACCGGCGGGCGCGCGCCAGCGCCGAGCTCGCTGTCACGGACATCAGGGCGGCGAGGGCGTTGAATCCGACGTCGACGATGTCGTAGACGCGGTTGGGCAGCAGCCACTGGATGCTCTCGTCCACCCAGCCGAGGAGCACCGTCACGCCGATGGCAATGATGCCCGGCACCGGAACGGGGCGGCCGTTCGAGCGGCGTTCGAGGAGGGCCTGGTGGATGAGCACCGCCACCAGCCCGTATTCGAACAGGTGGGTGCGCTCGGCCGGACCGAGTCCCAGGCGGAAGAACGCCATCGCGTAGGCGGCCGTGACGCCGACTCCCACCCACAGCTCGAAACGTCCCGGCCGCCGGGTCCACCCGCTCCAGGCGATCGCCGCCACGAGAACGATGAACCCCCAGAACCACCCAAACCCGACGGTTCGATCGCCCAGTACGCTGACCAGCGTCCCCGCCAGGCCGAGGGTAGAGTAGATCGCGACCACCACGGCGAGCGCCCAGAACCAGAGGCGCCGCTCCCGTCGGGAGGTGAAAAGGGGCTCGGAAGTGGTCATGGCGATCACGGTCGTTGGGTCGATCCAATGTTAACAACGTCAACATCAGTGTGCAGTGTAAGGTTGACACTGTCAACATTCACCGATCGAGAGATAGCTCGCAACCGCGGACTGCCTCTAGTCGTTGCTGCGAAGCTGTGACAGGACGAGGTCCACGTGGTCCTCATGGACCTGGTGGCATCATCGGACCAGATTGAAGATCCGACGCTTGCTCCCGTTCCCGGAGGCTACCCATGAAGCTCGAGGAGATCCTTCGCAGCAAAGGCCGCGATGTCATCACCATCGAGGAGTCCCGAACTGTCCTGGAGGCGGTCCGCACCCTCGTTGAACACAACATTGGCGGACTGGTGGTAATGGACGGCGAACGCCCGACCGGCATCCTCACCGAACGCGACATACTGCGGATCACCGGGGAGACCCCGGGTGAGCTCGGCTCGATCCAGGTGGGCGCCGTGATGACGACCCAGCTGATCACGGCGAAGCCCGACGATCGGCTTGCCACCGCGATGGACGTGATGACCGAGAACAAGATTCGTCACCTGCCTATCATGGACGGCGACCGACTCGCCGGAATCATCTCGATCGGCGACCTGGTCAACGCGTGCCGGGTGCTCGCGGAGCGCGAGAATTCCGAACTTCGGCAGTACATCCAGGGCGCTGGCTGACCCGACCAGGGCTACCAGACGCCCGGGATCAGGCGGAAGCGAGTCCGGGCTGCGTAGTCCGCGTAGCCCGGCAGCTCCGCCTGGAGCATTCGATCCTCGAGCGCCGTCCGGACCACGAAGAGGACCACCGCGAGCACCGCCGGGATCCACGCCCACCTCGATGCGAGGAGGAGTGGTGCCGAGAGCAACCAGAGCGAGAAGCCGACGTAGCCCGGGTGGCGCACGACGGTATACGGTCCATGGTCGATCACCCGATGCTCGTTCTCCGTCTGTATGCGCACCGTCTTCTCGAAGAACGGGTTGACGGCCGTGCACCAGGTCAGCAGGAGAAACGCGAGCACATGGAGACCCATGCCAACCAGCCAGGCCGCGTCGGGACCGGCCGACCCCCAGGGCCTCCCGTCGAGGCCAGCTACGAGGTAGACCGCGACCATCGCGGGGCCGAGTAACGACAGCAGCACCCAATCCCAGCTCTTCGTCCCCGGGCCGGGGAACGCGCGCCGACCGATCAGCTTCGGATTCCAGACGAGGATGCACATCAGGTTGACCACGCCGGTCGTGACCATGATCCGCACGTAGAGCCCGCCGAGCGGCCAGTCGAGGGGCAGCCGCGTGAAGGCGATCCCGAGCGAGACCACGGCCAACGTGGCGACGGCCACGGCCACCACGAGACGGTTCAGCGGGGCACCGCGGCCATCCCGCCTTCGCCGATCTCGCGCACGACGCTGTAGCGGTTTCGTAGCGCCGCGTTTCGGCGGGTGATCGGAACCGGCATTCGACCTCCGGGCTCATCGGGGTGGGTGCCGTTACGAAACACCGGGGACGTCACACAGACGCGTGTTTTGCCGCGATCAGGGTGCCGACTGGGTGCGGGGCGGGCAAGGGCGATCGAGAGGACCCCCTCGCCATTTCACCGCTGTTATATTACACTATAAAAACGATCGTTTATGATACGTCATAGATGCGGACGGACGACGGATGCAGCGACCTCAGGACCTCGTCTTCACTCTCTTCGGTGACTATCTGCTTCATCGGAAGAGCCCCGTCTGGGTCGGCAGCCTGATCAGGCTGCTCCAGCCGCTGGGGGTCTCGGAGCCAGCCTCGCGCACCGTGCTCTCACGGATGGTGGGGAAGGGGTGGCTCGAGTCGGAGCGTGAGGGCCGCCGGAGCTTCTACGACCTCACGCGAGCCGGCCGCCGGCTACTCGAGACGGGGAAGGAGCGTATCTACCACCCCGACTGGGACAAGCCGTGGGACGGCAGCTGGTACCTCCTCGCCTACTCCGTGCCGGAGGACGAACGACAATTGCGAGGCCGTGTTCGGGACCGCCTGGCCTGGCTGGGGTTCGGTTCACTGGGCAACGGGCTCTGGATCTCGCCTCACGACGTGGAAGCCGAAGTCGAGGAGATGGCGGCAGCGTTGCAGGTGGGCGACTACCTGGCGTGCTTTCGCGCGACGGGCGCGGCGTTCTCGGAGCCCGCCCGCCTCGTCGAGAAGTGCTGGGACCTCTCTGCGATCAACGGTCGCTACGAGGCCTTCATCGAGCGCCACGTCCCCGAGTTCACCTCGTACCGCGACAGTCTCGACGGCGGCGATGGATCCGACGAGGAGTCCTACGTCCTGCGCTTCAGGCTGGTCCACGAGTATCGCGACTTCCCGCGGATAGACCCGTATCTGCCGCGCTCCCTGCTGCCACCTAACTGGGGCGGCGAGTGCGCGGCTCACCTGTTCAATACCTACCACGATCTGCTCTCGACCCCCGCGGACCGCTACGTGGAGTCCGTGCTCGAAGAGGCCCCCGAAAGAGCGGTCCCCGTCGGCGGCGGGACCGCGTGAGCAACTGACCGGAGGAACGATGTCGCATTTCGAGTCGAAAGACGCTGACGCATACGGATTCGAAGAGATCCTCTACTCCAAGGCGGATTGGGTCGCGCGGATCACGATCAACAGACCGCACAACTACAACGCCTACTCGACGCCGGCGCTCGAGGAGCTCGCGACGGCGTTTCGCGACGCGGCGTTCGACGACCAGGTGGCGGTCGTGGTCTTCTCCGGCGCCGGCGACCGTGCGTTCTGCACCGGCGGCGACGTCAAGGAGTACGAGGCACTCTATACGACCCGGCCGCGCGACTACTGGAAGTACATGAAGCTCTTCCGGACGTACCTGGAGAGCATCGTGAACTGCGGCAAACCCGTCGTCGCGCGTCTCAACGGCATGGCGGTCGGGGGCGGTAACGAGTCGCAGATGGCCTGCGACCTGGCGGTGATGGCCGAGCATGCCTGGATCGGCCAGGTGGGGACCCGGGTGGGCAGCGTCGCCGCCGGTGGGGCCACACAGTGGCTTCCGATCATGATCGGTGACCGTCGTGCTCGTGAGATGCTCCTGTTCAACGGTCAGATTCCGGCGCGGCAGGCGCTCGACTGGGGCCTGGTCAACCGGGTCGTACCGTCGGTCACGAAGGACGGCAGTTTCATCGAGGGAGCGTCGGACGATCAGGTCGGAAAGGCCCGGAAGGGTGAGGACGGCTACGCGATCGATCTCTCCCGACTCGATGAGGCGGTGGACGAGCTCGCCGAGAAGCTCCTCGGCCAGTTTCCCGAGTGCGTCCGGTACACCAAGCAGCAGGTCAACTTTTGGAAGGATCTCTCCTGGCATCAGACCATCGGGCACGCGGCGGACTGGCTCGCGATCCACTACTCGAGTCTCGAGCCCTGGGAGGGGATGCGCGCGTTCGTTCAGAAGCGACCGCCGCGGTACATGGAGATGCGTGAGCGGGCGGCGTCCGGCGGGTCGAGCGAGTTCCTCTGGGGGCCGCCGAGCATCGACTGCGCCGCGTGCGGTGCCGAGGGCATCCCGGCCGCGTTCGAGTACTGCGGGTCCTGCGGCGCCCCGTTGGTGGAATCGGGCGAGCCCGGCGGCGACGAGGCCGATCTGGCGGGAGCCGGTGTCGCGGGGGAGACGGGCTGACCGATGGTCAATGAAACGGTACGTCTGGAGCTGTCCGCCGGCCTGGCCCGAGTCACGCTGGACCGGCCGCCGCTCAACATCCTCGACATCGCGATGCTGGATGACCTGGGGCAGGTGCTCGAGTCGCTCGACGACGACCCCCGCGTCACGGCCGTCCTGCTCACCGGCGAGGGCAAAGCGTTCTGCGCCGGCGTGAGCGTCGAGGACCACACCGCCGACAAGGTCGACGCCATGATCGGCTCTTTCCATGCCGTGATCGATCGATTGCTCGGTCTCGCCTGCCCGGTAGTCGCGGCGCTGAACGGAGCGGCCCTCGGGGGCGGGTGCGAGTTGGCGCTGGCCTGCGACGCCGTGCTGGCCACGGAAAGCGCCAGAATCGGTCAACCCGAGATCAAGCTCGGTGTCTTTCCCCCCGCGGCGGCTGTTCTCTTGCCGCGGCTGGTCGGTCGACAACGGGCGATGGACCTCGTGCTCTCCGGGCGGACCATGGACGCGGCCGAGGCCGCGCGGATGGGTCTCGTGACCTGGGCCATCCCGGACGACGGATTCGATTCGGCCGTGGAGGAGTACGCGGCCGGGATCGCTTCCCTCAGCCGTCCTGTGCTTCGACTCGCGAAGCGGGCTGTTCACGAGGGTGGGATCGGCGACACCGAGGCGGCGATGCGGCGGGTCGAGCGTCTCTATCTGGAAGATCTCATGGGCCTCCAGGACGCCCATGAAGGGCTGCTCGCCTTCAGGGAGAAACGCGCCCCCGTATGGCAGGAGGCGGGTTCATGAGCCCCCAACCGAAGCCTGCCGAGCCCGGCGCCGCGTACGAACCCTTGCTGGACCTCCCCGAGGACGGCGACCTCGATTCGACCCTCACGTATTGCCGCGAGATCGTGGAGGATCCCGACTTTCCCACGGTCCGACGCTGGCGCGAGGGCGGGGGAAAGGTGCTGGGCCACTTCCAGGTCTATTTTCCGGAGGAGCTGGCCCACGCCGCCGGGGTGCTTCCCGTGAAGATGCGGGGGGCTCAGGTCGAACGACGCGAGGCGGACTCTCACTTCGGGTCCTACCTGTGCTCGATCCTGCGGAGCTCGCTCGAGCTCGCGCTCACGGGCCGGATCGAGGTCGACCTGTTCGTGACGCATCCAATCTGCGACGCGGCCCGGAACCTCGCGGCCATATGGGGCCGCAACCGCCCGGAGCCGGCCCAGATCCTCTATCTGCCGCAGAACCCGAACAGCCAGTTCTCACAGACCTACCTGGCCGAGGAGTACGCCCGGGTGCTGACGGACATCGAGGCCATCTCCGGCCACGCGGTCACGGCGGACGAGTTGCTGCGGTCGATCGGTGTCTTCAACGATAACCGCTCGCTGCTGCGGGATCTCTATGCAATCAAGCGTGAGACCCCGTGGCTGCTCCCCGTCCACGAGGCATGGGTGCTCGTCGCGCTGGCGGGCGTGGTGACCCGGGAAGAGCACAACGAGCTCCTTCGCACCGTGCTGCCACAGATCCGGAGCCGGGAGGCGAAGAAACAGGACAAGCTGCGCGTGGTGTTCGAGGGAGGGTTCTGCGAGCAGCCGCCGCTCGATCTGCTACGCGAGATCGCGCACTTCTGTTATGTGGTCGATGACGATCTGCTGATCGGTCTTCGTTGGATTCTCGAGGACGTCCCGACCGGCACCCCGCCGCTCGAGGCATTGGCGGACGCATACCTCAACCGATCCTCCTACAGCCCCGTCCAGCACGATCTCCGGAAGCCGAAGGAGAAGATGCTGCTCGCACGTATCCGCGAGGCCGGGGCCGAGGCGGCCATCGTATCGGCCGCCAAGATGTGCGAGCCCGGTCTCGACGAGCAGGTGGCGTATTCCGAGGCACTCGACGACGCCGGGATCCCCTACTTCGTGACCGAATTCGAGGAACGCATGACGAGCTTCGATCACCTGCAGATCCAGCTCGAGACGTTCGTCGAGAACCTCCTCTTCTATTGAGGGCCGAGAGAGACGGGATATGAACACGACAGCGGAGACACACGAGCTGGTCGGTCGCGGGGCGCGACAAGGCGGAGAGTTGTTCCGCGCATGGTTCGATCAGCTGACCCACACCGCGGAGACGGGCGGGCAGGCCGCCTACGTATTCGTGATGGGTAGTCTGGCCGAGCTCCTGCGCTCGTTCGAGCTGCCCGTCGTGTTCCCGGAGATCAACTCGCTGCAGACCGCCGTTCGCAAGGTATCGGACGAGTATCTCAGCCTCGCGGAGGATCACGGCTTTTCGCCCGACGTTTGCGGCTACGTGAAGGCCGACTACGCGCTTCAACTTCGTGGGGGCGAGCACCCGATGGGCCGGATACCGAAGCCCTCGATCGCCGTTCTCACGAACGCCTGCAACACGTACCTCAAGTGGGCCGAGATCTGGGAGCGGATGTACGACATCCCGATCGTGACAGTCGACGTCCCCGGGACTCGTAGCCCCTACGTCCAGTTCACGCCAGGTGATTTCAAGCGCGATCGCCGATATGTGGAGGGGCAGCTCCGCGAGCTGATCGACACGCTGGTCGAGCACACCGGACGCCCCTTCGACATCGATCGACTGCGGCAGGTGCTCGACACGACGAACCGAATGGGACGGGACTGGCGGCGTCTTCTGGAGCTGAACCGGGCTCGGCCGGCCGTCTACGACGCGATGCTCGAGGGCACGATTCACCTCGGAGTGGCGAACGCGCTTCGAGGATCCGTCGAGGGGGCCGATTACTTCGCCGACCTCGTGGAAGAGATGCGGTACAAGGTGGACAACGGGATCGGCGCACTGGTGGATCCCGGAGAGGCGCACCGCCTGATCTTCCTCGGCGTTCCCTGCTACCCGATCTTCCGCCGGTTCTACCAGCTCTTCTCCGAGTGGGGGGGCGTGTTCGTTGGCTCCACCTACATGTGGTTCGCTTCGGGAGGTCTCGATTCCGAGTTCGAGTACGATCTCGCCCGCCCGATCGAGAGCCTGGCCGAGGGGCTTCTGCAAGGCGTGCAGCGCGCCGTCGATGCGATGCTGTTTCACGACCAACCCCTGATCGAGGCGATCGACCGGTACGAAGCCGACGGCGTCGTCTATCACCCCATCAAGAGCTGCCGAACCGTCTCGACTGGCCTCGCCGACAGTCGAAAGCGTGTGCTCGAGCAGCGCGACGTCCTCTGCCTGTACATCGAGTCCGACATGATGGACAAGCGGGTCGTGTCGGAGGCCCAGCTCAAGAATCGGATCGACGCGTTCTTCGAGGGACTCGAGTCACGCAAGCTCCGGCTGGCGGCAGAACCGGTCGCAGCGGGCGGCTGAGGAGGAGACGAATGGCATACGCGGCAGGCGTGGACGTCGGTTCGACGCAGACAAAAGCGGTCGTGGTGGACGAGCACGGCGAGATCATCGGTCGTTCTCTTCTCTCGACCGGCGCCAACGTAGTCCAGGCGGCGGAGCAAGCGTTCCAGACCGCGATCGACGACGGAGAGATCCCGGAGGAAGAAGTCGGCTACGTCATCGGAACGGGGTACGGGCGCTACCGCGTCGAGTTCGGCGACGACCAGATCACGGAAATCGTCTGCCACGCGAGGGGTGCGGCGCGGATGTTCCCCGAGACCGAGACCGTAGTCGACATGGGAGGGCAGGATACGAAGGCCATCCGCATCCGGAAGGGTGGGGACGTGCTCGACTTCTGCATGAACGACAAGTGCGCGGCAGGCACCGGTCGATTCCTCCAGTCCGCGGCGGCGGCGCTCGAACTCGATCTGGACGAGCTCGGGCCCACGGCTCTCCGGGGGGAGCGTCCCGTCCGGATCAGCACGACGTGCACGGTATTCGCCGAGTCCGAAGTCCTGTCCTGGCTCGCGAGAGGGAAGAAGATCGAGGACATCCTGCTTGGTGTGCACAATTCGATCGCCCGGCGATCGTACGGTCTCCTCAGGCGAGTCGGCATCGAGGGCGAGATCACGTTTACCGGTGGGGTCACGCGAAACGAGGCGATGGTGAAGGTGCTCGAAGGCGTGATCGAAGCACCGCTCAACGTGAGCGAGGAGTCGCATTACATGGGGGCGCTCGGGGCCGCGCTGTTCGCGCTCGAGCGAATCAGGAAGGGGCGTGAAGCGCACCCTGCCGCCGGAGGTGTGGCATGAGCATTACAGCCGGTATCGACGTCGGATCGACCTACACGAAGGCCGCGGTTCTCGGGCCGGGAGGGCTGCTCGGCACCGGGATGTGCAAGACCGGATTCAAGCTCGACCAGGCGGCGTCCCGCGCGCTCGACACTGCGCTGGAGGCGTCGGATGTGGCGCCGGACGAGATCGAATATGTCGCCAGCACGGGACACGGAAGAAACCAGGTGAGCTTCCGAGACCTGCAGCTGACCGACATGACCGCCCAGTCATGGGGCACCCGGCACTTCTTCCCGCTCACCCGCACCGTCCTCGACATAGGTGGGCAGACGATGAAGGCCATGCGTCTCACCGAGACGGGGCAGGTGAAGTCGTTTCGGCTAAACGACAAGTGCGCGGCCGGAACGGGCGCGTTCCTCGAGAAGACGGCTCGGTACCTCGGGTACGAGATCGAGGAAATCGGTCCGCTCGTGGAGTATTCACGGGAGCCGGTGCCGATCTCGGGTGTCTGTGCCGTGTTCGCCGAGTCGGAGGTCATCAACCACGTAAGCAACGGGGCTCAGCCGGCCGACATTATGTACGGTGCCATGGAGTCGCTGATCGAACGCTCGGTGCGCCTCATGAAGCGTGTCCAGATGGAGCCCGAGTTCACCCTCGTCGGGGGGATCATGCGGTTTCCCACGATGGCTCGGGTCCTGAGGGAACAGCTCGGCGATGCTGTCAGGGTACCGGAGGAACCGCTGGGTCAGTTTACCGGGGCGATCGGCGCCGCGGTCGTGGCGCAGCGACGACTCCACAAGCTCGGCACTGCCGGTCGCACCACGGCTGCGGCCGGGTGACGCCGGGTCCGGCATGAACGAAGCGGATCCGTCGAGACCCGAGAGAGCCGCCCGGGACGAAGAGCTCGAAGCATCCGGCTGGCTGCGACGGTTCACGGGGTCGCCGCCCCGACTTCAGGAGATCCGGGAGTTGTACGAAGGTCTCGGGTGGGAGGTGCACCTGGACGAGCTCTCGGAGGACGAGCTTCCCGAAGGATGCGGAGACTGCACGCTCGCCCTCTCACTGTTCAGGGTCGTGTACACGAGACGTCCGTCCGAGGACGGGCAGAGGAGCGAAGGTACCCGATGAAAGCCGCTGTCTTCCATGGTTCCGGCGAGCCGGTGACCGTCGAGGAGGTGCCCGATCCACGCCCGGCCGTCGGCGAGGTCTTGATCCGAGTGGCCGGGTGCGGGGTCTGTCATACGGACCTGCACTATCTCGATCACGGCACGCCCACATTCAAGCCGCCTCCCATGATCCTCGGCCACGAGGTGTCCGGGGTGATCGTGGAAGTGGCAGAGGGGGTCGAGGGCTTCACGCCCGGAGACCGCGTGCTCGCGGCGGCCGTCCTCTCCTGTGGGGCGTGCGAGGCGTGCCGGGTCGGGCGAGAGAACATCTGCGAAAACAGCGTGATGCTCGGAAACCACGCTGATGGCGGCTACGCCGAACTGGTGGCGGTGCGAGCCAAGGACGTGTTCCACCTGCCGGACGAGATCCCCCTCGTCGAAGGGTCCGTGATCGCGGACGCAGTCACGACCCCATACCACGCAGTCGTCAATCGCGGACGCGTGACCCCCGGCGATTGGGTAGTGGTCGTCGGTTGCGGCGGCGTCGGCCTGAACGTCGTCCAGATGGCGTCCGCCGTGGGCGCGCGCGTCATCGCCGTGGACGTCGTGGAATCGAAGCTCGATTGGGCCACGCGGCTGGGGGCGACGGAAGTCATCGACTCGGGGGCGGTCGAACGCGTCGACAAGGCGGTGCGTGGGGTGACCGGGGGCGGAGCCCACGTGGCGTTCGAAGTGGTGGGGAAGGCCGCGACCCAGGAGCTGGGGCTCTCATGTCTGCGCACCGGGGGACGGCTCGTACTCGTCGGATACAGCCCCGAGAAGATGTCCCTCAACGCGGGCCGCGTGATGTTCCGGGAGATGGAGATCGTGGGATCGCTGGGGTGTCGGCCGGTGGACTATCCGAGGGTTATCGAGATGGTTCGACAGGGTCGGGTTCGGGTGACGGAGCTGGTCACGCACAAGTACTCGCTGGATGACATCGCGGAAGCGTTCGACGGTGCCCGTGCGGGTCTGGGGATCAGAGGAGTGGTCACGCCGTGAATCCCGACGTGGGAGTGAGTGACGTGCCGTCTGGTCGCGATGAAGCTGTCAGCGACAACCTGCGCTCGGAACATCGGAGGATCCTCGAGGTCGTGGGGGTCCTCGAACGAATCCTGGACATCGGTCCCAGCGCCTGGGATCTCGCCGCGCTCGACGGATGCCTCGAGTTCTTCCGTCTCTTCACCGATGCCTGCCACCACGGGAAGGAGGAGGACGTCCTCTTCCCGGAGCTCGTCAATCACGGGATGCCATCGCATCAGGGCCCGATCGCGGTGATGCTGCACGAGCACCGGATCGGCCGCGCTCTCGTCGCGCGCATGGGCGACGGGCTCGAGTCGCTGCGAGGGGAGAGTGGCGCCGGAGCCGACGAGCTGGAAACGGCTGGCCGCGAGTACGTCGAACTCATACGCGCGCATATCATGAAGGAGGACCACGTCCTGTTCGAGATGGCGGACGGACTCGTCCGGGGACCGGCCTGCCAGCGAGTCTGCCGCACCTATCACGAGATCTGCTCGCGTCGCTTCGACGGACGCACGCATGCGGATCTCGAGGCGCTCGCCGAGCGGCTCCTCGCAGCCCATCCGCCAGACTGAGCTCCCTCCCGACGATACCGGTCGTGCTCGAGATCCTCCCGCCGGGGTCGGCTAGCGGCTCGGAGCGACCAGGGAGGCCGTGGCACACGCCGCTCGGACGGCGGGATGGATCCAAACTGCGAGGATCTGTCGAAGTGATGTCCAGCTAGTTCGTTCGACTTCCCCCACGGGACGCCGATGCGTCACAGGACGTCGCTTTTCAGAGGAGAAGTACCATGTCACGCTCGAGGAGCTTGATGATGACCATTTGCGCGTTATTCGCGACGTCCGCCGCGCCTGCAACCGCGCAGCATGCGTCCCACGAAGACATCATCGACGTGGCGAAGCAGGCCGGAGCCTTCGGAACCTTGCTCGCCGCGCTCGACGCCGCTCATCTGACCGACGCCCTCGAAGGCGACGGTCCCTTCACCGTGTTCGCGCCGACGGACGACGCGTTTGCCGCGCTGCCCGACGGAACGGTCGAATCGCTGCTCGAGCGAGAGAACCGGGACAAGCTGGCGGCGATCCTGAAGTACCACGTGGTGCCCGGCACGGTCAGCGCCGCCGAGGCGAGCAAGCTGCGGTTCGCGGGGACCTTGAATGGCCAGCGAGTGGGGATCCGCGCGGAGGCCGGCCGGTTGGAGATCGATGACGCCACGGTCGTCACGGCGGACGTGCGAGCCAGCAACGGGGTCATTCACGTGATCGACCAGGTCCTGCTGCCGCAGGACGAGAACATCGTCGATGTCGCCGCGGGCGCCGGCAACTTCGGGACGCTCCTCGCGGCCGCCACGGCGGCGGGGCTCGCCGAGGCGCTCACCGGGGAGGGCCCATTCACGGTTCTCGCCCCCACGGACGACGCGTTCGCCGCGCTGCCCGACGGAACCGTCGAGAGCCTGCTCGAAGAGGAGAACCTCGCGCAGCTCGCGGAGATCCTGAAGCTCCACGTCGTCCCGTCTCGGGTCTACGCGGATCAGGCGCTGGAGGCCGGTTCGGCGAAGACTCTCAATGGTGCGTCTGTACGCTTCCAACTCGCGGACGGCGGACTGCGCGTGAACGGCACGTCGATCATCGCCGCCAACATCGAAGCGACCAACGGAGTGATCCACGTGATCGACGAAGTGCTCCTGCCGCGGACGGTCGGCGACGAGGACCGTAGAGCGATCGAGCTGATCCGGCTCGCGATCGACCGTGGCGTCCCGCTGTTCAACCGCGG
>Ga0224508_10001771_pt1 | contig 19051 bp, 15 predicted proteins | sample SF_Jan12_sed_USG_4_FD_170157 | JGI IMG/M metagenome (GOLD analysis project Ga0224508, IMG submission 170157) | Sediment microbial communities from San Francisco Bay, California, United States - SF_Jan12_sed_USGS_21 | ecosystem: Environmental > Aquatic > Marine > Sediment | place: USA... | reverse complement strand
ATCAACGCCGAGCTCGACGATCAGTTTGCGCGCGTCCTCGCTCTCAACATATTCGGCAACCGTTTCGAGTTCCATGACCTTCGCCACCTGGGTAATTGCGGCGACCATGGACTCGGATATGCGGTTGTCGGTGATGTCCAGGATAAAGCTGCCATCAATCTTTAGCGTGTCGACATTAAAGTTCTTGAGGTAGGCGAATGAACTCAGCCCGGCGCCAAAGTCGTCGAGCGAAATCCGGCAGCCCCGCTCGCGCAGTGCGTCGATAAATGCCTGCGCCTTGGTGAGATTCGACACGGCGGCTGATTCGGTGATTTCAAAACAGAGCCTCTCCGGTGCAACGCCACTTGTATCGATTTCCTCGTTGATAAACTCGAGAATGTCGTCGTCACTCAACGACTGACCCGACAAGTTGATCGAGAAGTTCGCCTTTAGCTGATTGATAGCGTCCGCTCTATCGGCAAGCCTCGCGATCGTCTTTGATACAACCCAACGATCGATCTGCGGCATCAGCCGATAGCGCTCCGCCGCAGAAAACAGTGCTTGGGTCGGAATCTCGTTGCCGTCAGTATCCTTCATGCGCAGCAGGATCTCGAATCTTGGCTGATCTTCGCCATCCTTGAGACTAATTATCGGCTGAGCCTGCAATTCGAACTCATCGGTGTCGATCGCCTGTTGAACCTGTGTAACCAGCTGCATATCGTCGTGACGCCGGATAAGGCTCAAATTCTTGTCGTCGTAGACTTCGATACGATCGCGACCGTGGTCTTTAGCAGCTTCGCAGGCCATGCGGGCCGTGGTCAGCGCACGTCCAACATCGTCATTGCGAACGCTGAATTCAGCGACACCGATACTCATGGTGACCTGTAAGGACTTATCACCTTCGAGATACCGCAACTGTTCGCCACGTTCGCGAACCTGCTGCGCTAACTCCAGCGCTTCCTCAGTCGTCGAGTGCGTCAGCAGAACGCAGAAATCGTCGCCGGTGAGACGGGAAACGACAGCGTTGCGCGAGAGGTCCTCTTCGAGCAGCCTGGCAAAGCGGATAATCACAGCATCGCCTGCATCGCGGCCAAAGGTATCGTTGACGAGCTGCAGATTATCGAGATCGCAGTAGATTAGCTGGTGCGGCGCGCATGTATCGGATAATCCCTGCGCAGATTCGTGCAGCTGCGCCTCGAAACCGGATCGATTCATGAGGCCGGACATCGCGTCAAAAGACCGTTCGATGACGTGTTCGACCTTGCGCACTATGTGCGCCATGAAGCGTCGTTCGGCCTTGCTGAATTCGTCTTTACCGACTCGGCCGAGCTGTGCGAGCACACCCTCCAGGTTGCCGTGTTTGTCAAGCAGTGGACACAACAACGCCTGGTAGCCTTCTTCGACAACACCATCCGCCCCCTCAACACCCGGGATTTCGAATACAACCGGCCGGCGCTGTCCTTCGAGCTTTGGCAACATGTGATCGATCAGGTAACGATCGAGTACTTTGCGATTTACGGCCTTCCAGCTCGAGTGGGTCGCACTGACACGAATTCGCTTGGCCGGAATCAACAGGACACTGTAAGCAATACCCAGGAAGCGGCCACTTTGCCCCACGAGCTGAACAAGCCCGGCATGACTGCGGGACATGCCGTGAATCTTTTCGTCGACCTCGTAGACGAGTGACAGTTCCTGTTCGATATCGTTCTTCTTCCGGTCGACATCCCGCAGCTGGCGGGACAGCATCAGGCTCTCGCCGATGACGTCGACAGCCGGTGCCAGGATGCTGGCGATCAAGCTTGGATTGAAGGCCGAGGACTTGCCGGCGTTACGTGAAAAAACGGCCACGAGCAGACCCAGTTTCTTGTCTTCGGCACCCTGTACGGGCAAGACCAGCAGCGTTCGGCCAGAGGTCAGCGTGCGGCGGACGCAATCTGTCTCCGAGTCCATTCCATCGATCAACTCCGCGGGCAAATCGGAGATGAAATTGTCGATTTCGTAATCATCGGCACCGTCACTGCTCCAGGCACACTGGCGGTCAAGGTCGTAGAAGCAGAAACACTGTGCGCGCGGAACCAGCGAATGCAGCAGACCCTTGGCCTTGCCGATGTTTTTTCGCGTTTGCAGATTATGCAATTCTGCTGCCAACGGCGGGTCCCTTGTTCTGGCGCATACAGAGAGGTACCCACGATGCCAGCCAGGCGCTGGCACCGCTGTGACTCAGGTCTCAAGGGAAACTTTTTTCTGCTGTCAATTCAGCAAATTAGACCATTTACAGCGATTCCAGCCAGGCGTCGTCCGAACCTTCGTTGACACCTTCGAACAGCGGCGTCGACAGGTACCGCTCACCGGTGTCGGGAAGCATGGCGAGCAGCACAGCACCATGGTCAGCGTCGGCCGCAACGTCGAGCGCCGTTGCCAGCGTGGCGCCGGCAGAAATTCCGGTGAAAATGCCCTCCTTCGCAGCCAGTTCGCGCGAAACTTCGATGGCGCGGTCGTCACTGACCGAGAGCAGTTCATCGTAGATGTTGCGATCGAGAATCTCGGGAATGAAATCGGGCGTCCACCCCTGGATCTTGTGCGGGTTCCAGTCGCTGCCGGCCAGCAGCGCCGCCGCTTCGGGTTCGGTCGCGACAATCGTGACATCAGGGCGCGCGGCCTTGATGACTCTGCCGGCACCGGTCATCGTGCCCCCGGTGCCGTAGCCCGTCACCCAGTAGTCGAGCCTGCGGCCTGCGAAGTCCTGCAGAATCTCCGGCCCGGTCGTCGCGGCATGGTATTCCGGGTTGGCCGGGTTCTCGAACTGGCGCGCCAGGAACCAGCCGTGTTGCTCGGCAAGTTCTTCCGCCTTGCGTACCATGCCAGAGCCGCGCTCCGCCGCCGGCGTGAGAATCACCTTCGCGCCGAGCCCGCGCATTATCTTGCGACGCTCAATCGAGAATGAATCCGCCATGGTGGCTACGAATTGATGGCCAAGCGCGGCGCAGACCATCGCAAGCGCGATGCCGGTATTGCCGGATGTGGCCTCGACGACAGTCTGGCCGGGTTCCAGTTCACCCTTTTGTAATGCATCGTTGATGATTGCATAAGCAAGCCGGTCCTTAACCGATGCGAGCGGATTGAACGACTCGACTTTGACATACAGCTCGACGTTGTCCGGTCCCATGCGATTCAGGCGCACGATCGGAGTGTTGCCAATCGTTTGCAGGATATTGTCGTAAATCATGTGCTTGTTCCTGTTATTGGATGATTACAGTCTGTTGTATAGCAGATTCTATCCGTTCCGGCAGCGGCGCTCGCGCGGCCACGCCATTGTCGCCGAGCGCGAGACTTGCGACCTCGCCAATGTAAAGCATAGCCGGCGAAACGACGCCGTGCGCCTCTGCGAGCATCGTGAGTTGACCAAGCCGTCCGCGAATGACGCGTTGTCCTGGCGTCGTGCCTTTTTCGACGATCGCCACAGGTGTGTCTGCCGGCCGACCGTTCGCAATCAGGTTCTGCATCAGGTCGGGAAACCGACGTACGGCCATGTAAACTGCCAGCGTTTGCCGGTCGCGGGCCAGCGACCGCCAGTCCAGCGAATCGACGGAGCCCTTGCCGTGGGCGGTCACAAGTACTACGGACTGCGACATGTCGCGATGCGTCAACGGAATCCCCGCGGCCGCGGCGCAACCAGCCGCCGCGGTAATGCCAGGGACCACCTCGAACGGGATTCCCGCCGCGGCAAGCTCCGTTGCCTCCTCGCCACCGCGACCAAATATGTACGGATCACCCCCTTTGAGCCGACACACGCGTTGACCGCTTGTCGCGAGCCGGACGAGCAGTGCATTGATCTCATCCTGTGAATTTCTCCTGCAGCCAGGAATTTTGCCAACAGCAATCCGCTCGGCGTCGCGACGAGCGAGGTCCAGTACTTCTGCAGAGACCAACCGATCGTGAACGATAACATCGGCTGTTTGCAGGATTTGCAGCGCACGCAGTGTCAGCAGATCGGCATCGCCCGGGCCGGCGCCAACCAACCAGGCCTCACCCCGTGGCGGGTCGGCCAGTGTGTGACTATCCAGCAGCCGCTCGGCATGAGCGTGCGCCGTGGATTCCTGGTTTGCATGGATCGCGGCTGCAACCGGACCATCGAAAAACATTTCCCAGAAACGCCGCCGTTGCCGTGCATTCGCAATACGACGCTTGACACGCTCGCGCAAGCTACGCGCAAGCCTGGCCAGGCGCCCGATCGATGCAGGCAGCATCGCCTCGATACGTGCACGCAGGTTGCGCGCGAGAACCGGCGCAGCTCCACCTGTTGAGACCGCAACGACGAGCGGACTGCGATCGACGATTGCTGGTGTTATGAAGCTGCAATGAGCAGTGTCGTCAACACTGTTGCAAAACACGCCTGCTGTTTCAGCTGCAACAAAAATTTCGCGCTGCACATCAGCGTCATCACAGGCAGCGACGACGAGCCAGTGACCGGCAACATCGGCCGGTTCGAAGCTGCGCCTGATGTGGTGCACGCGTCCGGAAGCCGCAAAAGCGGCGACGCTCGCACCAAGATGGGGCGCAATCACCGTTATTGTCGCGCCCGCATCAAGCAGCAAGCGCGCCTTGCGCGCCGCGACCTCACCGCCGCCCACGATCAGGCAGGACCTGCCGTGCAGGCAGAGGAATGCGGGAAAGTAGTCCATTGGGTATCCACCAGGAGTTGCAGGACACTATATCCGCGTACCGAGTACCCCAAAAATACTGAATATTTCTTCCGTCATAACCGTGTGTTATATGTAGTCTCAATGCCATCGCTGTTTTTCGCTGGCAATTGAAACCCTTCGAGGCATCTGCGGTCATAGTTCAGGACGGCACCGGTGCAAAGCTCAGCATGAAGCTACAACAACTGAAATATTTGCTCGCGATTGTCGACAACGGGTTGAACATTACGGCCGCCGCAGAACGGCTTTATACGTCTCAACCGGGGGTCAGCAAACAGCTTAAACTCCTCGAGGAAGAACTCGGGCTACAGCTGTTCACGCGCAAAGGCAAAAGCCTCGGCGGTATTACCGCTGCCGGCGAGCAGGTAATCGATCGTGCCCGCATGATCATGCAGGAGGTCGAAAACATTCGCAGCCTCGCCTCGGATTACTATCATGAGGAACAGGGCACGCTATCGATTGCGACGACGCACACGCAAGCGCGTTATGTCCTCCCCGAAGTGATTCGTGAATTTCGCGAACGGTATCCAAAAGTAAACCTCAACCTGCATCAGGGCACATCCGAGCAAATTGCCGATATGGTTGCAGCGAACGACATCGACTTTGCGATTGCGACCGGTTCGCACGACCTGTTCCGTGAGCTGTTGCTCGTTCCCAGTTATCACTGGGATCGCAAGATCATCGTGCCGAATGATCATCCACTCGCCGCACTGGATAGAAAGTTGACGCTGCGAGACCTCGCCGAACATCCTCTCGTGACCTACGTTTTCAGTTTCGGTGGCCAGTCGTCACTCAAGCGTGCATTCGAAGAACAGGGGCTCGATCCGGACGTTGTGTTTACGGCCCGCGATGCCGACGTTATCAAGACCTACGTTCGTATGGGCCTGGGTGTCGGTATTGTCGCGAGCATGGCGGAAGACTGTAGCGATCAGAAAGACATGACGGCGCTTGATGCTGAAGGACTGTTCCCGCGCAGCACCACCTGGATCGGCTTCCGCAAGGACATAGTCCTGCGCCAGTACATGCTCGACTTCGTGCAATTGTTCGCTCCGCACATTACGGCTGACCAGCTCGAGAAGACACGACATGTCCGGACGCAATCCGAAGTCGACAAGCTGTTCCGTGACGCCAATCTGCCGGTCCGCAGCGGCTGCAATGACGATATGACCGCTGCCGCTTAGGCCGTCTTCCCAAAATCCATTTCGTGCAGGCCGCACTCGCGCTTCAGCCCGAAGAACCGGGTTTCGTCAGGCGCTGCAACGTCGGCGAGCGACCGGGTCGTATGGGTATCTCCGATAGAGACAAAGCCTTTTTCCCATAACGGGTGATACGGCAAATCGTGCTGTTTGAGGTACTGGTAAACCCGGCGGTCACTCCAGTCAGCGATCGGGTGCACTTTCCAGCGCTCACCCGACTCCTCGATCAACGGCGTCTGCGCACGGCCGACCGACTGGCTCCGGCGCAGGCCCGCAAACCAGGTTCCGACATCGAGCGTCTCGAGGGCGCGTTGCATCGGTTCGATTTTGTTGTCCTGGTTGTAGTCGTCAATGCCCTCGACGCCCTGTTCCCAGCGCTTGCCAAGGCGCGCCTCCTGCCAGGCGCTCGATACCTCAGGACGAAAGACCTGCAGGTTGAGACCCAGGCGTTGACTCAGGCTGTCGATAAAGCGGTAGGTCTCGGGGAACAGGTAGCCGGTATCGATAACGACGACGGGTATGTCCGGCTGCCGGCTGGCAAGCAGGTGCAACATGACGGCCGCCTGTGCCCCGAAGCTCGAACTGACGATGTGCTTGCCCGGCAGGGCGTCCAGTGCCCAGCTCACACGCTCTTCGGCAGACATTTTCTCGAGAGTGCGCCCGCACACCTGCAGCGCGGCTCGCCGGCTGCTTTTTTCGCCCAGTTCAGTCACCACGAGGCGCCTCGTGGAAAAAACGACCCGCGGCTATTTCACGAACAACTCCCGCGCGGACGAGGTAGTCGCCAAAGCGCTCGTTGTCCTCGCGTTGCTCGACATAGTCTGCGAACAACGGTTGCAGCACGGCAATGATTTCCGCTTCATCGATGTTCTCGCGATACAGGCAGCCAAGGCGATCACCCGCAAACCCGGCACCAAGATACAGGTTGTATCGCCCGGGACCCTTGCCAACAAGTCCGATCTCGGCGATGTAAGGTCGGGCACAGCCGTTTGGGCACCCGGTCATGCGTATCGTGATGGCTTCTTCCTGCAGGCCGACCGTACCCAGCAAATCGTCGAGCCGGTCAATCAGCGCAGGCAGATAGCGCTCGCTCTCCGCCATGGCGAGCCCGCAGGTCGGAAATGCGACACAGGCCATCGAGTGCAGTCGCAACGCCGACGCCTGATCGCAATTCTCTATGCCAAATTTGCGCAGCATGTCATCAATCGTCGCCCTGGCGTCGGTCGACACGTTGCCGATAATCAGGTTCTGATTCGGTGTCAGGCGAAAATCGCCACGGTGCCGCTGCGCAATCTCACGCAGCCCGGTCAGCAGCCGGCGATCACCGGCATCGATGACCCGGCCGTTTTGCACGAACAGCGTGTAATGCCAATTGCCCGCGTCGTCCTGATGCCAGCCATAAGTATCGCCGTTGCCGACGAAGGCGAACTTGCGCGGTGCTTCCAGTCTGCTCCCAAGTCGCCGTTCAACTTCGAGCCGAAACCAGTCCAGGCCGCGATCGTCGATTGTGTACTTAAGGCGCGCGTGCTTGCGATTCGTACGATCGCCGAAGTCCCTCTGTGTCGTAACCACGGCCTCGGCGACGGCATTGACCTGTTCCGGTATGCAGAATCCGAGCACATCACCGAGTCGTGGATACGTTGCGAGCTCACCATGCGACATCCCCATCCCGCCGCCGACCGTCACATTGAAGCCGACAAGCTCGCCGTTCTCGACGATGGCGATGTACCCGAGATCCTGGGCAAATATGTCGACGTCATTTTGCGGCGGTACGACGAAGGCTGCCTTGAATTTGCGCGGCAGATACGTGTCGCCGTATATAGGTTCGGCCTCTGGCGGCGACGAGGCAAGCTTTTCTCCATCCAGCCAGATTTCATGGTAGGCCGACGTCGCTGGTGTCAGGTGTGTGCTGAGCGACTCGGCATGCTGCTGCACGGCGCCGTGCACGCTCGATAATGCCGGAAGCGGCGGCGCCATGACATTGCGATTCACGTCGCCACATGCTGCAAGCGTATCCGTCATCGCAGAGTTGATCGCAGCCACCGTCCGCTTCAGTTGCTTTTTTATGACACCGTGAAACTGCACGGCCTGCCGGGTCGTGATTCGAATCGTGCGGTTCGCATAAGTGCCCGCAACGTCGTCCAGGTTCAGCCATTGCGCCGGCGTGAGTAACCCCCCGGGCACGCGGGCACGAATCATAAAACTGTATGCAGGCTCGAGCTTTTGCCGCTTGCGTTCGCTGCGACTGTCCCGGTCATCCTGTTGGTAGATACCGTGAAACTTCGAGAGCTGCGTGTCGTCGTCGGCCAGCGCGCCCGTCACGTCGTCGCCGAGGCTTTCAACGAGCGTGCCACGCAGGTGCCGGCTCTGCGCCTTGATACGCTCGACGTCGGTTAGTTGTGCCGCCATCAGTACACGTCCCTTTGGTACCTGCCGGCACGCCGCAGCTCTTTGAGCTGCACTTCTGCGGCGTCGCGATCACGACCGTCATGGGTCACAAAGATCCCGATCAGCGCGTCATGCACGTCGCTCGCCATGCGGCTGGCGTCGCCGCAGACATAGAGTACAGCGCCCTCATCAAGCCACCGCAGCAGCTCGGCCCCGTGCTCGGCAAGCCGATGCTGCACGTAGTGCTTCTCCTGCTGGTCACGCGAGAATGCAACGTCGAGTCGATCCAGGTGGCCTTGCTTGAGATGTCGTTGCCACTCGAGCTGGTAGAGGAAATCACTCGAAAAATTCCTGTCGCCGAAGAACAGCCAGTTTCTCCCGCTCGCACCGCGTTCCGCGCGCTCCTCGACAAATGCACGAAACGGAGCGACACCGGTCCCGGGACCAATCATGATGATCGGCTGGTCGTCCGCCGGCAGGTGAAAGCGCGGATTGCGTTCGACATGGACGTAGACCGTGTCGCCCTCGGCTACGCGGTCAATCAAATGTGTCGATGCGGCACCCCAGTGAGCAGTGCCAAACGCCTGGTAGCGAACAGCGGCAACCGTGAGGTGGACCTCATCCGGGCTACCACGCTGGCTCGACGCAATCGAATACGAACGCGGCATCAGCGCACGCAGGCTGTTGACGAATACGTCGGCGCTGACATTCGCCGGGTAACTTCGAACAATGTCGATGACCTGGTGCGTATCGACAAGCCCCGAGAGGGCGGGCTGTTGACCCGGTTGCAGCAGTTGCTGCAGCTCGGCTGAACCACTCAGCTCCGCCCAGGACCGCAGGAATCCGAGACTCGGCGCAGTGATTTCGAGCTCATCCGTCAGCGCCGCGGTGATTGTAAGTTGCTTGCCGTGAACATCGACCGCGAAATCATCGTCAAACCGCAGCTCCTCGACGAGCTGTTCGACGAGCTGGGGCGGGTTCGTGGCGGTGACAGCTATAGCGTCGCCAGGTTCGTAGCTGAACCCGGACCCCTCGAGTGACAACTCGATGTGCCGGACATCCTTCGTCGAACCTTCGCCGGTGATTTTCTGGTTGACGAGCACGGTCGCGGGAAACGGGTGGTGCTTGTCGTACCGCGCGGCCGGCGCGACCGCGCGCAACTGCGGCACCCGCGTCCCGACTGCGAGCAGTTCCGGCAGCTCGTCGAGCAGCCGGTCCGCCCATGCTTCGGCTGCGTGGTCATAGTCGAGATCGCACTCGACGATCGCCGCCAGTCGCGCGGCGCCGAGTTCGGCGAGGCGTAAGTCAAATTCGCGGCCGGTCTGGCAGAAATTGACATAGCTACTGTCGCCGAGCGCCAGAACCGAGTACCGGAGCCTGGATAGATCCGGCGCCTTTTCCGACAGCAGGTACTCGTGAAAAAGCTCAGCGTCGTCCGGCGGATCGCCTTCTCCGTGGGTGCTGACCACCAGTGCGAGGAGCGACTCGCGTTTGAGCGCCGACGGCTTGTAACTGGAAAGACTCTCGAGCCGAACTGCAAAGCCCTTGCCCTGTGCGCGGGCGGCCAGCGCTTCGGCCACTGCCTGGCCGTTGCCGGTTTGCGATCCATACAGCACGGTTAGCGTATTGCCGGTATCGACAGACGGGGCCGCGGTACCGACGTCGGCTGCGGCGACGCCCGCGACGTAACCGCTCACCCATTGCAGCTGCAGCGGTGAAAGCCCTGTAATCGCCTGCTCTACGCGGGCTGTTTGATCGTCGTCGAGCGGCAGCGCAATGCTGCCGGCGGCGCCGTTGGTCATCGGTACTACTCCGTTGGTGAGCCAGGCTGCGTCATCCGGACGCAGCGTCGTTCGGCATCACCTTATGGAGTCAATTCGAGAGCGAGAACGATTTTGTGCTTATCCCGATATAACCACGCGGTATATCAGGCCGCGCATTGCCGGTCCCCGGCAGGACGGATCAGCGGGATGATCAATAAATACGCACGCCGCCATGCCGGCGACGACTGCGGTGATCAACCCACCAGAGACCCAGCAGGAATCCGCCGATCAGGCAGGCGCCGATCGCGCCCGCGACCCACGCGATCGGCAAGCTGTACTGGAACTGTGCCTGGCGATTCCGCAAACCGGCGTTCTCGTCGTCGAGCTCGGCGATGCGTGCCGTGCTCTGATCCAGCTGCGCCTGCAAATCACTGCTTGTCTGCTCCAGCGACGCGATGGTTTCTGCGGGTCCCGCAAACTGCTGGCGGAGCGTTTCGATGTCGGCTTGCAACTGGTCGCGCTCTGCCTGCGTCTCGGTCACGATCAACTTGGCCGGCTTCTCGAACACCAGGTACGCCGCCTTTACGTAGCCTTGCACCCCTTCAGGAAGCTGCACATGCGCGAAATTCCGGTCGCGCGACAGGATTTCGAGTTCCTGACCGCTATCGAGCGTGCGAAACGCGCGATCACTGGTGTCGGCCGCCTGGTGCAGGCCAAGCCGAAGGTTGTCGGTCACATAAGCCGTTTCCGCCGCCGCCACGATAGGCAGCAGCGCAACTAACGCTGTTAGCGCTCGCATTTTCGATCTCCCAAGCCAGATCAACGAGAGTTTACTACAGCGAATCGCCCTGTCGTCGGCCAACCTGCCTATTGTTCGTAAAGCCAACGCAGCAGCGCTTCCTGGACTTCATGGCCAGGGCCGCGGTGGATATCGGGATGGTTTTGCAGCATCGCCACCGCGAACCGCCGGCCCGACCGCGACTGCAGGTAGCCGGCGATTGCGGTGACGTGGTCGAGCGAGCCCGTTTTCAGGTGTGCGTTGCCGGCCAGCGACGGAGCGTCGAAACGATAGCTCAATGTCCCGTCGAGCCCTGCAAGCGACAGCGACGATACGTACTCAGGCATGTACGGCTGTTGCCACGCGAAGCGCAGCATTGAGCCGAAATCACGCGCTGTCATCCGCACGTTGCGGGACAGGCCGGCGCCATTGTCATAGCTAAGTTCGCAGAACTGCAGGCCGTTCTTCCTGAGCCAGTCGTCAACGACCTTGCGGCCACCTTCCTCGGTCCCGGGCTTGCCGAGGACTTCTGCCGACAGCGTATAGAGGAGCTGACGCGCCATGACGTTATTACTGTGCTTATTGACGCGTGCGATGATGTCGGCGAGCGGCAGCGAATCAAAACTCACGAGCGGCTCCGCAGTCTCGGGCGTTGGCGCATTGATCCATTCGCCGCCGAAGGTGCCGCCGGATTCCCGCCACAGGGCAGAAAACAGGCCGAACGCGAATTCATTGTGATTCAGCGCAGTCCGATCCATCGCATACCGTTGGCAACCGCTAGGAAACTTGCCACTGAACGTGATCTCATCGACAGCCTGGTTGGCCGTAATCGTTATGCCGCGCTGGTAACCGCGGCAACTTCCCGGTACGAGGGACAACCGATTATCGATATCAAGACCGCTCAGGTCGGGGTCGAGCCAGACGCGAACGCTATTGGTGTCGAACTCCGGTTCGAACCAGTATCGCACCACCTTGAAGTTCATCAACAATGCGCTGGGAGCGACGTTGTATGCGCGCAATGGCTGGCGATCGAATGCCGCCGGATCGTGGCTGGCAACCTCGAAAAGGCTGTCATCAATCAGGAGGTCGCCGCCGATGTCGCGGATGCCTGCCTGCCGTATCCGCCGCAACATCTGCCAGACCCGTTCGGTGACCAGGAACGGGTCACCGCTGCCACGGATTAGCAGGTCGCCATCCAGCTTGCCCCCGCCGACCTCGCCGAGCGCGAACACATCGGTCGTCCAGGTGTACGTTGGCCCCAGAACATCCAGCGCAACCAGGGTGGTCAGTAATTTCATCGTCGAGCCCGGATTTCGCGGTACCCGGTCCTGCCACTGCAACACCGTTTCCCCGCTATCCAGATCCTCGACGTAGATGCTCAACGTGTCATGGGGCAAAGCGCGAACATCGAGGGCGCTGACAACTCCTGCAGGCAACGCCGATTCATCGGCCGCCGCAGCAAATGCGAGCGCGGCGAACAACAGCGATATCGCACAGCGCGTCATGGCTTGCGAATCCCGTGCGCGCGGATGCGATCGGCCAACGTCGTGGGTTTGACGCCCAGCAACTGCGCGGCCCCGTCCGGCCCCGAAACCCGCCAGTCGGCCTCGTTCAACGCCGCGGTGATATTGCGCTTTTGAAAGGCACGCATCTGGTTTTCGGTCAGCACTTTGTCTTCTTCGGTTGCGGGTTTTTGATCGGCAATCTCTTCGGCGGCCATGCTGGACATAGACAGGTCGAGACGCAAGACGTTCTTTGGCGACAGGATGACGGCCCGTTCGATTACGTTTTTTAGCTCGCGAACATTGCCGGGCCAGTTGTACTGACGTAATTTTTCCGCCTGGGCACGCGTCAGTTTCAACTGTGGGCGACCGAAATCGGTGCACGTTTGCTCGAGGAAATGCTGCGCAAGTTGAATAATATCCTCGCCGCGCTCACGCAATGCCGGCACGTCAATAGGGAAGACGCTGAGCCTGTAAAACAGGTCCTCGCGAAAATCTCCGTCGAAAATGAGTTTTTCCAGGTCGCGGTTGGTTGCGGCGACGATGCGAACATCGACAGAGCGGGTATCGTCATCGCCAACGCGCTCAAACTCGCTTTCCTGCAGTACCCGCAGCAGCTTGCCCTGCAGTTCCAGCGGAATCTCACTGACCTCGTCAAGGAAGATCGTACCGCCGTCAGCGAGCTGGAATCGGCCGACCCTGTCACGGTGCGCGCCAGTAAAGGCGCCTTTGACATGACCAAAAAATTCGCTTTCAAAAAGCTCTTTCGGAATCGACGCGCAATTGACTTTGACCATCGGTCCGTCGGCTCGTGAACTACGTGCATGGATGGCGTGAGCGACGAGCTCCTTGCCAACGCCCGACTCTCCCTGCAGCAACACGCTCGCGGGAGTTTCGGCCACGGCCTCGACGCGTTTGAGCATATGCTGCAAAACGGCGCTCTTGCCAATCATGCGACCAAAGTTCATTGCGACGTTGACTTCTTCGCGCAGGTAATCACGCTCGTGCTCCAGCTCTTCGCGGAGGTGGGCGTTTTCGGCGAGCGTGATCCGCAGTTCGCGTTCAGCACGGTTGCGGTCGGTCACGTCCTTGGATGCGACGAGCAGGCGGTCGACGTTGCCACTTGCATCCCGATGTGAGATTGCGGAAACAATCAGATCGAGGATCCGGCCGTCCTTGGTAACGATCTGGCGTTCTTCGTTATTGAAGTCACCACGACGGATACTTTCCTGCAGTTTGTTACCGCTAAATGCTTTTCGATCTGCCGCTGCAAAAAAGTCGCTGATCGGCCGGCCCACGACGTCTTCACGTTTGTAGCCCAGCTTTTGCAGCCAGTGGTCGGTGACGGTCACGATGTTGCCGTCACCATCGACGGTATGCAGCATTGCGGGCGTCGACCGATACAACTCGCGATACTTGAAATTTGCGCGGGCCTGGTCGGCGATCTCGGTATACATCGCGACGGTGCGCAGGAACGCGCCGCCCGGATCGTATTCGACGAGTGAATTGGTGAGGCACTCAACGACTTCGCCGGACTTGGCCACGAACGCGATCGGCTTGTTCTCCAGCTTGCCCGTGCGCCGCAGCACCGGCAGAAACTCCTTCTCGATGCGCCGCGCCGAATCCGACGTCACGAAATCCACGGGCCGCCGGCCCAGCATCTCCGCACGCCCGTAGCCCAGCCGATCGAGCAGGGCGTCGTTTACGTCCAGGTAAACGCCGTCGTCACCGATCGATGTCGCCATCGCCGGGGCCTTGCGAAACAGCCATTGGTAGTCTGCGAGCCGGGTCATCGCCCCTGTATACGGAATTCCGTAAATCAAGTCACGATATATCGTAAATTACGGAATTCCGTAACTACATGAAATCTATTAAATCCTTGTTTTTAAAGTCTTTTCGAAGTTGGCACGGCTCATGCAATAGGTACCGTCATTAAAGACATAGTTGCGGCAGTGCGCCGCACATTATTTGAGAGGAAACTTCACATGGGCAACAGAAACATCGTAAACGGACTGGCGCTGATTGGCGCGGTCCTGGTGCTGGTGGGCGTCACGATCGCCGCCAACACGGCACTCGCCGAGGAAGCCGAGAGCGGCCGTTCACCGAACGTCGCGAGCAAATCCCTGGGCGCTGCAGGTAAGGCACACGCCGAGAAAGCGAATCGCGAGGCTGCGCAGGATGCAGCCAACGCCATCGCTCTCGACAACAAGGTGGATCTTGAAATCCGCTTAGCCGACCACACCTCAAATGTAGTCGCCCGGCGCCGTTAAGGACGGGAGACGTTTACCCCCCGGCGGCTCGCCGACCAGGCTTCTCTCCCCCCATATGCCTGGTTGGTGCGGCCCCGGATCCAACCGGCCTGAGTGCCGGTTAAAAAAGCGGACCAGGAGGTCCGGCGGCAGACCCCCTTTGCCGTTACACCTTGGGCGCCGGAGACCGTTCCGTGTCGGATCGGCCCGCTGTTTGGATCATCGATCTCAGCTCTCCGGCGCCTTTCTTTTTGTTATCGAGACACCCGATCGCGATGGTTCTCAGCACGCTCCGCATGCGATGTAGAGTTGAAGTCGCTGATTGACTTCCGTACTCGCCGTAACCAGAATCGCGCCCAGGCGAATTCAATACTCAGTATTGCGAGACCAATCGGTATAACAACGAGCCCGGGACCGGGTGTCACAATCATGACGATGCCGATCAGCACGACGGTCGTGCCAACGACAGCAACGGTGATGCGGCGCGCCAGCTTGTAGGTGATATGGACGACTTTCTTGATCAACCCGGACTCCCGGCTTCGCGGCGATCATGCTGGCCACGGTTTGTACCCACACCACAGCATACCGCAGTTTTGTGATTTGTTTTTGAACAGCCTTGACGTAGTCTTTGGACCCATGAAGAGTCTTGTTGTTCTTAGTCTTTACTCATTGCTGGCGGCCGCTGCAATGGTCCGGGCCGAGCATGATGCGTTGACGGTCGTGCAGTCCGAACCCGCCAGGGTGACGATTGAGCAGCAGCCTGCAGGCCGTCGCCTGCTCAGGCTGCCGGGCATCGAGTTTCCGTTACGTATAGCGCCTGTCTGCGCGCCGGGCCTCACCATCGATTCGTTATCGATAAATATCGCGGATACCCGCCGCATCTTTCGAAGCGCAGACTTCGACGATCAACCGGCCATCGAAACCACGCTGTATGTTCCGGGTCGCCAGATCGGCCCGATGGCTGTCGCAAAATTCTGCATCGCAGATGCGCCGGCAGATGACCGGCATTCAGGCGTCAGTGTGGCCGACGCGTATACAGCAAACGTGTCATTGCGCTGCGTGAGCGACACACAGCAATCGGTCGCCTATGAGACGCTCGCATTGCAAGTGATACTGCTATGCGGTGTGCCTGGTAGCAGCAAAGCCGACAAAGATCAGGACGCGTCCTCGTCGATGACGAGATTCTGATCGAGGAATTCGAGCGTCCGTTGCCACGCGTCTTCGGCGACTTCAGCGTTGTAGTTGCGTCCGGTGGGATTGGCAAAGGCGTGACCAGCCCCGGGGTAGATCTGGATACTATGAGACTTGCGCAGGCGCTGCAGGGCCGCTTCGAATCCCTGCACCGACTCTACCGGTATGCCCGTGTCTTCGGCACCAAACAAGCCGAGAATCGGCGCATTGATCTGCCTTAACTTATCCTCGTCGTCAGTAACCTGGCCATAGTAAATAACAGCGGCATCGAGTTCGTCGGGCAACAGCATGGCCGCATTCAGCGACCAGCCACCGCCGAAACACCAACCGAGTGAGGCGACGCGTGGCGCTCTGGCAGCCGTCGTCACAAACTGGTACGCCTGGCGAATATTGTCAGCAGCAGGATCGGGATTTTCTACGATCGTGGCCATCAACTTGCGTGCATCCTGGGCGAACTCCGCCGTCTTCCCACCGTACAGGTCGACGGCGAGCACGATATAGCCTTCGCCAGCGAGTCGATCCGCCATTGCCCTGACATTATCGTTCAAGCCCCACCATTCGTGAATGACAATGATTGCCGGCAGCGGTTCGATCATATTGGCAGGCGCCGCAAAGTACCCGTAGACGACCTCTTCATCGACCTCGGCGTAGGCAAAGCGCTCTGACTCGACGGCTTGCCGCGGTTCGGCAAGCGCCGCCGGACTGGGCTCGGTCGTATCGCCCGCGTGCTCACGAGCCATCGCTGCAACATTTTCCCGACCTGCCTGCTTGTCGGCGCTGCAAGCAGCAAGACCCAGTACCAGGCAGGCGAACGCTGACAGTAAACTGGCGAGAGAGATAGTGTTTTTGGACATACCTGCGACCCTGTTATGCGCGATCATCGGGGCGGACCCGACTCAGAGACGGCCTAGTTTAATGCAAAATGCCCGCCCGGGTGGAAGCTCAGTCGTCGTCTTCCCACTCCCGGAGCTTGTTTTTGTCGACTTGCTGCCATTGCTCCTCGCTAATACGCATATTGCTACGCACCTTTACCACCGCATAAATAATCACGACGGCGATAAATGCGAGAATCAGCCAGAATCCATTCGCCATGAGCTTGTCCCGGTCGAATATTGCCAACACTGAGTTTACCATCGGCTGCATCGTGACCCGGACGCGCTGCTGAATGCCAAATCCTGCCGAACAAGACGGCTTCCTGCAACGCACGCGGGCGTTTGTCCACGAATCGTTGCGTGACAGCGATACCGACTACACGCGCGGACCCATCGGTCGGGCGCTCGGCCTGCTTGCGATACCGATGATGCTCGAGATGTCGATGGAGTCCGTCTTCGCAATCGTCGATATCGCATTCGTCGCGCAACTCGGCACCGACGCCATTGCCGCCGTTGGCATTACTGAAGCTGTCGTTACGGTGCTGTTCGCGATCTCGATCGGGCTTGGCATGAGTGTTACCGCGATGGTGTCCCGGCGGGTAGGCGCAAAGGATGTTGATGCGGCCGCCCGGGTCACCGGGCAATCGATCTGGATAGGCCTGGTGGTATCGATAGGCATTGGCGTGATCGGTGTAGTGTTTGCCGCGGATATTCTACGCTTGATGGGTGCCACCGAAAGTGTTGTTACGACCGGCAAAGGATTCACTGCAGTGCTTCTCGGTGGATCTGCAAGTATCGTCTACCTGTTTTTACTCAACGCCGCGTTCCGTGGCGCAGGCGATGCAACGGTTGCCCTGCGCTCGCTGTGGCTAGCCAATGGCCTGAATATCATTCTCGATCCCTGCCTGATTTTTGGCCTCGGGCCGTTTCCGGAAATGGGTGTGACAGGTGCTGCAATCGCGACAACCATCGGTCGGGGAACGGGGGTGATCTACCAGTTGTGGTACCTCTTCGACGGCGGTGGCCACCTCAGATTTCGCATTCGACACCTGCGCATTCATCCGGCAATAATCGCCAGGATGCTGGTGATCTCGATCGGGGGTATTGGCCAGTTTCTTGTCGCGACCTCGAGCTGGATTATTATCATGCGTGTCGTCTCCCTGTACGGCAGCACGGCAATTGCGGCGTATACGATCGCTTTGCGGATGCTCGAGTTCGTGTGGCTGCCGGCCTGGGGCCTGGGAAACGCCGCTGCAACGCTGGTTGGCCAGAATCTCGGTGCCGGGAAACCGGGTCGTGCCGAGCGATCTGCCTGGCGCGCGGCCCGCTACAACATCGTATTCATGTCGAGCGTCGGGCTGGTCGTCATCGCGACGGCGCCGGGGATTGCCGGTCTTTTTTCGAACGATCCGGACGTCGTGCACATCGGCACGAATTGCCTGCGAATTCTGGGACTTGGTTTTCCTATGTACGCGATTGGCATGATTATCACGCAGTCATTGAACGGGGCCGGGGACACGGCCACCCCGACGCTGATTAACCTCGTCTGCTTCTGGCTCATACAGATTCCGCTGGCATACTGGCTGGCAACCGGCGTACCGCTCGGCCCGAATGGTGTATTCATCGCAATTGTCGCCTCGGAATCGCTGCTGACTGTGCTTGGAGTGATTGCTTTCAGACGCGGTAAGTGGAAACTCAAGCAGGCGTGAACGCCGGCGAGATCTGAACCCAAAACAATGTCCGAACCATTACTGATCGATATTCATGACGCTACGATCTGGCGCGGGTCGACCTGCGTTTTTGAGCACCTCAATCTCTGCATCGCGCAGCACGAGCGGGTTGCTATTCTCGGGCCGAATGGCTCGGGCAAGACCACGCTGCTGAAGACGATCAACCGCGAGCTCTACCCGGTGGTTGCCGATGCGTCGTGGATACGCATTCTCGGGCGCGAAGCCTGGAACGTCTGGGAGCTTCGCAAACACATTGGCATCGTGTCAGCTGATCTGCAAAGCCGCTACACTGCGGCCACGACCGCCATCGAGGTCGTGATATCCGGGTTCTTTTCGAGCATCGGTGTGCAGGGCCTGCTTGCGGATCGCGTCACCGAGGAGCAGGTGGCCAGGGCCGCCGCAGTACTCGCAAAACTCGGGATCGAGCCATTGCGCGATACCCCGCTGCAATCGATGTCGACCGGGCAGCAACGCCGATGCCTGCTGGCACGCGCGCTCGTCCACGAACCGACGACGCTGATTCTCGACGAACCGACGACCGGCCTCGACCTCGCCGCCAGCTTCGACTATCTCGCCCGGATTCGCCGGCTTGCCAGCGACGGCTGCAATATCGTCATCGTCACGCATCACCTGAATGACATACCGCCGGAGGTCGAGCGCATCGTAGTTCTCAGGGAGGGCCGTGTGGTCGCCGACGGTGACA
>Ga0224508_10001769_pt1 | contig 19071 bp, 16 predicted proteins | sample SF_Jan12_sed_USG_4_FD_170157 | JGI IMG/M metagenome (GOLD analysis project Ga0224508, IMG submission 170157) | Sediment microbial communities from San Francisco Bay, California, United States - SF_Jan12_sed_USGS_21 | ecosystem: Environmental > Aquatic > Marine > Sediment | place: USA... | reverse complement strand
AACTGCGACCATGGTCATGACGTTCGTCTTAGCCTTCATCTTCTGTCTCCATCGATTCTTCACCTTTCGGTACAGGATCGCTCCGTTCTTTATTGCCGGCCGTCATCGCTTCGTCGAGGATCAGCCAGTCTTCATCTGATTCTTCCCACATGCCAAGGTATTCCAGGAACTCCATCTCGGGCACATCTTTCTCGCCGGCGCACACCAGCCCGCTGCTGCCCAACAGGATTCCGCACGTCAGTGCTCCCAATACGCGCTTAGCTGACATCGCTATCCATGTCCGCGGTGTCTATCCAGCTGTAAAACTCAAGTTCCTCCAGCATCTCGATGCTATCCTCGCCCAGCAGAATCTCCATATCGGTCACATTCGCCGCGCCGGGAAAATCGTCAACCGCCGTGGGGCTCTGCAGCATCATCACGGCGACCAGCACGGCAGCAGCAACACCCGTTGCCGGCATCCAGTGTGACCACTGACGTGTCGGGCGATGTAGCTCGGCAAGCGCTTCATGACGACCGCGATTCAGCCTCGACAATGTCGCTGCATCCAACTTGTCAACCGATTCGTCGAATGTGGCCTTCACCTGTTTGCCAAACGTGTCATCTGGTTTGTTCATCGTCTTCCTTCCTCAGGCCCTCACTCCCCGGGCCTGTGCTCTTCCAGTTGTTCTCGCAATGCATGTACGGCTCGCGAGTAGTGTGTTTTGACGCTGCCCTCGCTGCAGCCCATCGCCACCGCTGTCCCCGCAACATCCAGACCCTCAAACATGCGCAGCATGAATGCTTCACGCTGTCGCGCGGGCAGGTCATGCACGGCGCTGTCAAGGCGCTCCATAGCCTCGTTGTTCGCTAGCTCCTCTTCAGGCGCCCTCCCAATCGGGTCGGGCGCCGACGCAATCGCGTCGTAGTCATTGTCGTCGGAGGGCTTCCTGCCGAACCAGACCATGACGCGGTTACGCACGGCCTGTCGACGATGCCAGTCACGAACGCCATTCTGCAAAATGCGGTAAAACAACGGCGCCCATTCCTCGCGACTGCGTTCCGAGTAGCTGCGCACCAGCTTGATCATCGCATCCTGGACAAGGTCCAGGGCCTCGTCGCGATCCCGAATACCGATCTCCGCGATACGCAGCGCACGCCGCTCCACCTCGGCCAGAAACTGGTTGAGTTGCCGTTCTTTTTGCAGTGCTCGCGTCCCTGTTATTGGCGTGCCGCAACAAGATACCGCAAAAACCGCGGTGCTGACGTCCATATCTCTTGACTCCACGACGAGGTCATCTAACTTGTCTCCCTTGTTTAACGGCCGAGCTGCGGTCCCGGTTGACAGGATTCGGGTCCAGTCGGCCATATTATGTAAAATTGCTGAGTGATTCCTGATTAACGACGGCCCCATACTCCGCGTCGCTGTGAACGTGCCTTTGTCGCGCGAATTCGACTATTTGCCACCCAAAACCGGCACCGCCCCGGCCGTGGGTTGCCGGGTGCTGGTGCCGTTCGGCCGTCGTCAGCAGGTCGGCCTAGTGCTCGGACACTCGGATGAGTCCTCGCTGCCCGCGGGCAAGATCCGACGCTGCGATGCAGGCATCGACGAAGCGCCCCTGCTTTCCGCAGCGGACCTGCGATTAATCCGCTTTACCAGCGATTATTACCAACATCCCATAGGCGAGGTTGTCGCGGCCGCCCTGCCCGCGCTGCTGCGGCAAGGCAAAGCGCTGCATCCATCCGTGGAGAACATCGCCGTTTCCGATCTGGGTCAATCCCAGGACATCGAGGCGACGGCCAGGCGGGCGCCTAGACAAGCCGAGTTGCTCGAATTCCTGATCGATGCCGGGGGCAATGGCGTCGACGCTGATCGCTTGACCGAAGAGCTGCCAAATTGGCGACGTGTTGCCAAAGCGCTGTTCGAAAAAGGCTACATCACCCGATTCGAATTACGTAGCGAGGATTTCGACGAAACGCTCGCGACTGCCAAGTCGGACAGCCTGGTCCTCAATGAGGATCAGCAAAAGGCAGTCGCCATTTTGCGGGCAGGCAATAATTTCGCCGCCTACCTGCTCGACGGCGTTACGGGCAGCGGTAAGACCGAGATCTACCTGCAGCGAATGCGGGATGTGATTGAACAGGGAAAACAGGTACTCGTTCTTGCGCCCGAGATCGGTCTGACGCCGCAGCTCGTTGCACGACTGCGCGATCGCCTGGGGATTGAACCAGCGCTGTTTCACTCGGGCCTGACCGACATCGAACGATTGACCGCATGGCGCGCGGCTCGTTCCGGCGCGGCGCACCTCCTGGTCGGAACTCGCTCGGCGGTCTTCACGCCCCTGAAGAATCCGGGCTTGATTGTCGTCGACGAAGAGCACGACCACTCCTTCAAACAACAGGAGGGTCTGCGTTACTCGGCAAGGGACCTCGCGATCGTGCGTGCGAAACACCTCGATGTCCCGATCATTCTCGGGACGGCAACTCCGACACTGGAGATGCTGCAGCACTGCCGCGAAGGCAACTACAAACACATCCACTTACCGGTTCGCGCCGGCAGCGCCGAGCCTCCGGCTATCCGCCTCATCGACACGATGCGCACGCCCGCCGCGGATGGAATCAGTGAGCCACTCAGGGAAGCGATCCACAGCCACCTCAAGGCGGGTGGCCAGGCGCTGATTTTTCTTAACCGACGTGGATTCGCGCCAACGCTCATCTGTGCCAGCTGCGGGCATATAGCCGGCTGCGATCGATGCGATTCCCGCCTGACAGTTCATGCGCACAGTAATCAGCTGCGCTGTCATCACTGCGGCGCCTGCCGTTCGCTCGACACACGCTGTGGCGAGTGCGGAGAAGTGGTCAAGCCACTCGGCGAAGGCACACAGCGGCTCGAAGAAGCGCTGCGCGACCAATTTCCCGGACATTCCATCACGCGCGTCGACAGCGACAGCACGAAACGCAAAGGCGCAATGCACGCGGTACTCGAGCAGGCAACGGAAGGCGCCGCAGACATCCTTGTAGGTACACAGATGCTTTCCAAGGGCCACCATTTTCCAAAGCTGTCGCTGGTCGGCATCGTTAACGCGGATCAGGGTTTGTTTGGCACCGATTTCAGAAGCGCCGAACGCATGGCGCAGTCAATCGTCCAGGTCGCGGGCCGCGCCGGCCGCGAAAGCCGCCGGGGCGAGGTGCTTATCCAGACTGCGTTCCCGGAACACCCGTTCTGGTCAACGCTGATCACGGGAGGTTACAGCCGGGTTGCCGCCGAGGCGCTGGCCGAGCGCGAAGTCACGCGCTGGCCGCCATTCACGCGACTGGCGCTGATTCGGTCTGCCGCGCATCGCCATGGCGACGCGCTCGAGTTTCTTGAGATTGCGAGACGGTCTGTCGCCGATCAGGCCGACGAGAGCCTGCGTATCCTTGGTCCGGTCGATGCGCCTATGGCGCGCAGGGCGGGCCGTTTCCGGGCTCAGCTACTGTTGCAGAGCAGCGATCGACAGGCGCTGCAAAACCTGCTCAGAAAGTTGCGACCTGCCCTCGAGCAGGAGCCCATGGCACGCAAGGTACGTTGGTCGATCGACGTTGACCCGATCGAATTATTCTAGCCTGGCGCTTGCGGGCGCCACATTCGAGGAAATATCCGGGTAGAATTGCCGCCTCGCAAAACTGACCCTCCGTTCTGAATGAAACATATCGTCGCGCAACTTGTTACAGATGCCCTTGCCGGACTGCCTGAACTGGCCGAAGCAGCCGCTGATCTATCGATTGAGAGCACGATCGAGCGCACCCGGGACGCCAGCCATGGCGACTTCGCTACGAACATTGCAATGCGCCTGGCCAAACCCGCACGCAAGAACCCGCGTGAGATCGCAACGAGCATCATTGCGGCACTGTCAGGCAGTGCTGACGTCGACAAAGTCGACGTCGCCGGACCAGGTTTCATCAATTTTCATCTGAGCTCGTCTGCTTTTCATGCCGAACTGGAAGCGAGTCTGCTGCAGGGCGAGAAATACGGCAGGCAGCTACGAAGGGACCGGCCGAAGGTCCTGCTGGAATTTGTGTCTGCTAATCCCACCGGCCCGCTGCATGTCGGCCATGGCCGTCTCGCGGCATTCGGTGCCACCGTCGGCAACCTCCTCGAGGCCGTTGGCTACCCGGTAAGTCGCGAGTACTACGTCAACGACGCGGGCCGACAGATGGACATCCTTGGCGTGAGCGTCTGGCTGCGCATGCTGGAGAAAGATGGCATCACTGTTAGCTTCCCCCAGGGCGGCTATCGCGGTGGCTACATTCGTGACATTGCCGCCGCAATCAATACGGATGGCGTGACTTCAGTGTCCGCCGAGGCTGTCCTTGCCGACCTTCCCGCCGACGCCCCCGAGGGTGATAAGGAAGCCTACGTCGAGGCGTTAATTGGCAAAGCCAAAACCCTGTTAGGCGAAGCCGGTTTCGATCATGTACGTCAACAGTCGCTGGAATCGATTCGCGATGATATCGAAGACGATCTTGCCGAGTTCGGCGTCACTTTCGACACCTGGTATTCCGAACAGAGCCTGATGAAAACCAATCGCATCGACGACGCGCTCGAGGTACTAAGAAAGCGCGGCGTGCTGTACGAGAAGGACGGAGCAACCTGGTTCCCCGCGACCGAATTTGGCGACGAGAAGGATCGTGTCGTAGTTCGCGAGAACGGCCTCAAAACCTATTTTGCCTCGGATATTGCCTACCATTTTGACAAGCGCGAGCGTGGCTTCGACTATCTCATCGACATTCTCGGTGCCGACCATCATGGTTATACGGCGCGCGTTCGCGCGGGCCTCGAGGCAATGGGCTACAAGGGCGATGACCTCGAGGTCGAACTCGTTCAGTTCGTAGCGCTTTACCGGGGCGGCAAGAAGATGCAAATGTCCACGCGCTCCGGTGAATTCGACACGCTGCGACAATTGCGCGCCGAGGTTGGCAACGACGCCGCACGTTTCTACTACGTATCGCGATCCAATGATCAGCACCTCGACTTCGATCTCGACGTCGCGAAATCGCAGTCCAGTGATAACCCGGTTTACTACATCCAATATGCGCACGCCCGCGTCGCAAGTGTTTTCCGGCAACTCGCCGAGAAGTCCCTCGAGTGGGACAGCACTGACGGCAGGCATCAGCTGGCGCTGTTGGTAGAGCCCCAGGAAAAAGCGCTGATGACGTCGTTAAGCCGATATCCCGAGGTTGTCGAGCTGTCTGCAAACAACCGCGCGCCGCAGCACCTTGTGCATTACTTGCGCGACCTGGCCAACGATTTTCATACCTATTACAACGCGCACGCGTTCATCGTCGACGATGCGGCGCTGCGCGATGCAAGGCTTTACCTGATCGCCGCAACGCGCGTCGTCATCGCAAACGGTCTCGGTATTCTGGGCGTATCTGCGCCGGATAAAATGTAATGGCGCAGCGCAAGAAACGTCGCCGCGCGCGTCCGAAAAAAACGCAATACCCGCCGTTTGTGTGGATGCTTTTCGGGCTCGCAATTGGCCTGTCGGTCGCGTTTGCAGTCTATGTGAAGGACCGTGAGCCAACCGGTGTCGCGCAGTCCGAGCCGCCGCGGCCCGCGAGTCTGAAAAGCGCGCTCGATGACAACAACGAGCCGGCGACGCCGTCTGTCAAGGTTGAAGAACCCAAGGACAAGCGTTTCACCTTCTACGATATATTGCCGAACTTCGAGGTGGTCACGCCGGACGAAGGACCCGACGTCAAAGCTGACAGGGAGCCCAAGGCAATCGAAGAGCCCGGCGTTTACGTGCTTCAGGCGGGCTCTTTCTCGACGAATCAAGACGCCGACCGTCGACGTGCCGAACTTGCGCTGCACGGCATCGAATCTCATATTCAGCGCGTAAAAGTCAACGACCGCAATTATCATCGCGTGTACATTGGACCAACTGACGATCTCGATGAATTGAACTTGCTGCGCAGTCGTTTGCGCGCAGCGAAAATCGACGTCCTGCGGATCCGGCTCAGTGACTAGCGTCACTACCTGGCGCCGACTACTCGCGGTCGCATCGCTGCTACTTCTGGCGGCATGTGCGATGGCCCCGGCACCGGAAGCTCCGCCCGCCGCAGAGCAAGTGTCGCTCGAAGCGCCGCCGCAGGCCGTGCCGCCGGTGCCGGACAAGTCGACCTTGCGGGTCAGTATCGCTTCGGTCGGCGACATGATGATCGGCACCGACTACCCACGGAACCACTTGCCCGACGACGACGGTATCGGCTTTCTCGCGGCCGTCGCGCCGTACCTGTCTTCAGCTGACGTCACCTTCGGAAATCTTGAAGGTGTTTTGCTCGATGGCGGCGAACCGGGCAAGAAATGCAGCAACCCCAAAGCCTGCTATCTGTTCCGTTCGCCCACCCGTTACGCGCACCATTACAGGTCCGCTGGCTTCGATGTACTGAGCCTGGCGAACAACCACGCGCGCGATTTCGGAGAAGAAGGCCGCAGCAGCAGCATGCAGGCAATAGCCGCTGCCGGCATGCGTCACTCCGGACGCGTTGACGATTTTGCGAGCCTTGAAGTCAATGGCATCAGCGTCGCCGTACTTGCGTACGCCGTTACCAAGAACTCCAATATGATGCTCGACTACGAACTGGCTTTCGAGACTGTGGCAACGTTTGCTACCTCGCACGACGTCGTCATGGTTTCGTTTCACGGCGGCGCGGAAGGCGCCGATGTCACGCACGTCCCATTCGCAGACGAAGAGTACTATGGTGAACCACGCGGCGACGTCGTCTGGTTTGCGCGCGGCGTGGTTGATGCCGGTGCCGATCTCGTCATCGGTCACGGCCCGCATGTTGTCCGTGGCATGGAACGTTACAAGGACCGGCTCATTGCCTACAGCCTGGGCAACTTTGCGACTTACTACGGCATCAGCGTGGCAGGTATCAAGGGAATCGCGCCGATACTGACAACCACCCTCGACGGCAATGGCGCGTTTGTCGAAGGGAATATCGTTTCGACGATTCAGCTACGCCCGGATGGCCCGAGCATTGATCCAAAGCGGCGGGCATTGAATCTGATACGCGGCCTGAGCATCGAGGATTTTGGTGAGCCGGGCCTCACATTTCTTCCCGATGGACGGATACTGCCGGCGCCGCGACCACCGGTCCAACCCCACGTCCTCCGGGCACCGGTCCAGTAAGCCACCACCCATCATCCACCATCTGACCGCGGCGACGAGCACGGGGAGATTTTGCTCGCTCCAGCTTACGCAACGTCGCTTCACAAAACACCCCGCACTCGTCGCCGCTGCTCATTCGTGTGCCTGTAGGAGCGCCCCCCAGGGCGCGAAGCGTAAGCGGCGGTCGCAAGACCGCTTGGATTGTCGGCCGCTGGCGTTGTCCCCTTTATGGGCAGGCGGCCTCCTACAGGGAGACCCGTGCTCGTCGCCGCGCTCAGAATGGTGGGAGGGGGTGGTGGGTGGTAGCAGCCCGTCTATTTAAAACTGACCCCAAGTGACCGAAGTTTGCGGTACAGGTGCGTCCGCTCCATCCCGACTCGTTTAGCGAGCTGCCCGACTTTGCCGTCACACAGTACCAGCTGCTGTTGAAGATACGCGCGTTCGAACTGTTCGCGTGCTTCACGCAATGGCAGTGCGAGAAGATCCTGTTTGACCAGTGGCTCGTCAACCGGAGCCGCGGCACTGATTTCTGCTTCGACTTCTTCGAGCGTTATGTCGTCGTCACGACCGGATAACAACAGTCGCCGCACAAGGTTTTTAAGTTCCCGGACATTGTCGGGCCATGGATAGTTTCTTAGTCGGTTCTGCGCCGCGACATTGAACCGCCTGAACTTCAACCCTTCCGCGTCGACAAGTTTGTCTACGTAGTAGACCAGCAATTCCGGAACATCCTCGGCGTAATCACGCAATGGTGGGATTCGAAGACTTAGCTCGCTCAGGTTTGCTACCAGGTCGCGGCGCAGGGCACCCGACTCGACCTGGGATTCATAGTCGGCGCCAACGGTTGCAACGACGCGCGTGTCTACCTTGATCGGCCGGGAACCACCAACGCGAGTAAATCTACCATCCTCCAAAATACCGAATAATACTCTCTGTGCTGCGTCGTCCAGATCGGCCAGTTCATCGATAACCAGCGTTCCGCCCGATGCCCGCTCGAACGCCCCCGCAACGATCTCTTCCTTGTGCTCACTACCAAGTAATTGTTCTTCCATATTGCTTTCGGTAATAGTTGCCGCTGTCAGCGTCGTTATTGGCTCGGCGGATCGGCGGCTCAAGGCATGCATGTAACGGGCAAATGCGCCGCGTCCGGTTCCCGGCTCGCCGCTCATCAATACCGATCCATCGTGGCGCGCATATTGCTGTACGCGTTCGCGCAGACCCTGCATCAGCTGGCTGCGGCCGACCGGTGCCAATAAAGACGGCAACAGACTGCGCGCGACTCTCGCCTGCTTGCCCGCCGATTCGAGGGCCGCTTCAACAGTCCGCAGCAGCTTCGCAATCGAAAGTGGCTTTTCGACGAAATCGAACGCGCCCAGTCGCGTTGCCTCGACTGCCGTATCGACGGTGCCATGTCCCGACATGATGACAACCGGACAATTCAAGTCGCCACTCTCCGACCACTCGCGTAGCAACGTTATGCCGTCCGTATCAGGCATCCATATATCAAGCAGAACGAGGTCAAACTTCCGGCTCGCCCGCGCCTGCCTTGCTTCAGTGGCATTGGTTGCTACGGTTACGCCAAAATTCTCATCCGACAGAACGTCTTTGATCAGGGCGCCAATATCCGCCTCGTCGTCGACAACCAGTACATGAGGTTTGCTCATGCGTGTTCCCTCCTCTTATCTGCGCGTCCGGGAGCTTTGGCAATAATCAGCTCACGCGCTGCATCGTTGACTGGCAACCGAATGCTAATCATCGCTCCACCGTCCTTGCGATTCTTCGCACGAATCGAACCAACATGTTCTTCGACCAACTTCTTTACGATTGCCAGCCCAAGACCGGTTCCCTTGGGCTTCGTTGTCACATAGGGATCAAAAATCTGATTGACGGAACTCATATTGAAGCCGGGCCCGTTGTCCTCGACCTTGATCTGAATAATTCTGACACTATCGATCTCCGCGGCACTGACATGGACATCGATTCGTCCGTCGCTTCTACCTTCGAGCGCCTCTATGGCATTACGAATCAGGTTATGCAGCATTTGCCGCACACGCCCCATATCGGCCTCGATCAATGGCATGGTTGGATCGGTAGTAAGAACGATTTCGACACCGCTCTTCTGGGCGCGATACAGCTCGACGATCTCGTGCACGAGCTTGTCGATATCGAACAGAGAAAAATCCATGTCGGGCGCGCGCGCGTAGTCGCTGAACGCATTAACCATTTCTTTCATCGCCTCGACCTGCTGCACAATGGTGTGCGTGGCACGATCGAGTACCTGGGCGTCTTCTTCAGGCAGCGTGTGCAGATACTTGCGACGCATACGTTCCGCCGACAGCTGAATAGGCGTCAACGGATTCTTGATTTCATGCGCCAGACGCCGGGCGACTTCACCCCACGCCGCGTCTCGTTGCGCCTGTAGCAAAGCGGTAATGTCATCAAAAACGATGACGTAGCCCGTCGCGTGATTCTCGTCGCCGGGCAAAGTCGTGCAGGCGCAGGTCAGTACGCGTCGGCCGACTTCGCCGCGCAATACAATCTGCTCACGCCACTCGGTTTCGCCCGCATCAAGGTGAACACAGGCAACATCCACAAACTGCTCAAGCAGCGGATTGTCCGTTGCAACCGTCGTCAACAACTCTCCCGCACGGCTCTCCAGGTCAACGCCCAGGATCGAGCCAGAAGCCTGGTTGGCCGTGCGAATTGTCAGGTCCGACTCCAGCGCAAGGACGCCCGTGGAAAGGCGCGCAAGAATGACCTCCAGGTTGGTGCGCTCGGCTTCGACCAGCGCCTGGCTCAGACTTGCCTCGCGTCTTGCTGTTGCCAGGCGTTGCGTCATGTCATTGAACGAGCTGATCAGGAAGCCAATCTCGTCGCGCGACGGCGTCGGCAATCGGGTATCGAAGTCGCCCATGGCCACGGCGCGCGTTCCGGCCACGAGGTCCTGAATAGGAGCAACCAGTCGGCGCGATAGAACAAACGCGCCATAAATGGCGGCAAGCAAGCTCAACAGCAGCACAAATCCCAAGGTCAGAGACAACAGATCCTTGAGGTCTTCACGGAAAAACAATAGTTGCTGGTACTCCTGGTAGGACCTCTCGACACTGTTGATCATGCGTCCGAGCCGTTCGGTAACCGGGTAGTGCGCCTGCACGACTCGTGTCTGCTGCCTGCCGCCGCCCTGGTGCGTGAAAACGACCGCAGTACGAATTTCTACGCTGCCGGCCCCATACGATTCAAGGCTGACAAAAGGCCGATCCTGCTGCATCTGAACCACGACCTCTTCAGGCAGTGGTTTCGGCAGGCTTGCCATGGAACTATCCGAACTCGTCGCGAGCACAGTGTTGTTTTGACCGTATAGCGTCATCTCACTGGCGCCGGCCTCGCGCCGCAACGTGCTGAGTTCGAAAATGATCTGCCGGTCGTTGATCCGCGACAGGCGTCTCGCAACCTGCTGCGTCGCGACAAGGTTCTGCCGTTTCTGCATTTCGAGCGCCGCACGACTGAGTGTCAGGGCGTTATCGAGCCCTTCTTCAACCTGCACGTTGAACCAGCTGTCGATGCCACGATTAATGAACTGCATGGAAAAGTAGAAGACCACGATCAGTGGCAGTACCGCGAGGCCAACGAACATGCCCACCATCCGTGCTTTGAGCTTCGCTCCCGGCACGTTGTCCCGGTAGTCGCGAAACAACCGCGTGAGGTTGCCGATGAGCAAGGTGATAAGCAGAATGCCGGCCGCAATATTGATTGCAAGAATGATGTCTTGCAGCCGATCAAAATCATCAGACTTCTGCACGGTTTGTGTAAGCAGGAACAGCGCCGCAAGCGCAAGACCGACGCCAGACGCCGCCACCAGGATATATAAGGCTCGTTTCAGCGTTCGAGCAGCCATTCGTACCATTCACTTTGTAGCTGCCATTCACCGCGCCAGAAGAACAACAAGCGCAAGGTAGCCGGGTACTGCTCGGTATTGAGCATTGCGCGCAGGCGGATACGGTATTCCCGAGCCGGATCGAGCAGCGCATCATCGATTACCGGTAATGCCTGAACACGACCCAGGCTGTTCAGTGCCGAGTAGAGTGTTGCGAAAGAATCCTGTTCTCCACTGTTCAGATTTTTTACGATGTATCGCTCTCTGACCGGTCCGTACTCGAGTTCATAACGCACGGCGAGTTCTGCCACGGTGTCATCGAACAGCCAGCGTCGCGAACGGATGACCTGCATCTGAAGCTCGATTGTCAGTGTGACGCCGCTCTCGAGCGCCGCAAGCGCCTCGCTACTCAAGACCAGCTGTAATCGGGCATCCAGCGTATGCACGCCGGCGACGATTTCGGTTCTTGCAGAACGAACCTCAAAGTAGCCCTCGCGTTCGACATTGTCCTGGGCCAGGCCCGTACCGATCGCAAGCAAGGCAAGGATCACGAGCACTACGTGCATCATGCTTGTCCAGCGGCGTGATCGGGGGAGCGTCAACATCGTATTCTCAGGAAACCTTCTTTTCGAGGCATGCGTAGTAGAAACCGTCGAGCCCCGCCGTTCCCGGCAGGACCTGGTAGCCGCAGGCTCGCCTCCGCATTAGATCGCGGATGTTGTTATTTGGCAACACGTCATCTTCCGCCGCATCGTCGTGGCTGGACAGGAACCGCATGACTACCGCTTCGTTCTCGGCCGCCAGCGTCGAACAGGTCGCGTACAGCAGCCGGCCGCCGGGCGCCAACAAGGCCCAAAGCGCGTCAAGAAGCGCGCTTTGCAGCTCGCTCAGCCCATCGATATCACTGGCCCTGCGCAGCAGCTTGATGTCGGGATGTCGCCGAATCACGCCCGTCGCCGAACACGGCGCATCGAGCAGAATGCCGTCAAACGGGACACCGTCCCACCACTCTCCTGTTTTGGATGCATCGGCGGCGATTATCGTTGCGCTTCGACCGATCCGGCGGAGATTCTCGTGGATGCTCTCGATGCGCGACGCGTCATGGTCGACGGCAGTCAGCGCAATGTCATTCCCGCACAGCTCCAGCAGGTGACCGCTCTTGCCTCCCGGCGCGGCGCAGGCATCCAGAATGCGTCCGCGCGTATTGCTCAGAAGCCAGTGGGCTGCTATCTGTGCAGCCGCATCCTGAACCGAGACATCGCCCTCAGCAAAGCCTGGCAAAGCATCGACGAGGCACGGCTCCGACAACCGCAGCGCATCCGGCGCCGCCACCACCATTTCGGCAGAAATACCAGCCTCGCTTAACCGCTGCCGGTAATCAGCGGTCTCGTTTGTCGATGAATTCACGCGCAGCCACATCGGAGCCCGTTCGTTGTTTGCAGCAAGAATGGCCTCCCAATCATCAGGCCAGTCGTGCTTTAGTGCATCGATCATCCACTGCGGGTGATTCCAGCGGGCTTCTTCGTCCTTCGGTGCGCGGGTAGCGATGTCTTCGCGTTGAAAGCGGCGCAGGCACGCGTTGATCAGGCCCGCGAGTTTTGGGCGTCTCAGCAGTCTCGCCGCTTCGACTGTTTGCGAAACCGCCGCGTGATCTGGAATTCGCGTGTCGGACAGCTGGTAAAGGCCGAGGGAAAGCAGCGCGTTGATCACGCTGTCTTTTCGTTTCAGCGGTCGGTCCAGCAGTTGTGCGGCCCAGGCCCGCAGCGCCCAATGATGTCGCAACGCTCCGTAGCAGAGCATGCGCAGCAGGGCGCGATCATTCGCGGTCACCCGCCTTTCGTTGGCCGCGATCGCGACATCGAGGGTCTGGCCTTTCGATATGACGGCATCGACAGTCTCTGCGGCAACGGCCCGCACTTTCGCTCCGGCAACGGCCACCTTCGATCGCCGCCCAGTGGGCTGCTTGATAGATTCATACACTTTCAGAGCGGACAGACAGCGTCAGTACAAGGCGCGAGTTGTGAGCATAGCACCGCTATGGCCGCGGCTCGCAACGCCGTAGTGGCGCTGTCTGTCCGCTCCCGGCGGGCGCATGCTGCCGGCCCGCTGGACGGCGTTACGCCGCTTGGAAAGGGCACGCCATTACCGGCGCGACGTGCCTTGCCAGCGAACCGGCAGCGCACGCTGAAAGCGTATGAATCTATCAAGCAGCCCACTAGCTCAGCTCTCGACCAACAAGGTCGAGCTGGTTGGCAATCTCGCGAGCGTGCACGCGCCGCTTGCCGGGCAGCTGCAGTTCGAGCAGACGCAATCCTCCCGCAGCACACGCAACATCGATGCCATCGGGGCCGCTTGCGATGACCGTGCCGGGTCTGGCGTCGGTGCCTGCGATGCAGGCGGCACGCCAGCACTTCACCCTTAATGATTCGTCCGCAAAAAAATATGCTCCCGGCACCGGGTTATAGGCGCGGACGCAACGCTCCAGATCGTCGGCGCTTTGTGACCAGTCAAGATGTGCATCCCTCGTATGGATCTTGCCGGCATAGGTTGCCGCCGAATCATCCTGTGGCACCGGCTTGATCTTTTCGTCCAGGATGTCTCCGAGCTTCGCTACCAGTATCTCGCCACCCAGATTCGCGAGTCGATCATGCAGCTCGCCGGCGGTTTCATCGGCCGCAATGGCCAGCGGTGCCGAGGCGAACACCGGGCCACAGTCGAGACCGGCGGTCACGGACATCAGGCATACGCCGGATATTTCGTCGCCGGCCAGAATCGCCGCTTGTATCGGCGCCGCGCCGCGCCAGCGCGGCAAGAGAGACGCATGCACATTGAGACAACCCCTTACCGGGATATCCAGCACGTCCTGCGGAAGTATGAGTCCGTATGCCGCAACGATAATTATATCGGGCTCGAGCGACTGTAGTTCGGCGACAATTCCTTCGTCGCGCAAGGTGGCCGGCTGCATGACTGGCATGCCCTGTTCCCTTGCGAAGCGCTTCACCGGGCTCGCGGTCATGCGCTTGCCGCGCCCGGCCGGGCGGTCTGGCTGAGTAAGAACCGCAACGGGCACAATGCCAGCCTCGACAAGCGCCGATAGCGAGGCAAGCGCGAACTCCGGCGTGCCGGCAAATATCACCCTGGGATCTTTCATGACGACAGTGTTGGTTGCGACTCTCCGACCGATGGCTTACATAACAACCGCGGCGGATTGATGACGGCGTTCTTTTTGCAGCTTCTTGCGAATTCGTTGTCGCTTTGCTTCCGACAGGTAATCAACGAACAGCTTGCCTTCGAGATGATCGATTTCATGCTGGATGCAGACCGCAAGCAATCCTTCAGCCTCCATTTCCTGCGCGACGCCGTCGCGATCCAGAAATCGAACACGAATGTGCTGAGCGCGTTCGACCTCTTCGTAGTACCCGGGAACTGAGAGGCAGCCTTCATCGCTGACGATCACGCCATCTTTTTCCAGGATTTCGGGGTTTATCAACGCCAGTGGTTCGGACTTGTCGGCTGAAACGTCCACAACCAGCAAGCGCTGGTGTACATTCACCTGCGTTGCCGCCAGTCCAATACCGGGCGCGGCGTACATCGTCTCGAACATGTCGCGGATTAACAGGCGCAGGGTATCGTCAACCGCCGAAACCGGGGTCGCTTTCGTCCTGAGCCTCGGGTCAGGGAATTCCAAAATCGTCAGTTTTGCCATAAATTCTTGAAAGCTATTCTTGCGGTCGAATGTGCAAAATCAAGCTGTTCAAACATAATGAATCCAGCCATATTTCGCGTGAAGTTCTACAAGAACGACCTAAATGTTTGACTTTATTGAATAAGATGTCGGACAATGCCGCCTGAAAAACACCCTTTCGGACCGCATTTGGGGCCGGAAATGTGACGTAATTAGCAGCCTGAGCTTGATCGGACCGACATAGTATAGCAATGCCTGGATAGCACGGGCCCAAACCAATTTGTACGGAGCACCCGCGAATTATGTCTCTCAGCAAGATTTGCCTGAATAATTGTTACCGGCTGACCGTTGTCACGCTGGCCGTAACCCTCGCCGGATGCTCTTTAAATCCGTTTTCCAAAGATGATGCCCCGCGCGCGAATGCGCCCGTCGCAAGCCCGTCGCCATCATCGGGCAGCGCGTCGATCGAACCATCGCAGAGCACGATGGCGGCGAAGCCGACATATAATGAGCCGGTTCTGACGCGTATTGAGGGGCCGGTGCCGCTAGCAGAGGGCCATCCCAACGAGTATGTCGTCAAAGTTGGCGATACGCTTTGGGATATCGCCGCGACGTTCCTGAAGGATCCCTGGTTCTGGCCCGAGATCTGGTACGTCAACCCCGACATTCAGAACCCTCACCTCATTTATCCGGGTGATGTGCTTGGTCTGGTCTATATTGACGGTCAGCCGCGCATCACCAACGTGCGCGGATCCGCCTATCGACTGTCGCCTCAGGCGCGCGTGACGCCATTGAGCGAGTCCGTCAACAGCATTCCCTACGAGTCTGTCGCGGCTTTCTTGAGTTCAGGCTTGATTCTCGAGAAAGATCAGGCTGACGCGCTACCGTATTTGCTCGAAACGCGCGGCGATCATCTCATCGCGGCCGCAGGTAATGAAATTTACGTGCGCGGCCTCACGGACGACATGCCTGGCACTCGTTTCAACGTCGTGCATATCGGCGACCCTCTGCGGGACCCCGATGACAACCGTCTGATCGGTTACCAGGGACTCGTGGTCGGCGAAGGCACGCTCGTTCGTGGTGGCGACCCGGCTACCGTCGGATTGACCGAGACGGCGCGCGAAGCCTTGACAGGCGATCGCCTGTTGCCTGCATCGGTCGACGTTCCGCTCAACTTCTTCCCGCGGTCACCGGATACGTTCATCGACGGCCGAATTATTTCAGTCGTCGGTGGCGTGACGCAGATTGGTCAGTACCAGGTCATTGTCATCAATCGTGGCTCGAGTGACGGACTGTCGGTCGGTGATGTCCTCTCGGTCTTCCAGACCGGTCAGGTTGTCAAAGATCGGGTCAAGGGCGGCAGCGTAAGACTTCCGGATGAGGCCGCGGGCACCGTAATGATGTTCAAGGTTTATGATCGGATCAGCTACGGACTCGTGATGGAAGCGACAGAAGCCATCCATGTACTTGACGCCGTGCGTAATCCAACTCGGTAACGCTACTACAGCTTTGAGATAACGGCGCCTTAATGGCGCCGTTTTTTTGCAGGTTAATTTCCCTTGTTGCTGCCAGTTATGGGCGCCAGCCAGCCGGCTTTTGACGGTATCATTGTTGCAATGCCCGCCCCTGGATTCGGTAATGGATCGATCAACCCGCGCATGGCTGGTTCTCGCGCATGCGCATCTTCGCGTTGCGGAGTTCCAGGCGCTGCTGCGCAGATTCGACAACGTTGAGAATATTGTCGCGCAAGCAAGAAGCGACCTGAAAGATGCCGGCCTGTCCGATGAAAAAATTTCGGCTATCGCGTCGCCGGATGAAGCGTGCCTCTCGCGTGCCCTCAAATGGCTGGATCACGACTCGCACCATGTGGTCACATTCGGACACGACAACTATCCCGAACTATTGACGCAAATTCCGGGCCGCCCACTCCTTCTATATGTCAACGGCGACATCGAAGCATTGCACCTGCCGTCGCTCGCCATTATTGGTAGCCGCAACCCGACGCGAGGAGGGGTGCGTAATTCAGTTGAATTTTCCCGATACCTCGCTCGGCAAGGCTTCGCGATTGTCAGCGGCCTCGCCGAAGGCATCGACACGGCGGCACACCGTGGAGCGCTCGACGTCGGCGGCAAGACGGTGGCCTTTCTCGGTCACGGCATCGACCGCGTATACCCGGCGGCAAACAGAGACCTTGCACACGCCGTCTCGATTGCCGGCGCGCTGGTCACCGAATACCCGCTCGGCGCGCGGCCATTACCCTGGCATTTTCCCGAACGCAATCGACTGATCAGTGGCATCAGTCTCGGCACGCTGGTTGTCGAGGCCGCCAGGCGCAGTGGCTCGCTGATTACGGCACGGCTGGCGGCGGAACAGGGCCGCGAGGTATTTGCTCTGCCAGGCTCTATCCATAATCCACTGGCGCGAGGCTGCCATGAACTCATACGACAGGGCGCAAAACTCGTCGAAACGGCAAGCGACATCATGAACGAGCTCGCGCCGCTGACCGGGCACATGCTGCAAAACACAATGGAATCAACGCGCTCAGAAACTCCGGCGCTGAATTCCGACGATGACTACGATGAGCTGCGCGCAGTCCTTAGCCATGACCCGATAACGATCAATGAACTGGAAAGCCAATCCGGTTTGACGATCGACCAGCTTTCCTCCATGCTTCTGATCCTGGAGCTCCATGGAGAAGTGGAGTCATTGTCCGGTGGACGATACGCCTTATCAGGTTGAACATTTAGTCAAAAGACAGCGCAAGGAGCCGCTCCAGGCATGAAAGAAAACGTACTCGATGTGCTCATGTACCTGTTCGAAACGTACGTCGACACCGAAGAAGAACCCGAACCCGATCAGAACGAGCTGCGCGCCGAGCTGTCACGCGCCGGATTCGGTGACAGTGAAATCGAACGCGCATTGCAGTGGCTGGATGGCCTGACCGACCAGCAGCAAAGCCTCGACTACGGCGGCCAAACCGGCTCCGGCATGCGCATCTACAACGATTTCGAGCATGAACGGCTGGATTCGTCATGTCGCGGCTACATGACCTATCTTGAGCAGATCGGCATTCTGTCGCCACCGCAGCGCGAGATACTGGTAGACCGGCTGCTGGCGCTGGAAACTGCGGATATCGACGTCGAACAGATCAAGTGGGTTGTTCTCATGGTGCTATTCAGTCAGCCCGGCCAGGAACTGGCCTACGCCCGCATGGAAGACCTCGTATTCGACGAAAGTGCGGGCTCGATTCACTAGTCCGGAACTGCGTCAACTTGACACGTAGCAAACAAGCCTGTAATTGAACCGCGGCACCGTCCGCGGTTTTATTCTTTTGGGACCCCAAATACACGATGTCAAAGAATCTCGTTATTGTTGAATCGCCAGCGAAGGCGAAAACGATCAGCAAGTACCTGGGCAAGGACTTCGACGTCTTGGCTTCCTACGGCCATGTCCGGGATCTTGTCCCCAAAGAAGGGGCCGTCGATACCGAAAACCGGTTTTCAATGAAATACCAGGTCATTGAACGCAATGAGAAACACGTCAAGGCCATTATCCGCGCCCTGAAGAAAGCCGATGCCCTGTACCTCGCAACTGACCCGGACCGCGAGGGTGAGGCCATTTCGTGGCATTTGATCGAGTTACTCAAGGAAAAGAAGGCGCTTGATTCGAAGGACGTGCACCGCGTTGTCTTTCATGAAATTACGAAACAGGCGGTGCAAGACGCGGTCGCCAACCCGCGCGAGTTATCCGGCGACCTGATTGGCGCGCAACAGGCTCGCCGCGCGCTTGACTACCTCGTGGGATTCAACCTCTCGCCGCTTCTGTGGAAGAAGGTCCAGCGGGGGCTTTCCGCCGGTCGCGTGCAAAGCCCCGCCCTGCGCATGATTGTCGAGCGTGAGCTCGAGATCGAAGCATTCAAGGCGCGTGAGTACTGGTCGATCCAGGCCGACGTCAGCAAGAACGAACAACCGTTCGTGTCACGACTGGTCAGTTATAAAGGCGACAAGGTCGAGCAGTTCAGTTTTGAGAACGAAGCGTCGGCGCGCGATGTCGAAAAGACAATTCTGGATGCCGCACAGGGACAGCTCAACGTTGTCAGCGTTGCGAAGAAGCAGCGACGCCGTAATCCCGCTGCGCCGTTCACGACCTCGACCTTGCAACAGGAAGCATCGCGCAAACTCGGGTTCAATACCCAGCGCACCATGCGCGTCGCACAAAAACTCTACGAGGGGATCGAGCTGCCGGGCGAGGGGCTGGTCGGCCTGATTTCCTACATGCGCACTGACTCGGTGACACTCGCCGACGTCGCTGTCAATGAAATTCGCGAAGTCATTGCAGCACGGTACGGCAGTGACGATGTCCCCGACGCACCGCGTGAA